>Ga0123355_10010897_pt1 | contig 13988 bp, 9 predicted proteins | sample TergutEmb28metaG_3_FD_89872 | JGI IMG/M metagenome (GOLD analysis project Ga0123355, IMG submission 89872) | Embiratermes neotenicus P1 segment gut microbial communities from Petit-Saut dam, French Guiana - Emb289 P1 | ecosystem: Host-associated > Arthropoda: Insects > Digestive system > Gut ... | reverse complement strand
TAATAAAATTTTCCGGGTTTTTCCCTTTTTTTCTCCTTTGCCTTTTTTCTTTCCCCCCTTTCCCCCCCCCTCTTGAAAACCCAACCTTTTCTTTAAAAAACCCCCCCCCCCCCCCCCCCCTCTCGAATTCTCTATTAACATTCATTCATCGCCGATGTTACAACATGCTTAGCAAATTGCAGCGTCGTTAAACAGTAAACTTTAAAAATACTTATTTGAAACACCCCACGATAGCAACGTAACGGTAAAGCAATCCCATTACAGGCCTGGACAGGACCTGAGGGTTCTAGCAGGTTGATTTCAAGACAATCTGCACATGAAGGTTGTCAGCCCTACGCACCAACCACCTTTACACCCCTGGAAATATTCCTGGTACTCATTTCTGTTGGAGGCTGAATCAACCCCAGGGCCGAGTGACCGGAAGGATTATGTCAATGAACAATTCCAATGACACCATCGGGAATCGAAACCGCGACCTTCTGGCTTGTACTGCTGTGCCCCAACCAACTGCGCCACCGCGACGAGGGCAATGAAGATGTCGCAATTTTCGCCCGACTATGATCGTGACGAAAATCGGTTTGTTAAGTTTTTAACATTGTGGTCAGACACGTGAAACAGATGAATTACATTAAATATATACAATTTTATGATTTGAACCTATCAGTAGTGCTCCATTCACGTATCACACACGATCAGAATTGAAAAATGACGACGACATTGCCAAAGGAGGGATCCAGTTTTATGCCAATGCCAGGCGCCGATCCTCCTCGTCCTTGCGACGTCAACATTTACAATCATTCTGTCATCCGGCAACATACAAACAAATTAAACGCCGTTCAACTACCAACGAACAATAAAGCAAGACTCACTCTTCAAACAGGAAGTCACCACAGTCCATGAAGCACGCTAATCTCAGCACCCATCTCCTTTTATTGCACGTTAAGCGAAAATATCGAATCTCTTTGAAGAAGCGACAAAGCAAATATCCCAGCTTTCCCCTATTCCCCGACCGTGGTCCTCGTCGAAGTAACAGACGATGTTCTTCTCAGAATGGTCGTGGGTGCTTCAGATGACAGAGCAACCTGACTCCTTATGCTCCGCCGGAGAGAGGGGGGAGGGATGGGGGTGGGCTTATCGATTATCTCTCAGCAGGGTGGGAAGTCACCATCCTACCCACACAGCCCTCATTCTAAACCCTGTTCTCTCTCACTTCTCCTCATCAAGTGGAGAGAAACAATTGCTACGCAAAGCAATCACCAACTTCCGACAGCAGTGTCGAAGCACTAAAAGCTATCTACCAGACAGGAAGACGTAACATTCTGCACCGAATGGTAGCAGGCATTGCCTGAAGTCAATCTGCCCTGAATTTCTTCACGAATGAAACTGCGATTAGTCTGGATACGGCTACAAAATTAAAGGTCCTACGGCTGAAACACGCCACCTGCCCTGTACGAGAGGGTGCTGATAAGTCCTCAGCCAGACCAGGAAGGAAACACGCTACAGCGACCAAACACGGGATTTATTCAAAATACCCCCCACGAAGCTCAAAACACTTCTTAACACGATGCTCTAACATTTGCAAGCCAAAAAAAAAAAACCAGACGGTTGTCCGTCCAAACAGGTCTCCGAGGCAGCAATGACCTCCGCATCGGACGAAAAATGGCAACTTTTCATTTTTTTTTTTTAGTCTAGGGAAAAGGTGGTAGTCCGACGGGGAGAATAGGGTGGGTGATCAAGACACTGGAAGCCCAGGTCGGCCAATTTCTTCTGGGTTGCAGTGCCCGGTGAGCCGGGGCATTGTCGTGCAAGAACAAGACCTTCCCGCGGCGTTTTTCCTTCACAATGTCCTTCAATTGCACCAGCAGAGATGAGTAATACTCCGCATTGATAGTTTGGCCCTTTGGAAGATAATCAATGAGGAAGCCGTCTTGACCCCCAAAAAATCGAGGCGAGAACTTTTCCAACGGATTTTTGCGCTCAGAATTTTTGGGGCGGGGTAAGCCGCTGTGCCGCCACTTCATTGATTGTTGCTTTGTCTCCGTGTCATAGTGATACAAGCAGGTTTCGTCCATGGTCACCAATCTCGACAGGAAATCATTTGGATCGCGCCGAAAAAATTCCAAAAGTTGCTCAGACGACTGGCACTGTTGACATTTTTGATCCGCGTTCAGGCATTTCGGGGACCCACTTCGCGGAGAGCTTCTGCATGTCCAAATCTTCATGAATGATGGACTCACGTGAGATGCCCAGTTGCTCAGCTACTGATTTAGCCGAAATCCGATGGTCTTCCAAGATTAGCTCGTGAATATGATCAATAATCTCCGGGGTGGTCACTGTTTTGGGTCGTCCACGACGAGGCGCATCACAGGTGGAAAAATAATCACGTTTATACTGGGCCACCCAGTTTTTGACAGTGGCATACAATGGTGCATGTTCCCCTAGTGTTTCTGTCAGAATGGCGTGAATTTCCTTCGGGGCCTTGCCTTGCAGGGGGGAAAAAACTTCATGACAGCTCACGTCTCCATGTTGCTTAAATCGCGCGCCTCGCCTGACATGCTTCCTTTCAGCCTCCGTAAGAGGAAAAGACTTGCAATTCGGCACATGACCAGACCCCTCTTTCCGACACTATCGATTCCGTCCTACGACATCGGGAAGTAGGTCGGGCTAGGGACTTATCAGCACCTCCTCGTATGGACGACATAAAGGTTTATGCATGAACCCGAAGACAACTGAATCAACTGATTAAAACAGTGAAAACTTCTTACAGCGGATATAAGACTGGATTTGGTCTGGACAAATGCCGAATGCTTAACATCAGGCATGGAAACGCGGAACTCGAAGGTTCTCAAACACAAGTTGAGATAACAGAGCCAACGACTGAAACTGATACATACAAATATCTTGGCATACTACGGTCTAGACACAAAGTGAACACACTGCGATCAAGAAACGACTGACAACTGAAGTGAGCAGCAGACTGCAGGAAACACTGGAAACTAAATCTAAATAGCAGAAGCCTTACAAAGGCGATCAACAGTGCCAATTTCCCGTATGGTATCGCAGCAATGTCTCAGGCGGATCTCGAACGTTTAAAGTAACTATCAGGACGAAAACTACAGCAGCCTGCACGCATCATATAAACTTCCTTCCTTACTTCCTTCCTTACTTACTTACTTACTTACTTACTTACTCACTCCATAGAGCAGAGTCCTTCTTGAGAAGTTAACCGGTTTTCAGCTAGTCGTCAAGAAATTCCCCGCATTTTATGGAACCGGAAGGTTCATTACCGCATTCACAAATGTTCTTAGGTCGTACCAGAATATTAGTCCAGGTCCAAGGCTCTTGTAAACATTTCGTAACAGGATACGTTTTTACGGTGAGAAGTTGTTAACACCTCGCACAACCCACCAAAGCTGGAGGACCACCCCTTGTCGGCTGTCCGCGACTGCTTATTCAACATATTCGCATCTATCCTCCACATCTGGAAGCCGGTCTTCCATCCGCAACCTGAGGACGCGTCGTGCCGTGGTGACAGGGAGCCACTTATCACGGCCTCATACAAAATCGAGTTCTGAAAACTTTGCTGCCGAAACACGACGTTGGTGTAGGCGTGTCCGATATATACAACGTTCGTATCGGCCAAGTTAAACCAACAAGAAATTATTTTCACAAGTTTCGACTTACGCGTAAGGCAAACGGTAATTACATACCTGCTAACCGACATAACTCTGTCCTAAAACAAAATTAATATACCAAAACGTTATAAGAATGATACACAGCGTGGAATAACAGACCGCGGACCACGAACTGCAGCCTGCGACTACGGCACGTCACACGGACATGACAGAAACAGTAACAGCCTAATGCACTTTATTTGGCCAGCAAGCCCAGAACCTCTTCTACGAGACGAGGTAAGAACTGGTCTTTTTTGACTCACTTGCGCAGGCTGCCTCCACATTTTCGTAACCAAATCAATATACATTTCGTTCTCTCAAGGCTGCACTACATTGCTATCAACATTATCGACAAAGCTATTTGGTACACTTACATAACCATTACAACACCTCTTATATCGGTGATCGAAGCACTGTGGTTCACATCCTCGTCTGAAACGATTCCTTCGAACACCCTCCAACCACGTTGCCCTGTCAGCCTCAAAAAATACTGACGTAATCCAAAAGTTGTGCCGGTGTACTCCACGAAGGCAAATGGAGCAGTGCTCACATATGTTGTCGCTCAACTCATCCTGTGCCTCGGAACTAGATGGAGGTGAGCAGAGAGTTTCACGCTCCGGGCGCTTAAGACGCAGATGATAATCCCCCGTTACCAAATCAGTGGCAGACCGGGTGGGCACCAGTGCCGGTGTGGGCGTTCTGGAGAAGAGAAAAATCCCCTACCGTCGGGAATGGAATTATTCATTGGTCTCGTCTAACCCGCAGCGTGGTCGCTTGATGCTTGATCTTCATCCAACGTGCAGTGGACCGTGCGCTGACGCAGTTTCTGAACAGCCCCTCGAACCTGCTCCGTTCATTGATTTGACTTCCGCTCGTGTTATGGAACAGTATTCATCATTACGTGGTGACATACTTATGTTTTAGAAGCAAGCCTCAAGACGGCGCCAAACCTGTTCCCGCAACGCAGAGTCGCATTTATCACGAAATTCAACCGATTACATCCGACACTGGCAAAAGTTCACAAAATTAATGAGTAACGTTCCATTGCCTTTATGTCGTCACTGGTCTCTTCAAAACAATGACAGATTTTGTTTCTGTTTTACGTGTTGTGATATTTCGCGAAGCTGTTTAAAGCTAAGTCACCACTCACCGCTTTATGTGAAACCTGCAAAGCCCGTGTTCTGTCCAATTTCCTTCGCCCATTTCTTTCAATAACTCCATATATGATTAGCATTTAACTGCCCAATCCATACTGCTAATGTCTCCACCAGACTTTTTTTTTTTTGGGCACCTTTCACCCTTTTTATGTTAGCGCTTCTAGATATCCCACTCATTCTCTTCATTAAGTATATCACCAACATGGCGTCGACTAAAGGATATGTCCTATAAGGAAAAGTGGTCCGATATCTGCTCAGAGGCTATAGGAAATTGGCCTCTGTAAGCACAGACATTTTTCTTCAAACTAACGCTTAATTTTGCCCTTTTCCCCATACTTTAATACCACAGTTACGATATTTAACAACTGTGGTGACGGGACAGTAGCACTATAGCCACGGTATGCTGTACGATTTCGAAACTCCACAGACCGTCCGTCGTCTGTAGCATCATTAGGAAACAAATCTTCAGGAATATCCAAAGCTGAACAGCGTTCAAGTTCTATCCTGACCTGAGCTACAGCGCTAACAATTCGATGTTCACTACACACAAATTTATTTCCAACTACACAACATTACACACAACTACACTCTAATACTCCTACAGGTTTCGGCCACGAAACGCAGCCATCTTCAGGAAGCTACAGTACTTCCGAGAACATACAGTGTTCCGTGCAACTTGTCAGCCGTCAATGGTGTATTATATACTTGTGTTATCGTTCTACAATTAATTAACAATTATTAAAATTGTATTGAATTATAATACAAGTAGAACATCAAAAATTGTGTAAAATGTTGTAGCCCAACATCCTGTAGTAACAGAAGTTTCCGTAAATATTTATAATACTGTAAGAAAAACGCTGAACGGTAGGTAGGATGTATTATATAAAATCAAAATTAGATCGAAGGACACACCTGAAGTTCTTTTAGACCCTCGGTGTGTAATCCATGAATGAACGTAATGTACTGAGTGGAAATGTGTACGTAAGACAACTGCACGTACGACTGAGACTATAATAATACTAAAACAGTGTTCTCTGTTTATTTTCTTTCTGCTTCCCAAAACTCTATACCAATATTCTGCTGATAACTTACTGCCGAATCACCGCTTGATTCCACGAAAGGTGTCTACTGAAATTCCTGGAAGCATTTTGACAGTCCTCAAAGACTTTTATTTTCAGACGGTCGGCCAAAAGTGAAACAGCATTAGGACAAGTCAGAAAAACTACTTTTAACAACACTCAATAATGTAAAGGGAAGGTAAAGTTCAACCTAGAACGGGCCACGAAGGCCCAGAGGGGGAGTAGAGGTATAGCTCTACTCTTTCTTTAACCCAGGCCCTACATGGGGTGGGTGGTCAACCCCACGCCCCGGCCACTTAACCCCCGGGAAAGACTCGGTACCCATTGTATGGGAGGCTGTGTGGGCCCAGGACCGGTCTGGGCGGGTGCGGATAATCTCGCCCCCATCGGGTTTCGATCCCCGGAACGTCCAGCCCGTAGCAGATCGCTATACCGACTATACCGGCCCACAACAACACGCAGTACAGTTGCGAAAGTACTGTGTCACAGTTCCACCGTATACTGTATACTGTACCTTACAAAAGAACGTACGATACCACCCAAAGGGTGATCAGAGCTGCTCATCGTCGCTCACCCTGACGCTTCGTAACACAGCGCTACAGCGGATAATATTTCATGCTTAAGGGCACATCTGTACAACCAAACTCTTGGGCGAATGGAGACTAGTGGGGATGGCGCTATACCGAGAGTTCCCCAGTATTAATATACTAGGGTATTTCCAATCACAGACTTTCACGGGCGCTAAGTGAGGGGGGCGCTATATGGGGGCGGTATATCCGGGGGTTGATTGTTCTGTAAGTTCATACCAATTTTCATCTCACTTTCGAGACTGCAGATAGGCCTGTTACAAGAAAGGTACAGTATTAGTTACAGTTGGTGCTGGATTGTGTGTTGTTGAAAGACGCGATCAATTATTGACATTATATAGCATCGGCGAAGGATCAATACATAAATGGATGAATGGAAAGCTGAATGAGGAGCGTTGATGGGATGATATTAACACGGCCAACTCTGTATCAGGCCTCTCTGTACACCACGGTGCCCACAATGGTAGGCCTGGAATCGAACACGGGACTCCGCTGAACGGGGCCGGTGACTAACCCCACGATCTATGGCACTGCCAGTTAGTGCTGGGGTTCTAGAGCGCGAACTGATGTTACGAGGGGCGAAAGGAAAACAGCAGTCAACCCGCTGGCTTGTAGCAGTTTTATTATCTTTCGGCGGAATAGTAAATACAGTCATGCGTCGCTGAACGACCGGGGTACGCTCTGAGAAATGCGTCGGTAGGCGATTTCGTCGTTGTGCGAACGTCACAGAGTGTACTTACACAAATCTAGATAGTATAGCCTACTACACACCTACGCTATATGGTATAGCCTATTGCTCCTAGGCTACAAACCTGAAGAGCATGTTACTGTACTGAATACTGTAGGCAATTGTAACACAGTGGTATTATAATATTATATTTTAATTTTATATCATCATCTTGTGGGACCACCGTCGTGTATGCGGTCCGTCGATGACCGAAACGTTGTTATGCGGCGCATGACTGTCACTGCTAGCTCAACATATCTTCCCGTCTACACATCGCTGCCATCACCTTGGGAGCTTCACGATGGCTTCAAGGAACCATTCTTCACGGACTGCAATACAGCACCCTGTGCAATTTCCTTACAACTGCTGAAACTCCGCACCCAGTTGAACAAAGTGCTGTGTGCAGGTGCTCTCTCTCCTCAAACTGCAGATATCCGACGATGAATATCTGACGGTTTGACACCTTCTTTCCGTAGGAACCATGTGGTCCGTCGCTGCCCATGATAATCGCCTTCCATTTTGGGACTCTTGTCCATGCGCTTCGACTAGGCTTAGCAATGACGCAATAGAATTTTACAGGCATGCACGACTAGAGCCACCTGGTGGTGGAATGCAGTACTAAGACTACACTATACGATGACAATTCGCGCGATCTCACAGCTTGTCACTTGCCGAACCAGCTGCCCCTGTCCAAATCACTCCCGAACGCCCGCCCAATATACACCCAAGCTTCTGATAAGTCCTGTCCCTATGTGCTTGCCACACAAAATACGGATCAGATACTGCGATAAATTCTGTTCAGTATTATTTCGGAGAAAATTTATAAATAATTGACATATCCCCAGCTCCTGCGTCTATCAACAAACGCGTTACTTGTTTTGTAATACAGTGATAACTGTTGAACCTGAAGGCACGAACGGTTCAGAACTGCTGCTGTCACACTACTAGACGGTTCTGCACGACGAGTTGCATACATTCAGGGGCCAGTACAAATTCTACTGCCTTCAATTGATATTGCGCACTACGTTTCTCCGTACACGACTCAATATTAGTGGGCAAAATTTTATTTTGCTCTTGGCTCAGGACGAGTAAACAAGCTGAGTGATACTGCAGCTGCCTGTGTGGCCATTGCTTCAGCCCCGTCGTTTATAAACGAAAAGAATCGCCGCTGGATCAAAGAGTGGTACAACCGAAGACCACAATACACACACACCAGAATCTCATGGAAGACAATGTTGGAATGAACCCCAAACGACTAGAGAATTTTTTTTTTTTTTTGCCACTCGACGGTCTATCATTTGATGGGATAGCTACTCAAGACTGTTTAACTCTACCGTCTCTAAACAAATACCAACATGTGAGTAACAGTCAGTCACAGTCAGCTTGTCCATTACGTTACGCTATTTGGCCACTTCATACCTGAAATTCGTAACGGTTACATCTCAATCAACTGGAATTACTGCGCTGGAGACGTGCAACTGAATGAATACTGAGCAGTACTGACCACAGACTATTCAAAATATTGTGGAACCTTTCAATGTTGCATCTAGGCGGTCAATAATATCGAGCAATAATTAATATCACACAGTATTACTGACCGTCTAGCAGCACCTTTAAGGAATGTGTGGGAATGGCCGACTGTTCAGGACTCGGTTCAACTGCGTCCACAGAGACCAGAAGATGAACAGCCGTGGCAGCAGTCCTGCGACAGCTGGCGAGCTATGGCGACAGAACAAAATAACGCCTCGCGCATGATTCGAATCGCGTGGATATCATCAGACATAAAACACACGACGAACAGGCATACGTGACCTTAGTGAGCGTTCAACTTGTAAACTTCGGCAAAGAACACAAAATAAAAATTAAGTGTACGCAGCACAGCATCGACAATTTGAACACTAAACCCTTCCAAAATCGCAATCCTGTTTTCTGGACTTATAAATTGTATACATGTCTACTTCGGTTACGTCATCCACTTTCTACAGGTCTTCTCCATTGTCAGATACAGACCCACAGGAAGTGTTCATGTTACTTATGTCGCACTGATAATTAATATCATGCGACAGCTTCAAAAACCGCGCTTCTAATGAACTGTCAAAACCGTTTGATACAACAAAAACTAAAACAATATTTATAAATATCCAGTTTGATAGAGCGTACTTACTGAAACACGTAAACAACATAAAATATTCGTGATACGGGTTCAGAGAGCTAAGGCGGGCGATATACAAATGACTAACAGTCGGAAACAAATTTAATCATGTTAATGCGTTTCAAACGTGACGCCAGTGACTGACATCGGTTAAAAGAGTGACATGCACCGCGACATTCGTCCATAGCCTCTTATCGACATGCTATTGTTACGACCGGGCATTCCAGTTGCGGCGTATCGACACCAATTACTATCAGAGAGTCCGTCTTTCAAAAACTGCGTAGGTTCAAAAATGTATCCGTTCGTCTGCTAGCACGTCTTGTACAAATACAACACCCGTGCAGTTTCGAACACTGTACACAGGGCCTGAATCTACTAACCGCAACGTCCTATCGCTGCAGAAATAATCTGTTATCACAAAATTCTCGTCCGTAATCTTCAGTGTACAAGAGATAAGGCAACGTTACAACGTTCATACTTTCACGACTGCAGTTGCCTAATCCTCTCACCAGCCAGCCAAACACCTGGGTGCTCGCAAGAATCAGAAGTGTTCGGCACCAAACGATTCCATTTACGAATTTAAATGCCATCAGTAGACATTCGCATTACTTTCAATTTGTCAGACATGGCCTCCAAGTTTGCAACAGTCATTTTGTAACAGTGAACATAAAAACGGTCGATGTACATTGTGCCGGTCCTATGAGCTGCTTCTAAATAAAATTACTCACACACTCTCTTCCAGTCACCCATCAAGCACAGCCTACTCTCTTTCAAGCCAAAACCAACGTTTTGGTTCTGCAAGCACTCTACAGAGGTGACGTATAATTCCAAACTAAACCGTCCTATCAAAGGTTTCGCGTTTTTCTAAAAATCTATAAACACAGAAACCCTGAAGACCTTACATCTAGTGCAGCTACCATCATTTCCACCTCAGAATTTCGTATGGATACTATATTCCTAACCCTGATGACAAAAAGTTACGCAACACAAGCGTCGCATGATGCTGAAATACACTTCCATGGACAGCCATCTGCAAAGTCACTATTTAACGAACCAGGCAGTCGAACGTACGTAACACATCAGCTTCTACACAACTACAATCCATTGCAGGAGCACATGCCTGCCTCATCGGCACAGTCGGTCCACCGCCAGGATAGGTAAAACGAATTAAAGCCGCCACCTACATGGGATGGACAAAATGATGGAAACACTAGACAATAGAGAAAACTGTGTTGGCCGCACTGAAAGAAAATTAGTTGTGAGTATCTTTCGTTATTCTTTTATTTGTTGACGCTGTGTAGTGCCAGCGTCAATGCATTACAGGTTGTGTCAGTAACAGTGCGCATGAAAGTACTGCAAAATGGGAGAACTGTCAGATTTTCAAAGAGAACAGATTGTAGGTGCGCGTTTAGTGCAGCATCTGTAACCAAACGGCCACTTCATTAGGTGTATATCAAGAGCAGCAGTTCCCAAGGTTATGACGACACACACAGATCATGGGAAGACATCATCAGCTAAGAGGAACAGTGGCCGAAAACCAAAACTAAATGAAAGGAATCGCCGTACACTGAAGAGGATTATATCTAAAAATCACAGAACTGCTGCAGCACAGGTGACATCAAAACTCAACATTCACCTTGAAGACCCTGTTTCCTCACAAACAGTCCGACGTGAGCTTCACAAATCCAACATCCACAGTAGAGCTGCAATTGTTAAACCTCTGATTACTGAACACAAAGCTAAAAAGCGTAAAAGATAGTATAGCGATCATAAAACCTGGACGCCTGATGACTGGAAATACGTAACATGGTCAGACGAGACGTCCTTCATGTTGTTCCCCACATCAGGCCGAACGCCCAAGTAAGTCTATAATCCTGAATGTCTGGTTCCAACTGTGAAATATGGAGGCGTATCTACGATGATTTGGGCAACAATATCTTGGTATTCTGCTGGTCCTATAATTACTCTGAATGGTCGAATTACTGCCAGTGACTGCGTTAACATCTCAGGTAACCAGGTGCATCTTACGGGCCAGATATTTTTGCCTAACAATGATAAAGTTTTTCAAGATGACAGTTCGCCCATACATACTGGCAGAAGTGTTTAGTGTTGGTTTCAGGAGCATGAAGATGCACTTTAACATCTTCCCTGGCCAGCACAATCACCAAACTGAAATATCATCGAACCACTGTGGTCAGTTTTAGGCAGCAGGATGAGAAGCAGATTCCCTCCATCATCTCTGACGCAACTATAAGATGTTCTTCATGAACAGCGGCACAGTATTTCACCAGTGACTGTTCAGAACTTATATCAGTCTATTCCAAGAAGGAAACAAACTGTATTACAGGTAAATGGTGGCCCAACCCCGAGTTAATAAAGAAATGTATATATTTCACAACTGTTTCCATTATTTTGCCCATGCCCTGTAAATTTTAGATAAAAAAAATTTATAACACAATAATTCCTCCTCGATGATAGTTCCACCCGATCGCGGTGAGGTTTGGATAACCCTAAGCGCCATACCAAGCCACATGCCAGGGCCTCCACTGCTGAACAGATCACAGGGCTGGCATCCGACGAAGAGACACCCTGCAGGTCTTGTTGCAGGGAGGTGGCCATGCAGCCATGGTACGTCACCTGGAGGGAACTGCCGGACGGTTGATCGTCCCCCATACCCAAAACGACAGAACCGGAAATGGATTATGTTGACGGCGACGACGAGAAAACTCGACGTTTCTATTTCTATTTGTTCGGGAAAATTCTTTGTATTTCGCCCATAAACTGATTGCGACACTCACTTGTCGCATCGCGTGCTGACTGCGCAAAGTGCATGAAATAAATACAAAGCACAGAGGCCCCGCTCGTCCATCTGTTCGCGTGTTCAATGGAAGACACTGTTGGTAGGGTTTCGACAAAATTGTGTACTCGAACAACATATTTATTCCAACAACTGTACAACGACAATTCAAAAACAACAGTTTATAAATATAACAAACTCCTCGTACATGTTTCGGCCTTCAATGGCCATCTTCAGGAAGGTGGTTATCAGAGGAAGGAGGCAAGGTAAATCAATCCTGTACAGTCCTACTACAAGCCCAAAGCGCTCCAGGAGGTTGAGGCTCCCAGATTTTCCGACAATCGGCATACGATGGTGGTAAGATTGTCAGACCTATGCACCGGCTGCCTTTACTCCCCAGGAAATATTCCTGGTCCTCATTTCTGTTACAGGCTGAGTCGGACCCAGGGCCAGAGTGCGGTCGGAAGGTTTATGTCAATTACAAATTCCAGTGACTCCATCGGTAATCGAACCCACGACCTTCCGGCTTGTAGCGCAAGGCCTTAAGCAACTGCGAGACCGCGTGCCCCCAAAGGAAAGAGCAGTCATGGCTAATCATATTACAGATGTCCAGATATAAAACTAAATAAAATTAGACATGTGCAGGCATAAAGCTTAAATACATTAACTAAAAGTACTTCATTTCCTGGTTTGGTCTACATTTGTTAGCAGCACTTTTAGTATTTAGTTTTGATACTTTGTTTTTCGTTTCCTCTTGTTCTGTATTGATATGTTTTGGAGTAAGTTGTTTAATTTTGCACATCTTATTATTCAAAATACCCGCAATGGTCTCGTAAAACTTTTCCTTCGTGCGCTGTGTAAATTGTTTTCGCCAGTTGGGCATTTGCATATTTAACATTAACTTCACAACAACAAAACAACTAGAGTTGTCTTTTTGTTGTTGTGCAGTTGTCGGAATAAACATTGTGAAGTGGACTACTGCACGGAGCACGGTTAATATTAACTTTAATAACGGAATTTTACACAAAAACTCGCACAGCAATTCCAATTTTGGTTCTCGCCGGTCACATGAAGAACCGCCTTAGGTGAAATTCAAATCTCGCTGCGCTGATTTTCTCAGAAGCGGACCACTATAAAAAAAATGCAGACCCATGCCATAAAGTGTTAAGCCTTTCTACAAATGATTTATCTGAATTTAAAATACGGGGTTTCCGACTCTAAAACAATTGGCAAAAGGATGGAAATGGCGAACGGCTTGCAGATTCTGAAAATATTCTGAATACCTCACAAACTACTTCTGTCACTGCTGGCCGAAAATGAGGTTAACACGTTGGGCAGACTGAGGTACAGGAGTTTAAAAGGTACGACCACACTCGACACACACAAATACACTGTGCTGAGTTAGCTAACCTTCAAACATTAAAGTAGTGAGTGAGTGGTGACAAGTTACTTCTTGGATTTCTTGACCCTTGAAGATGGAACAGAAGTCCCGAAAGGTCTGTAAAGAATTATCACTATACTCTGCGTAACAACCCAGAAGAACGCAGATCTCAAGCTACAAGGAAACAGAAATTGGTGTCTGATATACGCGTAGAGGAGGAGGGATGATTTTCACCAGTGAGATCACACACTTGATGATGGGGTGGAGAAATTAAACGTAACTGTCCATGAAGAGGGTTTACCTCATAAATACGAGGTCTGTTAGAAAAGTATCCGACCGTATTTTTTTATGCGAACACGTGATGGATTATAATCTAGCGCGCTTGCATGAGCCGACCTTGAACCTTAGTGCGCATGCGTGAATTTTTTCCCGCC
>Ga0123355_10010896_pt1 | contig 13989 bp, 5 predicted proteins | sample TergutEmb28metaG_3_FD_89872 | JGI IMG/M metagenome (GOLD analysis project Ga0123355, IMG submission 89872) | Embiratermes neotenicus P1 segment gut microbial communities from Petit-Saut dam, French Guiana - Emb289 P1 | ecosystem: Host-associated > Arthropoda: Insects > Digestive system > Gut ... | reverse complement strand
TGGGTTTTGGTGGTATTTGGTTTGGGGGTTTTTTAAAAAACATTGAAGGGGGGTGTTTTTTGGCAAAATCCGCCTAAATTCATTTCAACTTTTTTTTGGGAACGGAAAAAAATACCCCCCCCCCCCCTCCATAATTTACATATTTGTTGACTGATTTGGGTGGGATACGATATGGAAAATCTTCACGTAATGTGGTTGAGCAATTCTGAGTTTTTATTTTAATCGGTGCGTTGAAAGCCAACATTGCTTATGGAGTAAACGAAATTTTTCTGTATTTGCCAAGTTTTTCATCCTATTTTGTTATAATTCGGTACAGAAGATTTACACAAACATGGGGCGCAGTGAAAGGCACACTTTACCTAGGAGGGCGAATTAATCTCTGTCCGTGCTGTCCACATTTTTCGGATTTAGTTTTAAACTCGGTATAAGAAATCTGCACGAATGCTGCTGAGCTCTCTTCATATTTTGTGAATGTCAGTGCAGGGATGGTCATGCTTCCTTTTGGGCGTAAATGGAATTACATTTTGCTACGTATTGCGAAATATTCTGCGGGTGAAGACGTCGTGGTAAAGCCTGTATACTGTGTCGCAGAGTACACAATTTGCAGTCTTCTTCATACAAAGCTGGAGTGATGGCAAGGGCTTCCAGGATGTTTGGACAAAACTTTTTTCATTCCAATAAACCGCTCACCTAAGTGACCAAATGAAGGTCAGATGAGCAGAATTTTAATGGGCCCACTCCCCCTCCAGTTTAGCGGAATTTTAAAAAATCTGCTAGTAAAAGTCAGAATAAGATTAACCTTTTGGCGCCGGAATTATTTTTTAAATGTTAGCACATTCTGTATATAAGATGTGAATAAAACAGGAACCAAATACGTTAGAATTATGAAACAAGCTGCATTTTGAAGAGAAAAAAACGAAGAGTATATACCGTGTTTAAAATATTCAGTACCTATATTTGTAGAATAAATATATAAAATGCAACATTTAGAGGTTAGCGGTGCGGTACGACCACTACAGTAGTCGTTAGGCGTCAAAGGATTAATGTAGAACAGCAGGGTTAGCGCTGAATTTTTCTGCTTATACTTTTTCTTCTGTTGCTTGTGAGTGAATATTGAATTCTTGATTTACGTAGAGAATGTTTAGATGTAAGTGATAAATATTTAGACTGTTGTAAATTGGAATATTTGAATACGTATTTGTTTGCGTATTTTAAATTTTCACTTCAGCATATATATGTATATATATATGCTGCAGCGAAAATTTAAAGAAGTTAAACACGTTCACGGATAAAGCAGCATAGTTACGCGTGGACAAATTAATAATAGTAATAATAATAATAATAATAATAAAAAAATCAGTCTTCCGCCGTTCCTCTGCAATTCTGCCGAATCAGGAACTTGGCTAGAATAGCGTGCGATATTTAGTTACACAAGTCACGTTAACCTAATGTGAAAGTTATTTGTCACTTCAAGCACACAAAGAATGAAGCTTAATCGTTACCTAATTTTTTTAATTGTATTTATTTATTTATTTATTCAGCCTATGATTCAGTTAGGAGGGAGATCTTCTATAGTATTCTCATTGAAACGTTTAGCATAGTCCGGGTAGGCAAATATTTGTCTGAACTGTTTCCTATTAAGAATGGTTTGAAACACGATGGTTTATCACCATTGCTTTTCAGTTTTGCTTTAGAATATGCCACTAGGAGAGTTCAGGCAAACCAGGAAGGCTTGAAGTTAAATGGTGCACATCAACTGTAAGTTTATGTTGATGATGCTGATATATTGGGAGGAAGTGTGCATACTACGAAGAAAACACAGAAGGTTTAGTAGTCGGAAGGGAGGGGGTTGGACTAGCAGTAAATGTTGATAAAACTAATTGTATGGTCTTGTCTGTAGATCAGAATGCAGGACAAAATCACAATAAATGTTGATAAATCCTTGGAAATGGTGAAAGGGTGGAAGATTTCAAATATTTTGGAACAACTGTAACGATTCAAAACTCCATTCAGAAAGAAATTAAGAGCAGATTGCAGTCAGGGAATGCTAGCTATCATTCGCTCCAGATTCTTGTGTCATCCAGTTCGCTATCCAAATATATAAAGATTAAGCTATACAAGCATATCATTTTGTGTCTTGTTTTGTATGGGTGTGAAACTTGGTCGCTCACATTGAGGGAGGAACGTAGGCTGAGGATGGTCGAGAAAAGGGTTGCTGAGGAGGATACTTGAGCTTAAGAGGGACGAGGGAGCAGGGGATTGGAGAAGACTACATAACGAGGAACATAATGATCTGTATTCCTCACCAAATATTACCTGGGTGATAAAATCAAGAAGAATGAGAGGAGCTGGGCATATAACACTCATGGGGGAGATGAGAGGTGCATACAGGATTTTGGTGGGGAATGTGATGGAAAGAGGTCACTTGGAAGACCCAGACGTAGATGGGAAGATGATATAAAATTGTACGTCCAAGAAGTGGGATGGGGTCATGGACTGGATTGGTTCATGTTAGGACAGGTGGTGGGCTCGTGTGAAGAGAGTAATGAAGCTTCAGGCTCCATAAAATGAGGGAAATTTCTTGACTGGCTGAGAACCTGTTAACTTTTCAAGAAGGACTGTGCTGCATGGAGTTACGGAGTTATGGTATTTATCCGTTCAGTCGTTCATTCATCACGTAGTCTGTCTTGCGACAGGTCCAAAGTGTCCTCCAAAGCGAGTTTTCAAGAGAGTGCGATCTAGTGGTTCTTCTTTCATAAGTCAGTATCCCATCTTTTCCTTAAGGTCGTCCAGTTCTTTTCATTTAAACTGAATTAAACTTTATAACTATTTTGACTAATGACAAGAATAATCATTAGATATCCATGTCAGCCCGTGCTTCGAATAATGAAATTTGTCGAATCTAATTCAAAGAGCAGTCTTAATGAAGAATCTAGTGCTGAATGTCTAGCCATCAACCGAACTACAGGAAAACCTAATGTAAAAATGTAATATATATATATATATATATATATTATTCTAGGTGCAGCACAAAATGTCTCAGTGTTAGTAAAATGTGCTTATTTGCTTCTCAGTGATCGCTTTTATTTTGTAATATAGTAGTATTTTAAGGATTACGATTATTGCTTTATTAGAGCCACAGAGAGATTTTTTTTCGCCTCTTCTAATTTTTTATAAATCGCGTTATATTTAAATTATCTAATTTGAAACAAAACATTCTATCAAAATGCTTCCTAAAATGTTTGTATTTATATCAATCCCTCTCAACGTTATATTGTTTTAGTAGCAAAGCTAAAAGAATGCAAGTAAACAGAGTCATAAAATAAAACAAACAAATAAAACAGGAATTAAGAGGTCTTTTAATTTTTACGTTCTTACTGTTGGTCCTTTATTATTGTCCGGAAGTAATTAATTTCGTCTCTCCTGAAAAATATATCATTAAAATGATCCCGAATCCTTACTGTTTGTCTGAACAGACTTTCTAACAACACTTTCAAGTGTTTTTCTTTCAGCCTTAGTAATAATTATTCACAATGACATTAACAATAACATGGAAATTATGCTTAATTAAATGTAGTTACTGGATAAGGTTTTTGAAACAGGGAGCGGTTTATAACCATTTTATAGCAGTTTCAGCTCTACCCCTTGTGCTGTCTTATCGCATTCCTTTAATATCCTGGCGTTATAATGTATAATAGTGTATAGTGACTACAGTATTTAACCCTTACCCTGCTAACGTGGATAATATGGTGAACTCCTAAAAATGCCAGCAAATGGCAGATGGGATTTAACTCGGCGTTCAAAAGGTTAATAATAATAATGATGATGATCGTGAAAGACTCCCAGATTCAATTTTTCAGACCAAATATTCCATTGGCGGACGTGGTGATTTCTCTTAAAATTTGTGACAAATTGAGCACGCCTTCACATAAAGTTTCACCAGCCCTGGCCTATTTCTGAAGGTTCACTGTGATAGTCTTGCCATATCAGTGGCTAAACATAAGCTGATTGAAATTTACGGACTCTTAAGTCCCCACAAAGTACTGCCCTATGCTTGTGAACCTCACATCCTGATTGCCAGTAAGGTGGCCTGTTTTTGTAACCCTTCCGTGACCTGATTACCTTTCATATCTTCGCCTAGCTGGCTGCGAACGATGATAACTGAGAATTACGGACAAAATTTCTGCATGGGAATGTAAAGGAAAGGGACCACTAAGGAGGCTTACGCGTTGACAGGCTACTGTAATATTAAAATGGAGCTTCAAATAACTTATAAAGCTGTGGGCTGTATTGAACTGGTTCAGTGGTAGACTGTTACGAAAGTAGTGATTAATTCAGGTGCCGTAAGAGCTTTTAATTTCTTGAGCACTCACGCCATTGGTTAGGAAAGCAACAAGTGTACTGTCTGATCCCTTACACACGAGACGCTACTGAAACATTCAGCGCTATTGATTTGGCTGCTGCAGCGCTTGTACTACTGAAACAGTTGGTGACTGGCATTGCGATTGAGTTGGACGGTGGCTGTGATCTGCACGTTAATTGTCATAGTGAAATACAAGTATACGAGCGCGATAGAAATTAACGTTGTTAGTAGTAGTAGTAATAGTAGTAGTAGCAGCAGTAGTAGTAGTAGTGGTAGCAGTAGTAGTAGTAGTAGTAGTAGTAGCATTAGTAGTAGTGGTAGCAGTAGTAGTAGCACTAGTAGTAATAGTAGTAGTAGCAGTAGTAGTAGTAGAATTAGTAGTAGTGGTAGCAGTAGTAGTAGCATTAGTAGTAGTGGTAGCAGTAGTAGTAGCACTAGTAGTAATAGTAGTAATAGTAGTAGTAGCAGTAGTAGTAATAGAATTAGTAGTAGTGGTAGCAGTAGTAGTAGTAGCATTAGTAGTAGTGGTAGCAGTAGTAGTAACACTAGTAGTAATAGTAGTAATAGTAGTAGTAGCAGTAGTAGTAATAGAATTAGTAGTAGTGGTAGCAGTAGTAGTAGTAGCATTAGTAGTAGTGGTAGCAATAGTAGCACTAGTAGTAAAAGTAGTAGTAGCAGTAGTAGTAGTGGTAGCAGTAGTAGTAGTAGCATTAGTAGTAGTGGTAGCAATAGTAGCACTAGTAGTAAAAGTAGTAGTAGCAGTAGTAGTAGTAGCATTAGTAGTAGTGGTAGCAGTAGTAGTAATATTAGTAGTAGCAGTAGTAATAATAGTAGTAGCAGTAGTAGTAGTAGTAGTAGTAGTAGTAGTAATAGTAGTAGCATTAGTAGTAGTAGTAGTAATAGTAGCAGTAATAGTAGTATTAATAGTAGTTAGGGTGGTGGTAGTAGTGGTGGTGGTGCTTGTTGCAGTAAAATGATGATAATGATGGTGATAATAACACATAAAGAGACGCGATAGATTATGTGCTCAGCTACACTGTAACATACGCAAGGGAAGAGGGGTAAAATTAGACAATGAACACTGATACGAGCTTGTTCCAAAATTAGTAGAAATAGGTCATGTATATGAGGTAACCAAATTGAGGTATCAGCAAGTGCAAACCGACGGAACTATCCCTCACAATAAACCGGAAATCATAATCCGTGATTATGACAAAGGTGCATGTCTGTTGACAGGCGTTGCAATTTCAGGAGTCGTAAACGTGATCAAGAAAGACGCCAAAATGATTTCGAAATATAAAGACCTTACAACTGAAATGCAGCGCATTTGGAATGCAAAAAAATTAAAGTGACACCAGTAATAATCGGGGCAACTTAAGCCATCAAAAATCATTCATAAATGCCTGAGCAACATAACGGGAAACCACGAAATCAGGGAACTACTGACAACAACCATATTGGACACCGCACACATACTTCGGAAAGTGCTGATGCTAAAGTACAGAACATTCAACATGGGACATAACATTACATGTACATTTCATAAATCGTATCTACAAAACAGCTGCAATATTCTCTACCCTAGAAACATGGTTTGTTTCAGGTATATAATTGTAAATACCCTGCATAAAAGTGATTAATAATGATAATAACTTTCCTGTGGCGCTGCGGCCCAACGCTGGCCATGGCCTCCTCATTCTTGAGGTTTCAAGATCACACACAACGACGCGTCACAGTCGGTAGGACTCCCCTGGACGCGTGATCAGCGCGTCGCATAGACCTCTACCTGACAACACACAACATTCACAACAGACATCCATGCCCCCGGTGGGATTCGAACCCACAATCTCAGCAGGCGAGCGACCGTAGACCTACGCCTTAGACCGCGCGACCACTGGGACCGGCAATAATAATAATAATGGAACAGTATGAGTGTCGTGAGAAATGCAAGAAGGTATTTCCGTTCAAAACCCAAGAACAGTTAAAGTGGAGAAGATAATGGAAAGAGAACTCCATTCCAGCGGGTCGAGCTATGTTGTAACAGCAAACGCCCCAGGATGCACGCGTTTGTTTTTGTGTCTCTATTTGTTTATTTTTATGTGGTCATGGAAACGAGACCCATTCTCACGTTGGACGAGTTCGTTTTGTATGTATGGAAAATAAATGTCAATGACAACACATGCTGGGAGTTCCCCCGAGCTGCTATGGCACAGTGGGTCTACAATTTCGTGTCTGCCACCTCAGAATTTAACACTTCAAATACACCACATTACATTCAAAATAACACTTCCATAACTTCTGCTGATCCTGATAGGAATAACAACATGTGTGTACAAATAATAGAAATTTCATTGCTTTTTTGGGGGTGTTAAACTTGGTCTGTCATATTTAGGGTTGAAAGTGGGATGAGAATTCTACAAGTACTTTATATTCATGCCATGTAGGTAAAGGTAAAGGTAAAGTGCACCCTTGTACAGGCACTGAGGCTCTGTACAGGCCGTACGGCCCATAGGGGGAGTAGAGGTATTGTTGTACTCTATCTTGACCACGGCACTAGAAGGGGTTGAGGGTCAGCGTCACACCCCGGCCGCTCTTTACCCCCGGGAAAGACCCGGTAACCATTGTACAGGAGGCTGGGTGGGCCCCAGGGCCGGTCTGGACAGGTGCGGAGAATCTCGCCCCCACTGGGATTCGATCCCCGGACAGTCCATGCCGTAGCCAGTCGCTATACCGACTGAGCTACCCGGCTCACTTCATGCCATATACTAATGTTTTGAGGAAGTTTGAGGAAGTTTTTTCTATACCAAGCAAATTTTTGTCGTTTATTGTATTTATTACATTACATATTTCTCTTACATGATTTGATTGTTGACATTGTCCTGAGGGTGGCTATTTATTCACACTGAAATGGAAACAAATAAAGTTGTAACATATATCTTAACAACTTTATGCGTGATAAGAAGTGCAAAACAGTGTTCACTCTGATAAACTACGATTTTAAAGGAGACTAGACAATTATGTTTTTTTTATATTAGTGGGGAAACCTGAGGGAAAGAGACCATTGAGGATACCCAGACGTAGATGGGAGGAAAATATTAAGATGGATCTTCGGGAAGTGGGATGGGGTGGAGACTGGAAGGAGTTGGCTCAGGATAGGGACAGATGGCAGGCACTTGTGAATACGGTGATGAACTTTCGGGTTCCATGAAGTGCGGGGAATTTCTTGACTAGCTGCAGAACCAGTTAGCTTCTCAAGAAGGACTCTGCTCCATGGAGTAAGTAAGTATATAACTTTCCTATATTATTTTAATCAGAGTCCCATTATTATTTGCCCAATCTTCGTTAAATGTAATATATATTTTAACACTATTTTTTATATTTTATATATTGAGGGAACTGTAAAATGTGATGTAAAGTTTGTAATGTTTCCATTTGTGGCGGGACTACCCGACCATTCGGAGGATGATCGTATTGTTCGAAGAATGTAGGAGGAATATGTACTGCATTACTAATAAGAACAATGCACAAGAATAATTTTTTACTCTGATGGTTTAAAGAGGTTTTGCCAAGTTGGCTTGGTATGATTGAGAACAGGTTGCTGAGAAGAATTTTTGGACCTAAAATGGGGGAGGAAACAGGTGGTTGAAGAATATTTCTTCTTCGGGAACTTCGTGATTTGAACTGTACACTAAATATTGTGTTCAGTGTAGGATTGGTGGGGGTGAGATGGCAGGACCTGTAGCATTGAACGGATATACGGGATAAGTAATAGATCTTAAATTGTGGAATATTAAGATAAGGAAGCAAAGAAGGGACTACAAGTTTGAAAAGAATGCCGCTAAACTACTTCGTGACGTTTTGAACTGGGTTTGATAGCTCAATGTTAATTTTGACCGCAGGCTTTGCTGAGGGCTGTGATGAACATTACGTTTCATAACAATGCTTAATTCATTGAACAGCTAAACAGTTACAAAAATGACGAAAAAGTTTCTTCAGCACCCTCTTTATCGTTGCACCGTGCATTTTGTAGTTTCATTTAATCAACACACCAAGTAATGCACACTAATGTTACCTAAAATTCTAAAACTTTTACACTAAGGCGCTTAAAAAGCGTTTTAATGTAAAAGTTTTAGAATTTTAGATAATATATGTGTGCAGTAGTTGGTGTGTTGATTAAATAAAAAAAAATCTCTTTAGCACATTGAAAATACGTGTTAGGTTTGCCGTTGACGGGCCAGTGCCGACGGTACACTTTACTTATCTGGCAAACAAGATCTCCAAAACTTCTGCATTATGTACGAACTAAATGCTTATCATCAGAATTCATTTTCGGTGCGTCGTATTGAAGCAGGAGATCGTGTTTCCTTCACTAATGGCGTACGATTTGAACATGTGACAGGTTATTAGCGCTCCCGGTGAATGGGCAATAGACAACACCGTAGAACACGGATGATCTGCTGGACTTTGGAATCGACACGCTCCACTCAGTCTTATTTACGGTAGCTGCAGTCCGGCTTTCAGTCTAGGAGACGTTTTCCTCTCACAATGACGCATGCCCAAAACTCATGAAACTTTCTCGGGAAAGTAAATATGACCTCGTGACTGCTGTGACAGACAATTAGCGACCTTCAAAGAAGAGGAAATCAATACGTATGAAATTAAATCCAGTTGGTGAAAGAAATTTAGACAGATCCCTGCAGCTCGAAACCGAGAAAGCAGAAGAAGGTGTTTTGTTAAAATGAGGGATGGCAGAAGTGGGTGACAACAAACGTGTAAATTTTATTCTTCCTAGACGCGCCAGTTGGCTCCGATTTTCCAAACATATCGTGGTAATTGTAAAGTTTAACGGCAATTGGAAGGAAACGGGAAACAGAACGGTCTGCGGATTTATTTTTGAAATCGGTTGTTGGCCTCGTTTTCTGAACTTTGTTTCTCGTTTGTCTCTTTTCTTTTAACATAAGAATTGAAATTTGTGGATTACAACTCCAGCTCTCAAGAGAAGTGGACCGCGATAGCTCAATCGGTATAGCAACTGGCTACGGACTCGATGGTTCGAGGATCGAATCCCAGTGTGGACGAGATTTTCCACACCTGTCCAGACCGACCCTGGGCCACCCAGCTTCTTGTACAGTGGGTACTGAGTCTTTCCTGGGGTAAAGAGTGGCCGGGGCGCGACGCTGGTCCTCACTCCCTTCTAGTGCCGTGGTCAAGAAAGAGTAGAACTAAACCTCTGCACCCCTGTGGGCCGTACGGCCTGTACAGAGCCCCAGTGCCTGTACAAGGGTGCACTTTACCTTTGCCTTTTCTCAAAAGAATGTTATTTTATGTAAGCGGTCTGGCAAACAAAGCATCACACGTGCTCAGTTTCTGTAGGGACAGTGGCAGAACGAAGCGATTTCTGTGTGACACTTGGCATTAATTCGCTCACTCATAAACGAGGAACATCTCACATAAGATGTTGCTATGTGGAATTAAGCTCCTTGATATGAAGGCGTAGGATGTAGTGGAGGTATAGGATTGCACGTTCTTAACATCAGCACTAAACAAAGGGGATTTTCCGGCTTCCCTCCTAGGCAGCTTTATCCTGGAAAACCCCCTTCTACAGACTGGATAAGAGGCTTGTTAGGCTCTGTAGCTGGTCTGCGCGCTCTGTAAAGCGGTCGTCCAGCCAATAATCTAAACAGTATCCTGTATCTACTGAGCTATCCCAAACTAACTTTACCGCAGACCTATTAGGGAACACACAAAAATATTATAAAATTTGTACCGTGCTATTGTTAGTATGTTAGGTAGCCACGGCTGTTGAATCGGTGTGAAAGTATTGTGGTAGAGTTTTTTAATGCTTTTCAAATTTTGTTGTATGCTTTCTTCTGGGTAATTCTGGGTAATTCTTCGACGGGGAATTACCCAGAAGAAAGCATACAACATTCAGAACATGGCGAAATTTTGAAATCAAGAATATTCAAATCTTATTTCCATTTTTTATTTTATTTGAAAGATCACATTTTAATTTGATAATTTGAGTGTTGTCCTATATATAAAGGTTTGTTACAATATATTGCGATATTGACAGGCATAGTAACCATATCCTGTGCGAATACTAGGTACGTTTGCTTCAGAAGAGGCGCCATTTTTTAAGCCCTATGAGTGCCAGGTGTGAGCAACCACGTGTTTGGATGGGCCCATCTATTTATAACGTACACAAAATAGTCCAACTAATTTAAAAAAAAATACTGCTGAATTTAGGACCGGGATTGCGCAGTCGGTATAGCGACTTGCTACGGGCTGGACGGTCCGGGGATCGAATCCCACTGGGAGCGAGATTTTCGGCACCTACCCTGACCGTCCCTGGGGCCCCATATACAATGGGTACCCAGTCTGTTTCCCGGGAGTAAAGCGGCCGGGGCGTGGCGTTGACCACCTACCCACGTCTAGCACCAAGGTTAAAGAAAGAGTAAAGCTATACCTCTACTCCCGCTCGGGACCTTTGTGGCTTGTTGTAGGGTGAGTTTTACCTTTACCTTACTTCTGAAATCTGAAAATGTTGACAGTAATGTGATATATCTGTTGTTAAGTGATTTGTTTAGCAATACTTAAAGAACATTCAAAATGCTAATTAATCAGAAGACAGGATGGCCAGACTAATGGCTAAGTTAAGTGACGAATTTTACGACTTCAGGCGACACTGTTTAAAACAGCAAGATTGTAAATGGTGTTGTCTGTGACGGAATACACGGGCTATTCCAAAGCGTTCTTTACTTTCAAAATACAAAATACCGTGCCGTTTCACGGTACACGCATAAATGCAGTTTTATTTATGCCCAAGAGGAAGTACGACCTTCCCCTACCCAGAATTTTATAAAACTCGCAAACGCTGAACAGTAGTATGTGGAGGCCTCTTACACAAAATTTCTTCCAAATCGGCCATTAAAATGTGGAAAGTATAAATTCCTTTCCTTCTAAACATGGCTTTCGCTGCTCTTATTTCCGCGGAACTTTCGATATTCAATAAATTTCTGTGGAAGTTGTACCGAATTCTATCACGTGGGAGGAGAAATGTATAAAATAGGGCACAAATTTTCTTGAAACTTCTTTACCGAGTTCCACCCAAATGAGTTCACAAATATGGAATTTACATTTAGAAATTTATTTACGCCTAAAAGAAAATATGACTGCCCCTGCGCCGAATTTCAAGAAATTGCCTGACAACTTTTGGTAAAGAATTTCCCTTCTGGTTATTATGAAAATCCGGCAGACTGTTTAGTTTCTGATATTAGGTCACAGACGAACAGAAGTTTTCTGCACATAAGGTACTTTTTACTTCATGAAGGAATCCTAAAGCTATTATTGACTTCACTAATGTAGACGATATCTATTCTGGTGCCCGGATTCTGACTATGTCTACCACAGTTTCTACATCAAGCAGATCTGTCTCTACAGCTAGTGGAGCTAGGTCACTAAGTCACTCTTCACCATATTACTTCGTATAAGTGTCATTTCACGCCTTTGAAGCATCGCCTTGGGTGCGGCACGAACTGAACCCCGCCGTGTAAAGCGGCAACTTCTCCGACTGATCTGTGGTGCGTGTGGTCTGTCGAGGGGTTGGAGACGGAATATAATTTCGTATCTTCTGAACGGAAATTAAAGCCCCCGCCCATTTTCCCCATTTTCTTCCGTTCATGACTATTTTCGTCCCCAAAGCGCTTTTTTTTTATTTCTTTGGGATTTTCAAATCAGCGCACGCAGCTGCTTGTTACTGATTGCACTGCTTGTTACTGATTGCACTACTTGTTACTGATTGCAATACTTGTTACTGATTGCACTGCTTGTTACTGATTGCACTACTTGTTACTGATTGCAATACTTGTTACTGATTGCACTGCTTGTTACTGATTGCACTACTTGTTACTGATTGCACTGCTTGTTACTGATTGCACTACTTGTTACTGATTGCACTACTTGTTACTGATTGCACTACTTGTTACTGATTGCACTATTTGTTACTGATTGCACTACTTATTACTGATTGCACTACTTGTTACTGATTGCACTATTTGTTACTGATTGCACTACTTATTACTGATTGCACTACTTGTTACTGATTGCACTACTTGTCTTGTTCCGAAATTTAACTTCCTATAACGAAGCTCTTTGCGAAGTGACGGCTTTTCTCTTAGTAGCCTTTTTTAAACAGACTTAGTGTCTGAGTTTTGTTCGGGAGAAATCCAGTTTGAATAAGTCTGAGGCCCTCGCTGGCCTTTCTTCCAGCTGCTCGGTACATCCCGCGTGCATTAGACACGCTACGTAACCGTCACCCAATACATGCCACGCGGCTGAGAATTTTACTCCAACATTACTGTTGTCTGTGCCGTGAGACCTTGTAGTCTCGTATCTGGGAGAAACCTGTTGCCTCTATTTTCAGTCAGAAGCTGAAGGCGCGGTGTAATATAATAATGGTACGGGCCGCGGAGCAATAAGCCAACTTATAGGAGCCAGTGGCGATGAGGAGGGCCCTTTCATAAGGGCAGACGCCTCGCAGGAAAAACGTAGACGTGTTTGAGGAAAGAATTTTGGTATTAGCCGAAAAGAAAACGGTACATAAAGAGAAGTGAGGGATATAGGAAGAAGGCGATGTGGAAGTAACGCTGTTTACGCTTGAAGATTTAAGCAGCACGTCTCTCTAAATCCATCTAGGAAACTACACGGCGTCACTTTGTAGTAGACCTTTATGTTAATGCTCAAGTCTTTAAAGAAGCTTCGCTTGTTTATTCTCGGCGTCTCGTTGCAACCCGATATTGACAATGTGTTAGGATGTTATTTACACTGCAGAGTGCACCACTTGTATAGTTCACTATTCGAATTAAACCCTGCCGATTCCCCAGAGAAGCTTCAATTCTTTAGTGACGTCACAACTCTTCTTTCGTATTTCGATGTTTTCATTCGTTACCAGCATCAGCTTCTTGTAGAAAATCATTCTTTTGTGGTCGTATTGTAAAATGTTTCCATTGTACTCATTTCCTTCCTTTAATATCACGTTTCTCTCATTATTTTTTACAAGTTTCGTCTCTTTCTTCATCCTATATATAAATTATATTAAGTTACAATTTTGTCTGAATTAATTTTTGCTAGCGTCACGTGAAAATGAAGCAACAGGGCCGACGCAGCCCTCCTCATACACTCACATCGCCACATTTCTGCCTCATTATTACCCGCAACTTTCACTAGAGCGCTGGGTAAGTGTTCCGAAAGACGATATTAGAAAATAACTGATGCGCGCGGATACCAGGTCTGAGCGGTCTGTTTAGCGGTAAATTGTGTTGGAAAAATGCCTGTTGAAAGCGCAGCCGAATCAACTCGAGCTTTATGCGGTTTTTAGGCGAATGCGGGTATCTTACTTACTTACTTACTTTCTTACTTACTTACTTACTTACTCCATGGTGCAGAGTCCTTGAGAAGGTAACTGGTTTACAGCTAGTCAAGAAATTCCCCGCATTTCACGGAAACCGAAGTTTCATTACCGCACTCACAAGCGTCCGCCACCTGTCTCTATCCTGGGCCAACCCAATCCAGTCCATATACCCACATCCCACCTCCTGGAGATCCATCCTAATATTATCCACCCATCT
>Ga0123355_10010895_pt1 | contig 13989 bp, 8 predicted proteins | sample TergutEmb28metaG_3_FD_89872 | JGI IMG/M metagenome (GOLD analysis project Ga0123355, IMG submission 89872) | Embiratermes neotenicus P1 segment gut microbial communities from Petit-Saut dam, French Guiana - Emb289 P1 | ecosystem: Host-associated > Arthropoda: Insects > Digestive system > Gut ... | reverse complement strand
GGAGCTACTTGAATAAAAAAGTAGCGGCTCCAGGTTCAGAAAACAGAGATTAACAGCCGTGGGGACCCGTTGCGCTAACCACGTGACACCCCTCTATCCGCAAAAGTTGGCACTAACTTCGCCCATCGGCGGCGGCCGCTCTGTCGGTATGGTTCGCTCGCGGACTAAAGCCACGGAGTTTAGTTTTTAATACACAGACTAACAAATGGAATGGAAATGATGGCTACAGGAGTTGGAAAAATAGATGTGTGTTTCTTTCATTGCATGTAGTTCCAACTGGAATGACCCATGTCCTGTACATAGCACTCATCATGTCATTATTACAGTAATCTGGGACATGACAATCATCCTGTGGTTCTGTAGTGTTGTACTATCTACCGAATTATACAGCATCACATCCTGGAAGCCAAAATCTAAATACTCACTGCTGTAAGAACATCAAATCGCTGTTGATATCAAGCTTCAATGATCACAATAATTATGACTTAGATATATTCTAAATAACAGTAACCTTTATCAGTTTTGATATTAAACAATCTTCAGCAATACTTTATAGTTAGACGAGTCGATACAACGGTTCAATGTGATCTCAGAAATTCTGTACAAATTAAACCAAACAACAAAAAAACTTTTCCTGTTAACGGCACTCATAACAAGTGGCGTGTGTCAATCAATGTTGATACAAGTCAGTGGTAGACTGCATTTGAAATGTGATGGTACAAGCACAGAAACAAGATTTCGCCATTTGATGAAATGGACGAGTCCATTTAAACCGGCGAGGGCATCAGTCCAGCCGACTATTGGCAGCCGAGGTATGCGTATCAGTGGTAGTAATGCTGGATACACCATGTTCCGAGGTAGTGTGAAGTGTACTGGCTACCCACTCTATTCGCCAGTTTCCCCTTCACTTACCCTCCTGCGCATCACCGTGTGCCATCACATTTCAACTGGACTCTAACTGTAAGCAGGGACATTTTGAGACCAAGGCGGGAAATAACAGTGACATGAGAATTAACTTCCTTGCCTAATATCTACAATATAATACGGGTATAAGCAGATTTTGTAAGAAATAATGATGGTTGTTCTTGCAACATATATTGACAGAAACTATGAAAATAAAGTTATTTTCAAGAAACAAAAAAAAAATCTAAAAGAAGGCAGCTCTTTCATTTCCTGTGTATGAACAATCAAAGCAGGTGCTCCTGTATAAAGGTCTGTGATAAAACACAACACAGGAAATATACATGACAGTCATTTGAATTGCATGACATTCTTCTAAGGACTGCCATGAACAACCTGCTAGTCTCATCTACAAAATATCTGCCATTGTTCGGTCGATTCATGAATGAACTAGGGTGATTATGTTGGTCTTTGTGTTAACTTACAATGTGAAGTGTGTGTGTCGTGCGATGGCTTTAAAAATAACTCTTCTCATGCAGCAATACTTCCGTGTGAAAATGTCATTTTTGAGATTTTTTTTGTAAAATGTAACTGGTCAAAAATATTTTAAAAATTGTTGAGCACAGTTTTTTCTGCATATTTGAGTCTCATCCTCTTGTGATGCACATTTATTGTATATTAATAATTGTTAAAAGTCACTCAGTGGTGAAAATTCTTTTTCCTATTGCAAAAGAAACTGTTAAATGTATGTTTTTATATGTGTTGTTTTGCGCTAAAAAAAAGTGTTCCATAGTCCAATCTGATACTGTTTGCTTGTTACAAAACAAAGAAAAATATTTATCCTTTTCTGATATCTTTTGATCTTTCCCTGTGATTTTATAAAAAAAAAATACATGTATATTAGTTAATATCACATACTTTATTAATACCTACACAACTTCCAACTACTACACTCTGAACTCATATTCATAATATACAACCTTCCTGAACATCTCTTCCTGTAGTAATCCAAAATGGAGATTAAAACACAAAGACCTGTAAGGTACACAGCAGAACTGCTGAACTTATACTAAAGATTTCTGGACTAACATTCTGAATAGTCCGATGTAAATTTTTTGCCCCTTAACTTCTGCTTCCAACCGCATTAAGGCTGTGCCATGGCTCAGGCAGTCAGCTGCTGGCCTCTCACCACAGAGGTCCAGGTTTAGTCCTAGACCAGTCCTTGTGTGATCTGTTTCAAAAAATTGGCACTGGATAGGATCACATCAGTTTTCACCCCTCATCATTTCACCAATGTTCCATACTCATCCATCCATCAATGATATTACATAATCTAAGCATGGCAGTGTCATTAAATAATGGACCTAAAAACAGTGTCATAACTTTACGAATGACGATACCCCCAGTTCAATGTTCATTCATTATCACCTACCACCAATTTCAGTTAATGTAGTCTGCCTGTTTGGTTATTCCTCTCAAGAGTGAATGGATTACAACCCTACAATAAATTGACAAAATGAGTCAAACAGTTTCATGGCACACAGTCTCCATCACTATAAATAAGAACCATTAAAGTATAAAACTTATCAAAGAGAAATATAACTAAAAATACTGATGTCACATAATGGATTTTCAGTCACAAGCAAGGGTTCTTAATCAAATGCTGACTAATGAATGACACTATGTATCCTGAAAAGGAAAGTTCTGATACAGGGAAATTTTTGTATTCTGCTATTTGAAAAATCATGGAGAATATATGGATGAATTTAAAATGGGACTCACTCACTTGAGGGTCATTCAGTGGCAGGTTCAAAAGCTCAGACTAAAAAGCATAAAAATAAAAAAAAAAAAAAAAAGAGATTGTTTTGTGAATCACTTGCAACATTACTTTAATTAATAAATATGCATACATATACAACACTTCTACAGAATCCAAAAAAAAGTTTTAGACCCTGCATAATATTTTGTAACATGTAGATTTTTATGTTGAGAAGCTGTAAGCCCCTAACACAACCCCCAAACTGCAGGACCATCCAATGTCAGTTGTCTACAACTGCTTATTCAATATAGTTGCAGCTACCCTCCATATCTATAGGCCATCTCCTCGATCCACAGCCTATAGTACAAGAAAGAAATGTCTAAACAATGGAAGCAGGGGGTCTACTGAGCTACAGGTGTCCCACAAGCCCTGTATAAGATACAAACCAAAGCTCTTACCTAAGCCGTCTCACATCACTTAATCAGTATCCCACAACCACTACACAGGCCCACACTAGCCAAAGCTCTAAGCTAAGCCTCTCACATCACGTAATCGTATCTACTGGCAAGATATCGACACCTACAGCTCAACAGGCTGGAAGCAGTCTCTGATTCTACCTATTTGTAAGGATGATAAAACTGCCTGTGGTTAACTCCTGAGGTACCACTGTTACCACCCACACATAAAATTTTATCCAACGCTAACTCCAAATGTAGATGAAATTACTGGAGATCATCAGTGTGAATTTCATTACAGTAGACCGACTGCTGATAACATATTCTGCATTCATCAAATACTTAAAGAGAATGTGGGAATGCAATGAGGCACAACATCAGCTACTTACAAGCTTTAAGAAACCCTATGATTTGGTCACGAGGGAGATTTTATATATTCTCAGTGAGCCTCAAATATCCATGAAACTAGATAGGTAAATTAAAATATATTAAAAAAACTTATAGTAAAGTTGGTACAGACGAATATATGGTACATTTCCTATTCAGAATGCTTCGAAATAATGACACACTTTATCACCTCTGCTTTTCAACTCTGCGTTTCAATATTCCATTAGGAAGGTCGAATAAAAATTAGAAGAAACTGGATTTTAATGGGACACACAACTTAGGTCTGCACTGATGATGTTAATTCATTGGACAAGAACAAATACCGTAGATAAAAACACAGAAGCTCGAGTTAAAAGGTTTATTTTGGTGTAAATGCTAATAAATGAACTGTATGTTCACGTCTCAGCAACAGAAAACTACAGAGTATTGCAAATATGATGAACACTGTCCATCTCCGAAATATATTACTGGAGTTCACAACATTTAAATGTAGTACTATACATAACACCAATGCCTTCTTCCTGAAAACACCCTTCACAGATATAGCCTGTGGTGTCCTCAGTTTATCACACTTTGTTATCCCAGAGGCGGATGCCGACGTTTCGGAAACATCTGCTGTATTAATCTTCTACGGCCGCATGATCTCCAAAACGTTAAGACTTTACGAAACTAAGGGTGCAGTAACCCAAAAGATCACAACCTACACTTTTAGATAGCGACAACTTCAAGTCTCATTCACAGTGCTTACCACTAACATCTATTTTAGGCAGTTGTATACCAGCCGATTTAGTACCAGTTTACTACGAACATAACCTATTTTCGGTTCAGCAAATCGTAACCTTTTGATAACGTAGGGTGCAATTACCGCACACAGAACGCAAAACACAATCACAGCATTTAGCGGTACACAACGCACAGTCCTTTAAAAAAAAGGGAACTCAACAATTTTTCCACGAAACGTACAAACACATAAACGCATAAAAACATATAACATCTACTACTCTCCACTACACGAGCGCGGCCTAGCGACCCTAAAGACGAACCTCTGCCTTCCGCGCCGGCGTATTTCGGCCCCCCTCCCAAACTAAACAAAAGACTTGGAAGGAATGGCTGGCTGTTCAATTCTGTGCTCTGTTTCCCCAGGTATGTTTATACAGAATAATGATTAGTTGCTGTTATTAAAGGCGTTTATCTATTATTATGATTGTACGATTTAAAAGTTGGTTACAGCTCAGATAAAGGCGTGTTTATTGCCTCAAATTTTTATATATTAAAGTATAATTTTATTTTGTTCGTACAATAGAGGGTAAACGTTTAAGTATAGGAATGTCTGCATCCACCAATAGGAAATGTTTTCTAGAGGGGTTCCAGTATTGATGTCATAAAGCGCACACTCTAGGCAAGATAGATATTACTTTCTTGAACAACGGAATGCCTCGAATTTGAAGTTATCAGTCGTAATTCTTGTAATTGTGCCATAATCTTTCTGCCAATTCATATAGTATTTAATTATGTAATAATGTTATCACTTTGAAAGGAAAACTGGCATGTGTGAAATGTATGTAGTGTGTTTGAGTAGTGATGCAGGCCTTGGCCGGTAGTTCGTTGTAGTGGATCGTTTGTTGGAGTTTCTGTTCGCATTTACGTCGTATTCCGCCATTGTTCGGAGACATTTTTCAACAGAATGATACGAATATCGGTCATTTGTAGCTGCGTATAAAATGAAAGTGTTACCGGGTAAGCCTGTAGTGTGCTCCATGGTGGTGTAACCTTAGATACGTTTTAATGATAACGTTTTACGCAGAAGGGTATTGCATTATTTTGTCCTGTTTGCGGTGTCGCCACATACGTATCATAGGCTCGGGCTTTGTCACGTGGGTGTTGGTGTTTGTGCTACAGTGGGAGGGGGAAACACGATGGGGGTGTTCGAGGAGCGTGTTGTGTCCTGCAGTGCTTGTTTAGATATCGTATGGTTATTACGTACAGTAAGTAAACATGTACTGTAAGGCAGTGTTAACATTAAGACCGTGCTGTTTTGGTTTCAGGAAATACGTTTTGGCGTGTGTAGTTCAGGGAATGAAATATGAATTTTGAAGGAACGGAACCTGCTGGAGATTGAAGATGCGTGGCGAATTGATTATGTGCCCGTGACTTGTGTTTGCTTTTGCGTTTCAACTTTGAGTAGCCAGTGAAGATACATGCTAGTATATGGTTAGGGTGGTATTTTTCACTGCTGTGGCGAACGAGAGCACCTGTGACAATGTTCCAGTGAAAGACGTGAAAAGTATAAGCGGCATTGTCTGTTGCTTTTGATAATGTTCGTTATTTTAAGATGCCAGAATTCTCTGAAAACAGAACTTCGGCAACTTGTATGTAATACTCATTCCTGAATACGATGTCTGGGATTTTGTGTGTGATGCCGCTGAAATAAACCCATGGATGACTGGGACTAAGATTTGCCTCGTTGAGGCATCCCAATGTTGTCATGGCACCAGCTTTGACAGAAGCTGGTCAGTCTCAGAAATTCAAATTACCTCCATCTTCACATTCCTTGCCAGCATCTCCAGTAGGCGTAACATTAAGTGGATTAAATAACATATCACAGTTATTAACGAATGGGCATTCGTTACGTAAAGATGGGCACATTGGTCTTGTGACAAAATTTACAGGAAAGAAGAAATTAGAAGGGCAGTTGAATTTTATTGCGAACGATTTAATCAAGGAAATTCAAACAGAACCTGGTACCTTCCCATTCAACAATTTGACTACCCTAGCTATAGCATCTGCAAGAAGAAGTGGGGGCTTGCAGTCTGCAGGTAGCAAATTGGGAGCCTCGGAAAGTGTTCCAGTGAAGGAAGGTAGATTTATGATGAGTAATTGTGACCCATCTATGGGGGACCAGGAAGATAACATGGGTTTACAGAAATCAAACTCAACAGTGCCATCTTTGGAGTCTGGAAATTTTTTGAAGGAGAAGATTCTTTCCAGTGATATGGATCAACTGTTTAAGAATTTGGGTGCAGCCATTTCCATTAGTGACTTGGGTGGTAGTGTGGATTTGGGACAGAATGTAGAAGAGCTACTTCAAGTTATAAAGAGCATGGAATCTAATCCTACAGAGCCAGATGTTCCATTACATGGGGAATCTGTGGGCATGGATCCAAGTGAGGGTGGTGAGCCAGAAGGTATGTTTGCAATATCAGATGGCACTGACATTGGTAGTGGATTGTCAACATTTGAGCGACTGTTAAATGATGTGGACATGATGAACATGTGTGTTGATGTTAATCTCGCCGAAAACCCCTTGGTAACAGAAAACAAAGAGGCTCTGACAAAGGAACGTATAGAGGAAGCACGCAAAAAACAATTTGAGATGGAACGTAAGTGTGAGTGGCTTCTAAGAAGGCTTAGAAAGCTGCAGGCTAGGACGATGGGGAAGCATGTTAGTGAAGAAGTGACAGGATTGTTGGAAAATGCCCATAGGATGTTGAAGCAAAGTGCATCTCAGAAAGAACAAACAAGTTCTGTAGGATTAAGTAGTGGTGCTGTTGGTGTGTGTGTGCAGAGTGAAGAAACCAGTGCTGCAAAATCTGAGATTTCTCGTAAGGAAAAGAAAGTGAAAGGTATATCCACATTTGCAATGGCTAATCTCTTTAGGCGATTGGATATGTTATCACAGCAGCAGGCAGCTGTGTCAACACGAAACCATTCATCTCAGAGGTACTTTGGTTCCGGTTCTGGAGATCATGCTTCTTCATCTAGTAATGGACCTCGTGTGCTGCCAAAGTTCAGTGCAGAAGACAAGAATGAACTGGAGAAGGTCTCTGGCCAACTCCACACCCAACTCAAAATGGTGGAAAATTTTGTGGACTCTGATGCAACTGCCAGCAGTTCAGGAGGAGAGAGTTGTGATGAGATGCAGCCCTTCAACAACCAACATCAGATGCACGTCAGCATGTGAGTTGTAATAGTATCATACAGTGTCATTATTCTTTGTTAATAGTAATGCAGTTTTTGTTTTTCTTATTGTATATGTTTGTGCTAGCCTGATGTTGCCCTGTTGTTAGTAGGTATTGATGCTGTTTATACCATCATCTCACTCATCTTCAGAATTGGCTCCAGAAGGAGAGTAACAACAATTTCTGACCAGTCATATACCAGTGGTATATAAATTTCATGTATTCTCAGTGTATGTACACATACATACATTGTAGGAGCTGTGTCATTTCACCTCACCCAGGACCACTCCCCCACCCCCCAGCCACCCTCTTGTGGGTGGATATCTTTTCAGCTCGCTTTTCTGCCCCTCATTTTAAGGGGGTATGAGTGGAAAAGTAATACATATGTGTTGAGAGGTTCAACTCTCACACATGCATCTGTTTGTTGCCATAATCACACAGGATCATTACAATTTTATTGTACAGAGTGCTGTAGAAAGATAACATATGTAGTGATCCGTACATCGAGGTTGGACATCGTCTTTTGCAAGGAGCTGCAAACTGTTTTTAATTTGTTTATCATGTATCATTCAGGTCATTCCCAACAGGTGCTTTAACATTGACTTATTTACATAGTGCTTATTGTTGATGCAGATTTTATGGGCAGGTTTATAATTTCTATGAGTGGGTTCTACTTTAAGGTTAGATACCCAGTACTACTTAAATATTGAAACTTCATATTGCATCCAGTCCTGAATGTTCTGTATGTGCATAGGATGTAAAGGACATTGACTCTGTTAATACACACGTGCGCATGCATGCACACACATATGCACATGGACACATTCATTTGCACATACACATGATCTCTGGAGTAACTCCATGCCCAATGTTGCAGCTTGTAACTAAAGTGATGATTAAAAAAAGTGCTGTCTTCATAATGTAAACTAATGAAATGTATAATGATCATTGAAGGAAGGCTGAACTATGCTTACCAAGACTTATTACATGTGTGTGGTGAATTGTTGAGGTTGCAGAGGACTGAAGTTGTTGCATCATGTTCTTTGTTTGAAATCTCCTTGGTGTGGCCAATTAATATCTACTGTGATTTTATTTAAGCTGGCAGTAATTGATGATGTAAATTTTCTTTTCAGAATACTGAATACACAGGAGCAATTTCTGATATTGGGAGCTGTAGTCTTGTAACTGTATTGTGGTATCATTATAGAATTATAAGATTGACATGCACATGTTATGCATGAAGCTAAGGTTCGGTACAGAGTTTGTGACAACATGTTTAGGCATATAAAATAAGTTTTATATTTGTTAACTGTCCCTAAACATGTGCTGCTCATCAGTTTAGAAACCATACCGGGCAAACTGCATGGTAACAAATAGCCTTGAACCCCAACATACAGGGTAAAATTTGACATGGAATAAAATTTTCAATTCCTCACGTCAGTCTGTGATACTTCATGGCCCCCATTAACAGCTGTTAAGACAGGTTGGGATTTTCTTTGGGGTAGAGGGGGCATTTTGTCTGTTCATTTGGTACCAACACTTTCAGAGAAACGCACTGTCAACATCCCTCCGCTTGAAAGATGGAGGAAGTTTGTTCTACAACTTTGGTGTCCCCATACCAGATGACATGCTGTCATGTGAAATCTTATGACTAATGTGTGAAATTTTATGTATGCCATGTACAGTAATTGTGTTTCATTGTCACTTGCCATTGAATTTTTATGTTTCAAAGATATTGTTCCTTTGAGATACTTCATTCCAGCTTTAAAAATTATACCTAGTCTTTTAATGTATATCACCATCCATCTGACATCTTTTGACCACATATTTAGTCATTTGTTCTCAGGATGCAACAATTTTGGGGTTGTCCTTCCAGTTTGTAAGCCTTGTTTATTCTTGGCATGACTGTCTTGTTACATAGTAGCCAAGTTGGAATGCAAGTGCCAGATTATACCATGTGAATCTAGTTGGTGTTGGCCTGTATACAGTCTGCGAGAACAAATGATTTTTAACCTAGGTAAGAGATTTGAAGAGTCAAGAACGAATTGGCACATGGCATCTCCGAGGGGGGGTTGTTGGCTGGCTGTTTTAATTTAAACACCATGTCGTGCAGTCTTAGCTGGATGTAAGATACAGGTCACTCCAGAACATGGGAAGATTGTTTATTTGAAAACAGTAGGCAGTGTGCCTAGACAGAACAGCCACTGCTTCTAACCAGAACAACCAGGAAAGCACATCATATAATGGATTATAATCCATATGAGTGAACTAATGAACTGTTGCTCAGGTAGTGAAGAAATTCCTGGATTTTATTAGATAAGGTCTGTCTTCATAAGATCCCATTGTGGTGAATGCCTTCTCACTCTGTTTAACATAAATTTTAATATTATCCTCCCATCTATGCCGTTTACTTCCATGTTGTCTCATTTCTTCAGGTTCACAGACCAAAGTTTGTATGCATACTAGTTGACCTGAGAGCATATCTTCTTTCATTTGATCCTAATAATAACTTTTTTTTCTTCTTCTTCTTTTGTTTTCCACCTCATGTTCTTCTCAGGTCCATATATTTTCAGTGCGCTGTGCGGTTGTTATACCTGCACAATGAGACCAGATCCTTATTTCCTTAAGTCAGCTCACCATATCCATATTTGCGTTGTAATCATGAATGAGATTAGTATCTCAGTATTTTGTTTCTTATCAGTGTATGATTACATAGTGTCATCACTGCCGATATGTCACCCAGTTCTGTTTTGTAAATCCTATTAAACCCTAGTTCCATATTCATCTTCCAGTATGCTACAGTGTTCCTGTATCAATTATGTAGATGTATTCAGGGTCTTCAAGATTATCTTGCTATAAATAGTAAGATTACAAACAGGTGATGCCGCATAGTTTCACGTTATGTTTGGTTACAATAAATGTAAATTAAACCAGCTGTTTTGTTAGGGCTCTCATGAGAACTCAGTAGCTGAAAGTTGAATTAGTGTATTTTTCTTGTAAGCCAAGAGAATTTGTTTTGTATATCCAGGGCAGACTAGAGCACAATGTATCTTACATCAGTGTATTCCAGTTAATATTAGACTTTTCACCACCATATTTCAAGGTGCAGGACAGTTTTGATGTCAGTGAATTGGTATCTCAGATATGTTTTACTCTTTCTGTTTGAGAAAAGTGCTGGATATGGTTCTGGCAACGGTACCGTTTGGCTTCCGAGAACTTGTCACGTATAACAAAAACGTTATCCGTAGCACATTTAATTTCTGCGGGTGAAGTTGAACACACTGCACTCTTAATGCTTGCTTCCAGATTGCCTTAAGTGTGAGGATCATGGCTATACACTTCGTGCCGTAGCATATCCCATAAATAAAAATTGCTCTGCGTCTGGTCTGGTATACAAGGTCACAGGCCACCACCTTATTATTCAGTCGCCGGGGGGGGGGGGCACTGTAAATAATGCAAGTGATTTGATTACAAATAATTCAGATGTAACACAAATAGTATTGGAGTGTGTGGAACATGGGATGTTCCATATCCATGCGCTGAGGAATATTAACGCTGCAAACCAACAGATGCGCATCGATAAAATATCCGGTGTCGTATGATACTATTCACTGACATGTTTCGGTTGCAGGGTGTCATACAAGAATACAAGCAATGTACAACATTTGCACAAAATGCATAACTAAAACCACCCGACGTTACAGTTTATGCCTTAAGCACTCCCAGTGGGCATAAAATGTCACATTGTGTCTTTTGAACGACATTGCTAATGAAGGCTGGCTGTCAGTCACTGTAGACGGTAACAGCTCTATGACAGCATGGGTTCAGCCAGCTTCCTGAGTCAGTCTATTTTGATTCAGTAAGGAAGCCAACAGGAAGTGACCAAATATATGGGCCAGATAAACTGGAACCCTTTAGACAGAGGGATTAAAGTCGGCCACAGTACTTAACCACTCCACTGTACCGATCGCGTCAGCCAAACGACATTGCGTCATATTCTTGAAGACCGTAATATTCATGATAGGAGATCTCGCATTCCGCTGTTTTTACTCTTTGGTTGTTGAATGCTAATGTGTTTTTCTTATCGAAGTGTGAGAATAGTTTAGGGACGGGGGAGAAATAAAATGTTCCAGTTGCGGTGTTACACAGTGTGAAGGGCATGGTAGGGAGTGTTCCTGGGTAACTTAATTTTGTTGGAACGAGGATATTTCTGTCATTATACTGACTTCACGTTCGATACCCGGCGGGGGCAGATATTTTTTTCCACCGCATCCCGACCAACCCTGGGACACGCGACAGTATCCACGTCATACTCCGTGGATACCCTGTGCTCTTTCTACGGGGCACGACACCTAGTGCCGAGTTGAATAATAAGTGTGGTTGTACTTCCACTCCACCATAGTATAAATACAACTTTGCCTTTTCGTTTTACGTGGCTGGACAGGTCTGGTGGGCCGAGGCCTCTTCGTGGTCGTTCAAGATCACCCTCAGACACACCATCCTCGGTACTACGGCTTTTGGACGAATGACAGGCGCGTTGCAGAGACCACTACCTGACAGCAAACAACACGCACAATTGACGCATACCAGACCCCGGCGGGATTAGAAACCGCAATCCCAGCAAGCTAGCGGCCGCTAGGCAGCACGGCCACCCGTATTTTACTTTGCCATTATGATTCCCGGGGGAATATATATATATATATATATATATATATATACACCCACACACACACACACGTACATGCATTGCAATGCGGCTGGTAACCTATCATACTTGTGTTTGTAGCTTAGCGTGGTTGGAATGCCCATTGGGACTGGCCTTTATGGGGTTTTTCTCAACTACTCCAGGGAGGTGTAGTAAAAACGTACATTTCGTCCTAGAACAGGGTATGAAGGCTGGGATGGGGAGAAGGGGTATAACTCTACTCCTTCTTTACTCGCGGCGCGGGATGAGGTGGGTCGTCAGCGCCACGCCCTTGCCACTTTACCCCCGGCAATAGGTGTCGTAGTGTTACCTTGTAATTCCCCACGTCCGCGTCAGTATTCGTGCCAATTTGCAGTCCTGCCGTATCACATTCGTTATGGGTTGATACAGCGTATAAACACCCGCATAACCATCCAGTAGACGTGAGTTCTTACGTTCGCAGGGCGGTGGCCGTGAATATTACTGCCCTCTCAGATAATGACGCCGTGTAGTCTGGTTGAATCATGCTTTTTCTTTTCCTCCTACTCCTGATACCGCTGCGCATGTACAACAGTTCAGGGCCTCGCAACCCAGCACATGTAGTACTGACTGTGTTGGGTCTTTCTGATGAAGAGGAAATGTGCGTGTGTGTCTTTATATCGTTTGCCCGAACATGGCAGGTTTATCGCATAGAACGCCCGCATCCGCCGGGACATCCCGTAAACAACCACCGTGATCAGGGCAGCAATAAAAGAGACGCAGTTTATATTCCATTGGAGTTGAATTTACCGTGCTCTTTTCGTACTCATAGCTGTTATGAACACTAATTTAGACACTGCAGTAAACAGCAAATTAACTTACGTTTTGTTTCCCTTATTGTAACTACATCCATAAGTTTGTCACGTATAAATTACAGTTTTCAGCCAGAACCAATCAAGATAAGTAAAGTGACCGGTTATCCACGGAATGACCGGGATTTGATTTATTGTAGGACGGGAATTTCACTGCAAGATTTGAGGTTCTAACATCGGTGTTGCTGAAAATTCCTGTGCTACCGGGATGTTGCGCCATGTTAACTGGAAAATAGTTCGCAGCCGACGCAACGTACGATAACCAGAACTGATTAGAACCTTCGTCAATTTCACTTTTCGCGACCATGCCCAGATCGGCTCGGGGTCCGGTCTTTTCCCTTATCGAAAGTGTACCGGAGATTATTTCTCCGGCAGTAAATTGGCCGTGTTTTAAATTGACCAGTCACGTCTCAGAGGTTAAGAATGCATGGAGCTATAGTCCGCTCCTCCATACGTATTTGTAGCGTGGCGCTTAAATAAGCCGACATAGTGTTCACCCTTCTCATATGTTCTTTCGGGTTAATCGTTTGGGATATTTTTTGTCGACGTTTCGAAGGTACGTACGTGCTGTTTCCATTTTCTGGATTACTGAATTAAGTACAGTGGATTTCTGAAGTAATTAGTACGCGGAAATGTGTCGATTAGAGTTAGGGGAGGGCATCGGGGGGGGGGGGGGGGGGGTTTTTTTCCCATACCCTGCCCACTCTTTGGAGCTCTTTGCGCAGGTTGAAACAGTAGCGGCAAAAAGAGAAAAACTCATCGTACACAAATGCAACGCAAATACTGATAGCGGTTTCGCCGTGGGTGTTGCTCAAAGCATGATGTCTTCTATGTTGTTACATCGTTCCGACATTTGCGACAGACGTGCAATGAATGGGCGGCAGTTGGGTATAAGATCTACCCCCCCCCCCCCCCCCCCCCCCCCCCCCACCTACACACTCCCACTTTCCCCCCCCTCATCAATCACAAACCACACCTATTCTAATTCATAAAT
>Ga0123355_10010894_pt1 | contig 13989 bp, 10 predicted proteins | sample TergutEmb28metaG_3_FD_89872 | JGI IMG/M metagenome (GOLD analysis project Ga0123355, IMG submission 89872) | Embiratermes neotenicus P1 segment gut microbial communities from Petit-Saut dam, French Guiana - Emb289 P1 | ecosystem: Host-associated > Arthropoda: Insects > Digestive system > Gut ... | reverse complement strand
TTCTTAGTCCGTCAAGGTAAGAGTAACTAAACCAGAGATATATTAGCGGTTGTCTAAAAATGTATAAAATTCCATTGCCTAAATAAATGATGCAGTCACTCGACGCCCCTGCTTCTTCACTCTTGCTGTCCCAAACCATTTCAGATATCCGGTTTGGGGACAGGAACCCGGCTCTCTTATGCACAGGCATTGCAGAGTGCTGACTCAGAAATTAATATTCAGTCCGGCTTGTTATTATGAAGTTGGAACAAGTGTTAACGCATTGAAATACTATATTTTTTCGGCTGGTTTATCACTCTAATATTTACAGATCAGTCTGTTTATTTCTATATCAAACTGCAGTTGGAATTGTACCCCTCCCCCCAACCCTCGCTGAGTTTGCGAATAAAGCTTTTTACTTGTAGTAAGTTAGGCGAAAATCATTATCTCACTGAACTGCCAGGAATTACCTATATTTATTTGTATGGGTGAATTTATGCATCCTGCTTATCTTAGATTTCAAGGCGTCCTCGAAGAGGGCAGAAACTGAACTGAAATGTAACACTGGCATTTGAGAAAATCTAGGATTGGCATTTTACATATACAGACAGTTGATACTTATTCCCTTTTAGCAGTACTATATTGCGACGGTCGAAATAAAGTGCGCCTGTTTTCTGGCTACAGGATCACTTACTGTGAAGTGTTTCAGTCATTGATTTAGTTTGTTTTTTATGACTGGGATACACATCAAGGAAATTTTTATACGAAGCATGCCTTCAGGAAGATACTTCCTGTAACAGCAACGCTTGGCAGAGTGAATGAGGCTTTGCACTGGGCTTTGGGTGGCCACAAACTTCTGTATGAACGAAATGCAATCAGCTGCTGATTCTCTTCAGAAGGAAGTGAGTCAGTTACTTAGTATACACATACAAGGTTCAAAAGATTTACAGGGTGCCTAGAAACTGCTATTTATGACGTGCATGTGTATATAATTGGATAAAGTGGCCGGAGTGCGAATCTGAACACAAAACATTATATAATATGGAGATAACGTGTAGGGCTATAATTCTAAGCCTGTACATGACTGTGCAGAGCATTTAAATGGCCGCAGCGCACCCATTTGTTGCATTCGTAGGATGCCAATTTAAAAGTATCGGGTGCGTTCGTCAGATAAAGGTTAATTCACTGAATACAATAATAATAATATGCTTTAAAAATCCTTTGTGAAATTTTGCCAAATCACTCCTGTCTGAGTGACTGGCAGTTGAAACAGATGTAGACTGACTGTAGGTGCACATAGTCATTAAATTCATTAACAAAAGGGGTTATGTATAATGATGAAAATGTAACTTCTGTGAAACACTGCCTGGTATCTCTGTGTCTGGACATGAATACAGTACTTTATCATATTACTAGGTTTCTGCAGTCAGCAGAGATGCTGAAGCCTTCCACTCCAACAACATCACAAGATGAGGAAATTATCGAGTACTTTCCGCATTTGCTGTTCTTGCAGAATCGTGCCACCACCACTGACTTCAGTCCTGCACAAGTCAAACTGATGCAGGTCTGTTCTTTTTATTAATTTTATATTGTTTGATGTCACACTGGTAGAAATTTTGTCCTCTACTTTTGGTATGGTTACAGGAATTCTTTGTGTGTTTGTTATTTGCTTAATTTTGATTCCCCAAATTATTTTTTGGTGACTTCAGCAAGTAATTTTGTACTTTCTAGAACCACAGAAGTGAAACAGGTCCTAATATTTTATTGCAGCCTGCACTGTCAAGCCTTATTCCTTGGTCCTTGTTTCTGTGGTATATGTACTGAACACATCTTCAGTGGGTCACAAGGTTGTTATTATTTTCAGACGGTGTACAATCGAACATTCTTGAGGTCCAGACTTCAGATACAGAGTGGCATGGGTATTGCCACAGGGAACATAATCAACTTCCTGAATCCTGCCACATGTGGAGAAGCCATAAACTTGTTCCTGTTGCCGGAAATTGGAGAGACAGGTGTGACACCTTTTCTGTCACTGATAAAACAAAACCTGTATGTAATATCCTGGTAATACAAAGCCTAATTGTTCTTGCAGAAGAGGCCACTCATTACAGAGGTCATCCTGGGTTCAGTGAATTGCTGTCAAAACTTAGGAACCAGATCCATGGAGTCACACGCCACCCCATCACACACAGTATGCTGTCTGAAAAGAACTGGTATGTAGGATTATGGTTTCAGGAGGTGTAAATGATGTACAGTTTTTTAAGTGACATTGTCTATGAAGTAAAACAAAATTTTATAATACATCAGTTGTGCTTATGCACCCTATTACAGTCAATGGATTTTGAATTAGAGAGTGATTTGGTTAAACCTTTTATGAAAATATATCTGAATATGTAGGGTGAACACTTGACTTTAAAATCTGGTTCAAAATTAGGAATGTGATCTACATGCAGGTCAGACCATTGCCATTCGCAAAATTTTGAAATGTGCTTTTTCCCTTTTATTGTAAACACTGCTCATTGCCTGTCAGTTTGAATAAGCGTATTATATCCACAAATAAATTTGTAGGGTCTGGTATTGTATCAGTTGTAATCTCAGAAAGTGTTTCTGCATTGCTATGGTTGTGCCTTGTAACATACACAGAACATTTTATGCAGTGAGAAATTTTAAGACTTATTTTGATGGAAGACTCTGGCTAGATCACTTTTGAAAGGGTAGGGAGAAAATGTGGACCTACTAGACGAAAGTAAGTGGAAAGTAACAGAGAAGTGACGTGGTTTATTTTCTTCACCTAGTGTCCTTGTGGCAGTTGTATCGTGAAGGTTACAGTACATTGATGATGTAGCACATAAGGGGAGGGGGGAGAAAAAAAACAACTTGTGTACAGAGGCCACATGGCTTACATTGGGTCCTGAAATAGATTGTGATTAACACTGAATGGATTGCTGTCTCAGTGTACGGTCTAGTGGTGACCTTGTGTACATGTGAACATTTGGTATTTACTATAGCCTGAGGTAAGTAAGCAACTTAGCACAAAAACACATTTCTTTGGTACTGGGTGGGACCAAAAAGAAGTCTAAACAGAAACATTTTATATATAAGATTATGGTCTTCTGGGATGTGATCAATCATAGACTGGTCAATTGGCACCATTGGTTTGGAGGACCCTGTTGTGCCTCCATACTCAGGGTAGAAGAGGACTGAACTGAGCAAGAAAGTGTGGTAAGTAATGTAGCATAAGGGCATGCTGGGACCAGGTCTCTGAGAGAACAATTGGTAACCAGTGGACATTAAGAAGGCTGTTTTCTCAGCAGTGAGATGGACAGCAGCTTAAGGAGAAGGGTGGGGAGGGGAGAGGAGGCAATAAGCATAATTATTAAAAGCCAGAAGCAAGGAGAAGGAGAGGAGGAAAAATTAGGAAAGTGGGGAGGAAAGGCCCTAAGATGGGAGTTATCAATGGGTCTTTATAAGGACCAGGTTAGAGAAACCACATCATATCCCTAGGGCGAGCCCAGAAGACAGTAACCTTAAGGTTTGCCATGTTAGCAGTCTAAAATCTGATTTTGTAGGTAATTGTTTTCCATACATTAAAGAAGTTTTATATACATCAGTGTTTTATTGCAAATTGTACAAATTGTTGCAGGTTCCATTATGCCTCTAAAGTATGGGAGGGAGTCAAGAAGAGTTCCTTCTTCCTGGAGTACAGTCGACTACTACCCTAAGCTATGTATATGTACTGTTTTTTTTTTTTTTGTAAATAAAGTTTACGGAAGGACATGAGCTCTATTTTTTTTAGACATTTGGAGCATTAGACTGCTGCTTTATGGAAGAGGTATACTTATCACTAACCACTAGTAATGCTGTGGAAGCTGCTGAGAGAATGAGGGTCCAGAGCAGATATGTGAATTTAGGGGAAAATGTTTCACCTTGAGGAATAATATTAAGTTGAGAGGGTTCAATCTGTTTTTGAGTATGGAAGCATATGAGGAATATGTCTTTAGTTCCAGACCAGCAGTTGCCATATTGTAAGAAACATTTGTGAAATGACACCATACTTTCAAGTAATAAATTCTGTACATAACAGTTTCTTTACTTTCAAGCATGACACATTGCAGTGGCTACTTACATAAATATGATGATTATGTGAGTAAATGATAGGCTAATAAAACTATTAGTGTAACGCTGATAGTAGTAATAAGTGAATGAATGATGGAGAGAATAGTGCAATGAAATACAGGAGCCTTGAGGAATTGTCTTTTGGTGCTGCTCTTTCCACTGTTAATACCAAACAGTATTACAAATAAGGTGTTGTTCATTTTGTCTGCCATATAAAAACCCATGCAGTATCAGTTTAAATTTTCTTTCTACATAAATAGATCATTACATGTCACTGTTACTTAAAGCTACAATTTCTTCGCACTAGCCCAACTTATTATAACATCCCATTGTTCCCATATATCATCATAGTAACTAATGTTCAGAAGTACAAAAATTGGAACCATTTGCAGCAACAGAGGTTCAGGTGTATTCAGATTAGTGTGCCTGATACAACAATGTTGTGGTTTTCCACTATAACAGGCAAAGTCATGTCACTTGATGATGAACTGTGGCTCACACGTTGTTATGGTATCTAATGGCTCTACTGGTAGACACTAGCCAGAAGGGGTTTCCTCCTGGCCTCAACTGGCTTGTAGGCATGCTGATACACGGAGGCCAGTCTCCAGTGCTCTGGATAACCTTGCCCCATGCGACCAGGCCAGAGACTGAAAGGTGGTGTCAAAGTGTCGATAGAATAACTTCTCTTGGCAAAAGGCATGCGGGGCTTGGGCACATGCACTTGCTTGGCTGCAGCCGTCTGTGGCCGAATACTGCAACCACTGTCAAAGCTGTTGCTAGGCTTGCCTGCTTTGAAGGCCATCTTGTACTCAGACCGGGGACGGTACTGTGGGGGTCGTGGCTTCAGCTCACAGGCCACACAGGGTCGTGATCCCAGGAGGCGCTTGACAGGCCTGTGGCTTGTCATCATTAGGGTAGGAGAGCTCTGGTGCTCTTTGTTGCGTTCCAGTGCTGCAGAAGTGGGAGCCTCAGCTTCGGCACTTCTCCTTCTCCTGTGAGCAATTCCCACATTGGGGCTGCTATTCTCCTTGGTCTCTCCCCAGGCACTCTTTGGGAGCATGGGTAAGTTACTTTCACTATTATCTGGCGGCGTGTTACAGCCCTCCTTTGTACCACAGGGCTTCTTGGTGCCATGATCATACTTGATTTCAACAACTTCTTTGGTGTCACAATGCCCATTTGTTTCGCAACCCTCCTTGGTGGCACAACCCTCTGTAGTTCCACGGACCTCATTGGTTTCATAAACTTCCTTTGCCTTGCCATTTTCCTTGGTACCGTGATCAGCAGGTGGTTGGTGCACCAGAGCAAATACTGCGGGGGCTGCGCTACCGTTGCTGCCGTCTATGTGAGGTGAGGGTCGGGGCTCATCTTCCTCTCGCGGAGGCTTCAGATCCCAACAAATGGCAAGATGCATATCTGAAATGCGGCCAGTACTAGGGCGGTGGGGTAGCAGTTCCTCCATCTGCTTGCGTTCCTCCTTCTGGACAGCTGTCTTGGGGCGATATACTCTCAATTTGCTGCATTGGGACGGACCCGGTGGTCCATAACCTTTGTACCCTACTGCTGACACCCCTGGGGGTCCCACGTTGAGACCCTTCCCAGGATGTTGCTCCCTTTTTGTCTGAAGGGCGCGGTACAGTGTGTCATCCACTGTGTCGGGCAGTGGTGTGTGCTGCAGATTCTCTCGATGTAACTGCTTCGCAATCTGGAAGTCTGAGGACACGCTGGCAAGAGGAGGCCTGATGTCTGAAGATGGTGTGGATGTGTGTGGCTTTGTGGACAGGAGCGGCTTAGGAATGTGTGGTTTGGGAAGTGGTGGGGTGGAGGAATGAGAGTTGTAGACAGGAGGAGTAGGAGTACGGGATTTGTGGTTAATGGAATCTTGGCGCGTAACTCCTGTCAATTTCGGAGTAGTAGCAGCAGCATGTCCAGTCACACGAAGTGATCCCGCGGATCCAGGAGGAGATGCACCGTTGTTATTAGGCTTCATGCTGTTGCCATGGTGATCCTACCACAATAAGTAGGATAACTGATGGCTACTCTTGACATTTATATAATGACTCAGAAAATAAGAATTCTTTTATTAAATTTGTGTAATTATGCAGCAGTTCTCAATATTTTTTTTTCTTTTAGTCTGTTTCAGAATCATTCAACCCATGGGGATCCCCAAATGTGTATGATAAATGACAAATCTATACTAAAATATGAGTTTTTGAGGTTTCGCAGCAGTGCAATTGAAATCTCCATTCTTCTGGGATGTCACTGAGCGATTTGGTGCCTGACGTTTCGAGATGCCATGGTGATTTCATCTTCAAGATTTGGAATGTCCAATGAGAGACCACAATGCTGTATCGAAGCATTGAGAACCAGTCATCCAGTGATGGGCAATACATCCCAGAAGATTAGAGATCTCAGCTGTGTTAGAGATTTGTGTACATATTGCAGTCTTCTGAGCTGTGGGACAGTGTAGTTTGGTAGGCAGGCACCATGTTAAGGAGCAATATACAGCCTTCAACTTCAGCCCAAGGAATTGGGGTAAAACGCTCATCCAAAATGCTTGTACCTATTGCCAGATTACGTGATGCTATAAGCCAGAGAATCACAAGATAAATCTTTGCCACCATGAGAACTTCAAATTTCATAAACTTGTCTAATATGAGAGTACGTGTTGCATGAAAACCAAGAAAGAAGGTGCATTCCCACCGATACAAAAATTGAAAACTGCTGTTGTAAATAATGTTACTAATTCAATTATGCTTTTCTGAGTTAATTTTTATTATATTGAGAAATAATAAAACACAGATGCAAGTGCAAAAAGAAGTTTATGTTCATATATTTGTGATTCATGCCCTGTAAAATTTCAAGCAGTGGTACAAAAAATCGTGTGTAAGAGTGAGAAGTGCCAAACGACTTCACACAGCACATTCTGTAAAAATGTCGCAAGTGGGAATCTGATAAACTGTAAATTGAAGGAAGCCAAACAAACTGCTTTCAGCTACAAGGCAGTTAGTGCACAAACAGATACCTTCAGCCGGACACTATAAACTTAATGCGTACAACATGCACACACTGGTGCCATAGCCAGACACTAGCAAACACTCCTGTTACAATCATGCACACACTGGCACCATAGCCAGACACTAGCAAACACTCCTGTTACAATCATGCACACACTGGCACCATAGCCAGACACTAGCAAACACTCCTGTTACAATCATGCACACACTGGTACCATAACCAGACACTAACATACACTCCTGAGTACAATCATTCACAAACCTTGTGCTGCAGCCAGACACTAATAAACACTCCTGAGTACAATCGTGCACACACCAGTACCATAGCTGGGCATTTAACAAACACCCCTTACTGGCTGCCATCATGCACACCCACGTACAGCAGCCAGAAAATACAGAACACTCCTGAGTAAAATTATGCAAATACAGGTAACATAGCCGGACACTAGTGAACACTCCTGTGCACAATTACATACACACAGGTGCTGTAGCCGGACATGAGCGAACACTCCTGAGTACAATCATGCACACAGTTGCCACAGCTGGACACTATCAAACACTTCTGAGTACAGTCATCCACATACAGGTGCTGTAGCCTGACACTACCGAACACTCCTGGGTACAATCATCCACATACAGGTGCCATAGCTGGACACTACTGAGCACTCCTGAGTACAATTATGTATACATAGGTGCCTTAGGTGGACAAGAATGAACCCTTCTGCATGCAATCATGCACACACAGGTGCTGCAGCTGGACACTAATGAACACTCCTGAGTACAATTATGTACACACATGTGCTGCAGCCGGACATTACCAAACACTCCTAAGTACAATCATGCACACACAAGTGATGCAGTCAGACACTAGCGGACACCCCTGAGTACAATCATGCACACACAGGTGCCATTGCCAGACATGTAACAAGTAAAATCATGCATCATGTGACGACCTGCACCCATCTCTCCCTACAACCGGCCCTATTTCAGTAACCGCATGCCTAACTACACCACTGTCATACCAAAGATCGTAGTCAGGTGGTTAGAATTCCTGCTTCATGCTCGGAATATCCTCGTTTCACGTCTTGACTCGAGTTCGGCTGTCTGGAACTTCATTATTCCACAACGTTTCGAATTCACTATTCATTATTGCAAATCGATACCACAATATTGGAGTTATTGCAGGTGTCTTTGCATCAAGAAGAAATTTATCATATATGACAGGCTTTTCTATCCTTGTTTTGTCATTATTACAGAGAGTAGTTATAAATCAAAGTAGAATATGGCAGTAGTGGAAGTTATACTTGAGTCAGTATAACAGTGCCCAACTTGGCTGAAAATTCAGTTTAGGTAGCAGAATATCTCAATGCATAGTATTATTATTATTATTATTATCCGATATAAATAATGTTTGAGTGTGGTGTATTTGAAACTAGATGCAACTAAACGTCAAAATACCAGAGTCATTTCCTTTTGTAGAAAAACATACTGGCATGGTTTTGATTACAAATTGTGTGACTTCTATCACACGCATGGACTGCATCAGGGATCTGGGAGTGCTTATAGACACAAAGCTTCCTTAATATATAAATAACAAACAAATTGCTCTTCAATGTTTATGATGTATTTTATTCACTATTTTCTCTCCAACATGTTTCGGCCGCAACTGCAACCATCTTCAGGGTAATGTTATTATTGCAAGAATACAAAAGTACACATGTGGTTAGCTGTGTCGATGTCACTTCATAACAATTAAAAATTATTATAATAACAAAATTATAATTACAATAACAATTTAAAATTATAATTATTATAATAACAATTAAAATTATAATAATAATTAAAAATTATAATAATGTTTAATCGTTACAGAGTGACAGCGGCACAGCTAATCACATTTGTACCTTTATATTCTTGCAATAATAACATAACCCTGAAGATGGCCGCAATTGTGGCCGAAACATGTTGGTGAGAACATTGTGAATGAAATACATCATAAACATTCGAGTGCATTTTGTTGGTTATTGGTATAATATGGACCTGATTAATGCTGCACGGATGATGGAACATATTAATAAAACACAATGCTTCATTTTCAGCAATAGGTAGACAACATTTTGTCTCAGGCAGTTAGACTGGTCTCCTTTACGCCACTGCACAGCCTACTGACTCTATACTGCATTCTAGCCAGACCCAAGTTTGACTACGCTTCTGTGCCGTAGAATTCTGTCACTTGCTCGGATGCTTGTAAGCCGCAGCGCATCCAGCGGCAGTTTGTATATCTTTGTCATTCATCGTTTTTTCAGTCACGTAAATTACAGCTATGGTAATGTTTTCAATTAACTTACTTGAAATTACTTAACTGAAGTGCTCGGAGGCGTTTCCTAGATGTCCTTTTCTTTTAAAGGATGTTTTCAATGGCCCAAATACTGTCCTATCATTTTGGAAACTGGATAGAGAACATTCAATGGACGTTGAGTCTAGGTTGATGATTGGCTAGTACCTATACTTTTACTGTGTAATTCAGAAACTTTTAACCTCTGATCCTGTGGTAAATCTAACCTGTAAGTGTTTTATATATTAGATTATGTTAATGTTGCATAATTTATGCTAGTTTTGTAATTGGCCCTGTGTTGTTACACTAGCATGTTAATAAATGAGAAATCGAATTGAATTATGGTTTTCGTAAGTTTATTGTAATGTAAAACTAACTACTCTGTAGACATGTTAGAATTTTTTAGGTTTGGGTTTTCACGAGTTTATTGTCCACTAGAGAAATTTATGACTTTATACTAGTCAATAAATAAACACCAACTCGTATAAAGGCCACACAGATAAAACTCCATGTCTTGTTAACATTAAGTCTAAATGAATGTCAGTCGATAGCTTCCGCGAGGAATATGGGGCTCTCTGGGCCATAAAAAAACAATTTGGAAGTAGCAACATGGAAACCCCACCCCCACCTCCAACCCCGCGCTAGAACAGGGAAGTGTTTGTCCATCACTGTAATTACTGAATTGGTCTAGTGACAACAGTTCGCGCCGTGCAGTAGCGGCAACATCTGCAACAGAACTGCAGTCCTTGTAGTCTAAACATTAAGGCGGAGCTGGAGTCATACTCTTTTCACTATTTTCGGATTTCGTCTTAAATCCGGTGTCTAAAATAAGAATAAATAAAATGTTTCTGTGACGGAATCGGTCCCATTCTACAGTAAAAAGAATGTGGGAAACACCTACTTGGGTGGGCCCGATAGAAAAAACCATTCTCAAAGTTAAGAAAACAGAAATCCAGACTGAAGAATTAAAACCAGCTAGATGCTACTTATTACAGGGTTATTCGAAATGATTATCGGGGTTTTAACAACTTGTCATACACAATGCACTTGAGATAGGAGTATATGTATTTTTTATTTAATAGAACAACACTCCAAGTTTTTGTTACATAGCTTAAAGGTGCTGTATATATGCACCCTTTGTGATTCTACAAACATCAACACGATAATCGATTTCGTTCCAAACTGTTTGTAGCATGTCATCGGTGATTGTTTCAGTGGCGGTTCTGATTCGTACCTTCAGTTCCGGGATACTTGCGGGAAGAGGAGGAACATAAACCTGATCCTTGACGTAACCCCATAGAAAGTAATCACATGGAGTTGCATCTGGAGAACGAGGCGGCATTTGTTAAAACCTCGACAATCATTTCGAATAACCCTGTATTTTATTATACTTCTTATAAGCTCAACATGTTTCGGGCACTACTATGCCCATCATCAGGAGCTCGCGACTATAATGTTGATTACCACATTGGTCGTTTCGTTCTTGGTTTGGTGTAGGTTGGAGGTGAGGCGCAGTTAGGCTGGAGTAGTGTCCGGGTTGCAGGCTAAAGCACGACTCCAACCTACAGCAAACCAAGAACGAAACGACCAATGTGGCAATCAACATTATAGTCGCGATCTCCTGATGATGGGCATAGTAGTTCCCGAAACATGTTGAGCCTATAAGAATTACAATAAAGTAATAAGTGACATATAGTTGGTTTTTTATTCTTCAGTTATAACGATGATGCACGGTCCAACAAACATCAAATTCAGAAATCCAGACGTTTAGAGCAGCTTTTCCTACCGGCCATAAAGGAGCAGTTGTTTAATTTTTCTCTGTGAAAGGGGACCCATCCTGTCTCCGAAAAGTTGTGTTTCAGTTCTACCTAATTGCCAGATAAGTTAAAAAAAAAGCGAATGATGCCAGACACGATAAACCACGGTCGGAATCCCACCGAGTTGCACAACTGCCTTAGACATCCAATTCCGAGTGTTGCCGTTGCTACCAACGGTACACTGCATTATACACATGAAGTAACGTTATAAATTCTAATATTTGATCCCACTGCTTTTTGTTGTATTGTGTATAACAACTGTGTCGAGATAACAGAACGCCACACACTGTGGTCATTTCAGTTGGAACACGTGACAGCTGACTTTACTGCCGGCGTTCAAGAATTCTTTTCAATTTTACGCAATTTATTTACCGAAATGTCCTGCTATATAACGCGTACTTCCGAAAACACTGCATATACCGTACTACTGACTGCTGTTTCTGCACTTGGGAACGTAATATTATAAGTTCGGCTCAAAAATGCTTGTGTAGGCTATAAAGTGGGGCAGTAGCGACACCAATCAACATTTTTGCAAGTGCAAGTGATGCTACTCACATCAGTGGAGTTACTTTGCTTGTCCCTGTGGTCAGGAAGTGAAATCGCGTCCTTCGTCTTTTTATCACCTTGTGCCGGCGCAGTGACAATCGTACCGGGCGCTGTCAGAGGAACATGGGAGGAACGGCGTTCCCACGGACTGAGGCGAGATAATGGTGGCTGAGTCAGCTCGTTCGCTGCAACATCAATCACATTGTTTTATTCTCGTTTCACTGCTAATACAACGTTCATTAATGTTCTGCTAGGTAATAAGGTAACCTTCTTACAGACGGTTCAGACGTGCAGTGGGGAAAAGTATTCCCCTCACCTCATAATTCAACCAATGGCGCATGGCTCTTATTCGTCGTTTGACAAGAAAAAAATCAATGAATAATTACACCACATAAACCTTTCGCAAAAAGATTTAAAAGGATAACGTAAAACAGGTGATTTGGGGCTGTGACAATGGCTAATCCCTTATAAAGCAGGGGTCCCAAATACCAGGTGCCAAGTCGCCGTGTCGACTAAAGTTTGTGCTGTGGCGCCTGATATTTAGGGGTCCTCAGAATGTAACTTGCTTCGAAGTCACCCTTCTAACCCCTACAATTCTGGAAAATGTGTGCAACCCTGTTATAAAGAAATGACGTTGGACACTGTCCATAGCCTGAGGCATGTGCGATACGCACGGAATTTGGTTTTGTTTGTGTCGTCATATAAAGGTAATATTATAAGACCAATTCTCTTAGGTACTCTCTAATCGAACACACATATAAGCTACTATATCCAAAATGGCAATTTTTTAATAACACCCCTATTGTTGGGTGACATTCTAAAGCAGACGATATCACTACAATCTATGTTCTAATGCACTGTATATGTGCAAAGGCCCTATATACATAAATATTTATATTTCTGAGTGTGTGTAAAGGTACAGCAATCCCTGTACAGGCCTGGAGACGCCCTGAGGGTTCCAGGTGGTTGAGGCTCCCAGATTGAAAGACAGTCGGCACATGCAGATAGCAAAGTTGTCTGCCGTACGCACCGGCCGCCTCATTTCTGTTAGAAACTGAGTCGACTCCAGGGCCACAGAAAAATTCCACCATGGGGAATCGAACCCGCGACCTTCCGGATTGTAGAGCAGGGCCTCAATCAACTGCGCCACCGCGTGTCCCTTTGAGTGTGTGTGTGTATCTAAGTGAACGTATATGCATTTCCTACATACCAGTTAAAATGTGCGATTGGAATTTACCGGTGCCCATAGCAACATGTTATTCAGTTCGTAGCTTTATGAGAACAGCGAGGTGTTATACGCAGTTACATGGGCACCGATCGACTAATTTAGTAACGTAGGTCGGTGCACGAAGTCTTAGGACAGCACTGTAACTACAGGTTGGACGACCGGAGGAAGGGGATTCAATTCCCGGTGAATGCATGGATTTTTTTTTCTTAACTTCTTTCAGACCTGCCTCTGGGCCCTGCCAAGCCTCCTATCAAATCAAGGCCATGGTTCCTTCCCTGAGCAGCTACCTCCAGCAATTGCCGAAGTGTACTGGCACTGTGTGTTCACAATAAGGTCAAAGCTAACAATGGCTTTCGAAACAAGTTCATAATTGTTCTTCCGTGTGGCCTTCCAGTAGACAATAACACATTTTTAAAAATGTGAGTTTTTAAAACTCTTACTGGCTACACTGATTACAGCTGTTATGTCGTGAAGAGGGATTCGACCTACACTCATATAAAGGTCAATGACCATATTGTCTCCGGCAGGTCAGTTTTCGTCCATGGGTAATCTCCTACCCTCCGTTTTCATCCACGACCAGCAGCCGACATAATACCCTTTTTGGTCCACGGCTCAAAAATTGTGAATTATCATAATGCAGTTGCGGAAGACATTTGATTCGGGTGGCAGAAAATTTAAAGAAACTTGACTTAATTTAATGAGAAATCCTTTAGTAAAAGTGTTCTAAAAGCATATAAGAAGTTTTATCAGGCAATGTAGGCTTCTTTAAATAACATTCTTAAATAAATATTCTTACAACAAACCATTAAATAGCGGTAAGGCATGGCTCATCCATCATTTTGATCATACAGCAAAGTACAGTTTAAAATAACCAAAATTAGCCCTTCATTACCTTTGATTTTATTATTATTAAAAATGCGCAATTCGGTTTTCATAACCACCATAATCAGT
>Ga0123355_10010893_pt1 | contig 13989 bp, 11 predicted proteins | sample TergutEmb28metaG_3_FD_89872 | JGI IMG/M metagenome (GOLD analysis project Ga0123355, IMG submission 89872) | Embiratermes neotenicus P1 segment gut microbial communities from Petit-Saut dam, French Guiana - Emb289 P1 | ecosystem: Host-associated > Arthropoda: Insects > Digestive system > Gut ... | reverse complement strand
TGACTGCAACTATTATTTCTTCCATCGGTATTCTTTTTATAATGTTTCTATCAGCCCTTATAAATTATATCAATGTTGTAGGTACAAGCATAATTATACGCAAACAAGAGTTTGCAATACTGGAGAGCATTGGCCTTGAAAAAACCAAGCTGCGAAAAATTCTAGTTTGTGAGGGGTTATGCTATTACTGTATTGTACTGTTTGTATCGGTGCTGGGCAATATTATTTTATACCCCATCTTCACTTATTTTAGAAATGCTTACCCTTCATTAGTATTTGTTTATCCCGTAATCCCTACTGCAATTATGTTTTTGATTGTTTTTGTTGTTTGCACTGCTGTGCCAATTATTATGTATAGAAACATAAACAAGTCAACTCTTGCAATTAGGCTAAAAGAAGGGGATTATTTCTAAAGAGGTGTATATATGACTATTCTGGAAATAAAAAATCTTACAAAAAACTATGGAAGTGAGCCGACAGTAATAAAAGCACTGGACGATGTTACTGTTAGCATAAATAATCAAGATTTTGTTGCAGTTGTAGGTGCATCAGGCTCCGGCAAGTCTACCCTTTTACACATGATGGGGGGCTTAGACACGCCGACCAGTGGCAATGTGTTTGTTATGGGTGAAGACATAACAAAAATGGAAGAGAGCGAACTCACAAAATTTCGCAGGCGCAGTATTGGCTTTGTGTTTCAGAGCTACAACCTTGTTCCGGTTTTGAATGTTTATGATAATGTTATTTTGCCCGTGGTCTTTGATGACGGCAAAGTAGACAAGCCTTTTGTAAAAAATATTATAGAGACTTTGGGGCTAACAAATAGGCTACAGGCCTTACCAAATACCCTTTCCGGCGGCGAACAACAACGGGTTGCAATTGCTAGGGCATTGGTTATGAAGCCGGCTATTTTGTTAGCAGATGAGCCAACTGGCAACCTAGACTCCCAAACAAGCCATGATGTTCTTAATGTACTCAAAGCAAGTGCGGCAGAGTTTTGCCAAACAATTATTATGATTACCCATAATCAACAGATAGCACAGTCAGCAAATCGCACCTTGTATATAAAAGATGGGAGGCTAGTTTGAAAAAATTTATCACCGGGCTACCAAGCTTTTGCGCAACAGCAAAATGGTGTTTGGCATTATCTTGGAACGCCTCTAAGTTTTATACATTAGTACGTATAATATTAGATGTAATCACGCCGCTTTTAGCCATTGCATTGGCTTTTTTAGGCAAGCGTGTACTGGATTTATTAGCGGCAGGTGGTGAAGCAACCTATACCCGGCGTTCGTTGTTGTTGCTTTTTGCAGGGTTGGCGGGTATTGCATTGTTTCGTGTGCTTAGCCAAAGAATTACACAGTACAGTCAAACCATGCATGATGAGTTAATAAACAGAGATATATCCCTATCTATGATGGATAGGTCTTTAAGCGCAGATTTGGAGTATTTTGACGACCCTGCATATTATGACAGGCTGCAATCTGCCAACCAAGACGCTAGCGCTGTGTCTTACATATTATGGAATGTGATTTCATGTATTAGTGCCACCGTGTCATTTGTAGGGGCTTTTTTTGTGCTTTTTCAAGCAAATCCCCTTTATGGGTTGCTAATGGTGGTTGCCGCCATACCATCCTCTATTGCATCAGCCAGATACACAAAATTACTATATATGCTTACCCTCGACCAAATAAATGAACAGCGTCAACTAAGCTATATTCAACACCTAACATGTGAAAAAGCATATGCCCAGGATATACGCCTGTTTAATGCCGGCACACAGTTTAAAAAACGTTATCGCCTTATATGGCAATGCCACTTTACTAAAAGGCGAAATGTAACACGCCGTCGCTCAGTGTTAACCGGACTTTTACAAATTTTACCCGAAGCTATTGTTGTGTTTATAGGAATAGATATTGCATTTAATGTGTTAAATGGCACAAATACCGTTGGCGACTATGCATTATTCACCGGGTTAGCAGGGCAATTATGGTCTTCTCTTTACATGTTTTCTAATTCGGCCTTATATGTGTACGATAACAAGCTGAAAATAGAAAACATTAAAAAACTTGACGGCTTTGTAAACAAGGTATCGGATAAAGGAACAAAAAGCCTATCGCAAATTCACAGTATTTCTTTCGAGAATATAAGTTTTACGTACCCGGGCACATGTACTTCTGTTTTGGGCAATGTAAGTTTTGTAATTAACAAAAAAGAAAAAGTAGTGCTTGTTGGGATAAATGGTTCCGGCAAATCTACAATCATCAAACTTTTATTGCGTATGTATGAACCTAATGAAGGTGTTATAAAAATTAATGGGCGTGATATTAAAGAATATCAATTAACAGAATTGCGTGGCTGTTTTAGTGTGTACTTTCAAGAGATGCACAATTACAATTTTAATTTGCGAGAAAATTTCACAATCGCAGATGAAAATGGTGAAGATGCCGGAATCCTTTCATCTCTTAAAGCCGCTCACGCCAATGATATTATAGAAAAGGCAACACAGGGGCTTGACACCCATATTTCAAGGCAGTTTGATTCAGCGGGAATAGAGTTGTCCGGAGGGCAACATCAAAAACTAGCTTTAGCGCGAGCTTTATATCGAAAGCACACCGTCCTTATACTTGATGAGCCGTCTTCTAATTTGGACCCCCAAGCAGAGCATGAAATTTTCAATACATTGAAATTGTTTACAAATAACAAAATGGTATTGTTTACATCCCATCGCTTATCAAATGTAGCTTTGGCTGACCGCATCTTAGTAATGGAAAAAGGGCGCTTAGTTGAAGACGGCACTCATGCAGCACTGTTAGAAAATAAGCATCGGTATGCTGAATTGTTTCAATATCAATTTGACAAATATAGCAAAATGACGTAAGGGGTCATATAATGTTAACGGTAGCATTTATAGACGACGGAATTAACCCTTTATTTTTGTCAGAAGGTGTGATGCTTGTAAATTACTTTGTTGATGAAAATGGGGTAAAAATAGATGAATCCCCTGTAACGGAAATTACTCATGGAACCATATGTTACAAAGTATTTAAGGATAATGCAGATTTCCCATACCGCTTGATTAGCCTTAGAGTACTAGACCATTCTACAGGTACAGGCAATCAAAAGGCATTAGCTATGGCACTTAACTGGTGTGCGAATCAAGACATAGATCTAATTAATATGAGTGTCGGGACACGACAACAATCAGATTTTAACATTATTTCACAAACCGTAAATCAGTTGCAGAATGTTGTAATTGTAGCTGCTTGCAGTAACCAAAATGAACTCACATTCCCAGCATGTTTGCCTGGCGTAATTGGCGTCAGGCACTGTGATAATAAAGCACTGCAAGGCAAATTTATTTATTTGCAGGCACCTTACGACCAAATTGACGTGCTTACTTATATGGCCAGTGAAGTAATAAGTATATCTAAAAACCACGTGATAGGCTATGGTAAGAGCAATAGCGTCGCTACACCGTTTGTTAGTAGTATTGTGGGTAGATATCTTTCTCAAGGTTTCAGTAGTTTAGTTGATATTCGGAAAAAGCTTAAGCAGGACTCTGCGTTAGACGTTTATAATTTCTACAACACTCATGAACTTTGGAATTTATATACTTCTTTTTTTAATCGCCTAAAAAAACTCGCCGTCCCTGTAATAGCATTAACTGATAACACTAACTACGCTAATCAAAAACTAAATGAGCTTGTCAAAGCATGTGTTTTAAAAGGTTATCGTGCAATAGCACTTTCTGAAACTCAAAATACTAACGTGGAAAACTATATTTACAGCTTAAATCAACCAATGATGAATATTTGCGACTTTATTGAACTTTATTACAATTTCACCCTACCAGATATGTTGTTTTTACAAATGAATTCGATTGATGATGTGCAAAATTTACCTAAATCATTTGGAGTAGAAGCTGTTCTGATGTCACATAGGAAAAATATAAAGCAAAGTGATTTTTATTACGAGATGATTGCATTGGATTTAAACAATAATGTGGAGGATATACTTAATCAAATTGAGAGCCTATTTGCATAGTCGGGCAGAAATAGCCACAAGTATCACTAACTACTCTTGGAACAGGTGTCAGCCATGCCAAGAGTGCTGGTCGCCCACATAATCGCCCTGTCCCTAGGCTATTCCACCATTCCTATAAGCTACAAACTACAATGCCCACCCAGCACCGCAGGCGAAACCACCACAGACCCGCCTGTGCTTGAGATGCGCGCATTGGCGGATTCCTATCAGACTCAGCACAACATGCCCACAGTAGTAGACCTAAAACAAGCCCACCTGGGGCTGGTAGGCGAAAAGGCGTACATACACCGCCAACTATCGTCTATACTCACACAACTATGCTTCTTCCAAAGCTATCATGACATAGAAATCATGCTATTAGTGGAAGATGAATACTGGCAGAAATTCGAATGGGTGCGCTGGTATCCTCATTGCAAAATCAAAAATATTAATATAACAGGCCTAGTATCAGTAGAAAATCAGCGTGACCAAGTCCTGGGCAATGTAGCACAAGTCCTAAAAACCCGCCGCCAAAAGAAGGACGAGGAAAAGAAAGACAGCCGATTCCTACCCCACTATATATTCATAATCGACAACCCCAAGCTGATAATCAACCACAGCATAATGGAATACCTGCAAACCCCTGAAACCGACCTGGGGTTTAGCCTAATATACACAACCCATATCCGCGCCAACCTGCCCGAAAATATCAAAACAGTGTTCATGCTCATGCTAGACGGCGACGATAAAGGCACGCTGCTAATGGACAGCGGCAACCTACTAAACCGCCTTGTCACCCTGCACACAGAGCTTGATAACCTGGAAACCATAGCACGCACACTGGCACCAATACGCCATAGCCAGGGCGTTTCTACCCAAATCCCAGAAAGCGTTACATTTTTTGAGCTATACGATGTCAAGCGCCCCGACGAAATCCCCATCCTGGACTTATGGCAACGTAACGCCTGCCATAAATCCCTATCCGTGCCCCTTGGCCTACGCGGCAAGGACGATATCGTCTTCCTTAACCTACACGAAAAAGCCCATGGCCCTCATGGACTGGTTGCAGGTACAACGGGTTCAGGTAAATCGGAAATTGTGCAGTCATATATTTTATCTTTGGCCGTAAACTTCCACCCCCACGAAGTAGGCTTTCTGCTGATAGACTACAAGGGCGGCGGTATGGCCAACCTATTCGCCAAACTGCCACACCTCTTGGGGACAATAACAAACCTTGACGGTAGCGAAAGCATGCGTGCCCTTGCGTCTATTAAAAGCGAATTAGCACGCCGCCAGCGTGTCTTTGGGGATTTTGGCGTGAACAATATTAACCAGTACACAAAGCTATTCAAGGCTGGCGAAGCTGTGCCCATAGAAGAAGGCTCCAACCAAGTAGCGGAGCCTATGCCGCACCTGTTCATCATTTCAGACGAGTTCGCAGAACTAAAAAAGGAACAGCCAGACTTCATGAGCGAGCTGGTAAGTGCCGCCCGTATAGGCCGTAGCCTGGGTGTTCACTTGATACTAGCCACCCAAAAGCCCTCTGGCGTTGTAGACGACCAAATATGGAGCAATTCGAAGTTCAAACTAGCCCTAAAAGTAGCCGACGACTCCGATAGCAACGAGATACTAAAGACCCCAGACGCCGCACGAATAACCCAACCAGGCCGCGCATATTTGCAAGTAGGCAACAACGAAATATACGAGCTATTCCAATCTGCCTGGAGCGGCGCACCCTATAGCGAATCGGTGGTCAAGCGCGGCTTTGATAGCCGTGTATACCTTATCAACAACCTAGGGCAAGGCGACCTGTTAAACGAGGATTTAAGCGAAGTAGATGCCCATGAAGACTCCAAACTGACCCAGTTAGACGTAGTGGTTAACCACCTGGATGAGATATATGTAAGCCAGCAAGCCGCCAAAGTGGAAAAACCATGGCTACCCCCACTCGCAACCAAGCTAGTAACAGACCATATTAACAAGGATGTAGACGTAGGAAGCATCACATCCCACGACCTAACGGTAGCAATGGGCATGGCCGATATACCAGAGCAACAATCCCAAGTCGAGTTTATTCACAGCTTTATGGAAGACGGCAACTTTGCTGTATTTGGGGCGTCTGGCTTTGGCAAGTCCACCCTTACCATGACAACAGCACTTACGCTGGCATCTAAAAACTCGCCCCAGTTACTGCACTATTTCATACTGGACTATGGCAACTCGGCGCTGGCACAACTACGCGACCTGCCGCATACAGCCGACTACCTTACATTCGATGATGCAGAAAAGCTGGACAAGCTAATCAAACTGCTAACAGAAGAACTAAAAAAACGCAAATCCCAGTTCGCCGCTGTAAGCGCTACTAATTTCAGGATGCACAACGAAGTAGCCGATACAAAACTCCCTGCCGTTTTGATTATCATCGACAACTATGACGTAATCAAGGAGCTGGGGAATGAATTGGAAGAGTTCTTAGTAAAACTGACTCGTGACGGCACAGGTGTGGGTATCTACACTCTAATCACCGCATCGCGTTTTAACGCCGTGCGCTATTCTGTAGTAAACAACTTCAAAAACAAGATTGCGCAGTTTATGTTTGACGCATCCGACATAACAGCAGTCACAGGCCGCAGTGCATACAAGCTACCCGATATCCGCGGCAGGGCATTGGTGAAAATGCAAGATGTGCACATAGCTCAGTGCTACCTGCCTGCCCCATATGAAAACGATGTGGAGCACGCTAAGGAGATTAGCCAGATTGTATCTGGCATAGCAGAAAGAAACACCGCTAGCAAAGCCATGGGCATACGTGTAGTGCCAGATGTTGTTACCTATGATGACCTAGTGCCATTCCTGCGTGTAGTAGAGAAGCAACTGGTGCTTGGGTTTGATATCGAAAGCACAGAGCCTATGTACTTGGATTTGAGTATCGCCTGCCAGATAATTGTCGGCGGCCCATCCACTGGTAAGACTAATATTTTGAGATTGCTAGTGACTCAACTGTTGTCTGCACGGCCTCAACGCACAGAAGGCGCAGATGAAGCAACTAACCCAGATAGCACAACAATATTTGTGTCAGACTCCCGAGCAGGGGACTTGCATATGCTTGAGCATATGGATGGTATCACCTACATGGGCACGGAAAGCCAGTTGGACAACTTTTATGAGAGACTGGCAAGCGAAGTTAGTACACGCCAGCAAGCGCAACAAGAATCAGGGCTGCGCCAACGGGACTTTATCGCAACCCAGCCGCCAGTGCTGGTAATAATAGACGATGGCGACAATTTTATAGAGTTGTGTAGACGCAAAGCCAGTGATTTTGAAGCACTGGTGCCCAAGGCAATAGAATGCGGCATTAACTTTATCACCACCACCCTGCCGTCAAAGATGCGTGGGTTTGATAACATGACAAAGATACTAAAAGACCCCCAAGGTGGTATTATACTTGGGAGTCCAGCAGACCAGAGTATTTTCCAAATCCAGCCGCCACGTGGGTTTAAGCCTGTGGCTGATATTGGGTTTTGGTACAAGCGTGGGGATGTGCGGTTGGTTAAGATGCCGTTTGTGATTGGGGTTGAAATTGCTGATGAAAAAAGATGACTTAATAAAGTTTTGCCTTTCCTTCCCTGGCGCACAGGAGAGCATTCATAAAAAAGCTAAATGTCTTGTAATCTCCAACGGCATTAGCAATCGCTATTTTGCTTCTGTGTTTGACCAGAATGGGCAACTGTATATAAGCCTTAAGCTGGCACCTGATAAAGCCGATTTTCTGCGGATGGTATACGAAGATACTATGCGTTGGAACAAGATATCAGGAAACGGGTGGATTGCCATACCTGTAGGTGGACAGGTATCAAATGAGGAACTGCAAGATTTAATCAAAGAAAGCTATAGTTTAACGGTACCAAAGCCAAAGCCTGCTCCAAAGAAATCAAAGAAAATCGTATATGCATGGCCCGAAAATTTGTACAGAGCCGTGTTTGCTGATAGATTTGAGATGCTTCCCGCAGACGCAGTGGAGGCTGCTGAACACGCGCTGGAATTACTACATGAGCGAGAGCAAGTGGTTTTACTGGGGTACTATAAGGAGTTAATGAAAACAAGGGAGTTAAGCGAGAATTACTCTGTAAGCCAAACCAGGATCGTGGCAATTAGAAACAGGGCACTACGGAGATTGAGGCATCCCACTAGGAGCGTGTACATGCTTGATCTAGCAGGGCAACTTGAAAAAGATGAAATGAAGCAAATGTATAAAAGAGTCGAAGCACTCGAAGCCCATAGCAATTATGAAGTATGGAAATCAGTCAGCATAAAACATCTTGGTTTGCCTATACGGCCTTATAATTGCCTTAATAGAGAGAGCAGGTATTAAAACCCTAGCTGATTTGGCAGTAAAAACAATCGCAGAACTGTATGGCATTAGAGACATGGGGGATAAATCGGTCCAACAGGTTGTTATGGTAGCGTCGCAATACGGTATCTTTTTCGGAGAAGAGGGGCCTCACCGATAAATGGTGACGCGTTAATGTACTGACGCCTTTGTATGTAGGGGCTCACAAACGCATATAGTACAATCTTTTTATTTATCAACACGACCTACGCTAGTCGTTATATCATTATACGAAAAATCAAATATCTCCATCATTGCCGTAGTCGCCAAACTCTCCATTGACTAAGTGGAGAGTTTTTGTTGCCATGAATGAAAACCCCAACTGGAGGTTTCCTTATGTTAGAAATGCAAACCCTTGAACGCAAGCGCGAATACAACCAAAAAGCCCAAAACACCATGCTGGCCTTCTTGAATACGGACAGTGGCACTCTTTATATTGGTATATCTGATGATGGCGCTATATACGGAGTTGATGGTAACGTTGATGAATTGGCGAGAAGTATTTCAAACAGCTTTCGGGATTCCGTCACCCCCGACCCTTCTGGTTTTTTTAAGGTTGAACACGAAATTCGCGAAGGTAAAAACATTATAGTAGTAACTGTAGAGCGCGGTTCTTCTGTCCCATATTGCTATAGTGCATATGGCCTTGTTCCCCGTGGTGTATACGTCCGTGTTGGCAGTAACACAATAACTGCAACCCATGAGCATATCAGGCAAATGATTAAAGATGATGGCATGGGCCAATTCTTAACGGAGTTGTCCATAGAGCAGAATCTTACCTTTGAATATGCAGACAAGATTTTCGCAGAAAAGGAAATCAAGTTTGGTGATGGGCAAAAACAATCTCTTGGACTAATCCGCACCGATGGACGGTATACTAACCTCGCACTAATCCTCTCCGACCAATGCCCCTATACCACAAAGGTAGCAATCTTTGAGGGCCTTTCCAAAGCAAAATTCAAAGACCGAAAAGAGTTCACAGGTTCGTTATTTAAGCAGATAGATGATGTCCATTCCTATTGCAATGTATTCAATCGTGTGCACAGCACGTTTGAAGGTATATACAGGGTAGACCACCCAGATTATCCCGACATTGCAATTAGGGAATCCCTTATCAACGCCTATATCCACCGAGACTACTATATTGAGGGTAGCGTCCTTGTTAGCATGTTTGATGACCGCCTTGAACTTATGTCTGTAGGCGGCATAATGTCTGGTGTAACACATGATTTAATGCGCATGGGCGTATCAATATCGCGGAATGAAAAGCTGGCGAACGTTTTGCACCGACTTAATATCATTGAAGCATATGGCACGGGCATCCCCCGCATTTATGAGGCATATGATAATAGTTCTGTTGACCCCGAAATACCAGTCGTTGATGGCGGTTTCCTTATCCGTATTCCAAACATGAATTATGCACTACCGAAGGATATCACAAACGGCAAAATCATGAATGGCTCTGGCGAACAACAGTTGCTTGATACATTCGCTGGCATAAGCTTTAGCAAAGAAGATGCCGCAGAAGTTCTGGGTTTGAGTGCAAGCGGGGCATATAAGTTGTTGCAAAGAATGGTTGAAAGCGGCTTACTCGTCGCTCGTAAGTCAGGCAAACAGTGGACATATATTAATGCCCAGAACCAGTCAGACCACATCATTCATACAAGTAACTACTTACATGGCAAGCTAGTCGGCTTTGTTGGAATGTTTGACGGCGGCTCTACAAGGCTGAAAGACCTTGTTTATGCGGCAGGCGGCGCACCAACAGACACCATTCCTGTGTTCACACACTACATTGTAGTAGGCAAACGAGGCCGAGAATCACAGGTGTATAAAAAGGCTAAAGCGATGATTGATGTTGGCGCTATGATTGAACTTACCGAAAGTGATTTGCATCGCATCTGTGCTGGAGAGATGCCAGCGCCGCTACCTGAACCCAAGCCAAATAACACGATAATAATATCTTCTACCATAGGTAATGGCGAGGAAGAGTCCGCAATGCTTGATGCCGAAATCTTCGAGACAAAACGCACTGCCTTTGTACGGAAATATGGTGTGTTGCAACCTGATGGGAGCAGGGATAAACTGTATCGTGGTTAATCCATGAAACAAAATTCAAAACATAAAACAAAATTGGAGGTCTTGTTCATGCCAAAATTATTCTATCAAGGTCACGGTAGTTTCCGTTTGACCGCCAACGACGGAACAGTTATCTATGTTGACCCATATGCAGGTGATGATTACGATGTGCCAGCAGATATTATTCTTGTTAGCCACCAGCATGGCGATCATAATCAGGTGCAGCTATGCGTCCAAAAGCCTGGTTGCAAAATTATAACCAATGTAGAAGCACTGGCCGATGGTAAGCACAACAGTTTTACCGTTGGCGGCATAACTATTCAAGCAACCGAAGCATACAACAAAAATCATGACCCAACGCAGTGCGTGGGCTTTATTATCACACTTGACGGAGTGAAAGTTTACGCCTGCGGCGATACATCCAAGACAAAGCACATGGAGCGTTTCTCAGACTTGGAACTAGACTATGCCATTCTCTGCGGGGATGGAGTATATAACATGGATTTGGACGAAGCCGCCGAGTGTGCAAAGCTCATTGGGGCGAAAAACAATATCATCATTCATTTGAAGCCTGGTGAGCTGTTTGACCGTGAACGGGCCGAGAAGTGGGATGCGCCCAATAAATTTATTATTGAGCCAAATGAGGAAGTTTCTCTTTAATGAATTGTGGATTGGATGAAAAACATTTAACATGCGAGGATGATACCTATGGCATCACACCCCATCTATCAAATTACATGCAGAGTTTCTTGGTTATAATCCGAAGACTTGGAGGCTTTTGACATAGAGGATGCTAACTTGCGCGAGAAGAAAATACCGAGAATCTATACCAACATCTATGAGTTTGGCATATCGCCTACGTAGCGGTTGATTGATTTTTTAGAACGAAAGTATATGCAACCAAAGAAGAAAACCACAAAGGATAGGGGAGCAGAGGGTGAATTTTTTTCCAGAGTATGACCGCAAGGCATTAGACCAAGTTTTCCAAGATTACTTTAGTGAAATGCTTACTCGCGCCAAAGCAAGAGAAGAAGCCGAGGGCGGTGAACGTAAAGTCAGGCTAGTCGCTAACAGTAATGAAAATGTGGCGGTTATTTCATATGATATGCCCATGCTTGACACGACAGATCGTATATCCGAATTTGCCGAAACAGCTCTACGGGCATATGGTTGCCGTCATATGGTCATTAAAAAGGACATGCTAGCCGAGGAATTTTATGACTTGCCCCCATCGGAATTATCGAAAGCTATCCGAAAATTATCTGGTAACAGCATTAGATTTGCTATTGTCGGCGATTTCTCACTGTATGAGGACAGAAGCCTTTATGGTGCATTAGTGGATGGTGGAATAAGCAGATTTTTCTTTGGTGTCGCTGATGTGCAAGAAGCGTTAAATATGTTGAGGGATGATAGCTGTGGGGAAACATAAAAAGAAGCAACCTGGTCATTATTGTCGCATTTGCGGAGAGCGCAAACCCAATGAAAAATTTTCTGGCAGAGGACACGCTACTCATATATGCAAATCCTGCACTAAAAAATCCCCAGCGCAGAAGTCAGAGGATATGACAATTAACCGACTCAACGGAATGGTATTCCGTTATCTTAACGAATCGGAAATCAAGTGGTTGAAGAACCGCTGTAATGACAGCCGCCCAGAGGTCAAGGCGTTAGCACAGTCAGTATTTGAAGAAAAGTTCCCCCGTCAGGCGCGGAACAAAATCAAGGCGAATCTTCATATAAAAAACATGATCTTTCATGTGTGTTGTGAAGTCTACGACTGCTACGGCGATGCTTATGCTACGAACACAGTTTTTGTTGCCGATACCAGTGGAAAAATCATACGGCAAACATTTAATGAGAGCGACGTTCTAACCGATGAAGCGGTTACAACTATTAACACAGGTGCTATGCGGAAGTATTTTAATGTTGTGGTTCACAACTATGAAGCTCCCTTTTGGGAAGCCGACCTGTGCAGGGAAATATCCGATGACTCGGACATTGATTTGCTACCAGATTTTTTGGAAGATAGCTTTGATGAAGAATATTTTGCAGAAGATATGTTTGTTGATGACGCTGATGGTATGTCCGATGATGAAAGAGTAGCCACATGGAGCATCAAACTTCATTATAAAAATGGAACACAGCAGGCAATAAGTGGGTACGATTACCTGCCCGACCCAGTGGTGGAGTTGTTTGACCATTTCCAGAGCTTCTTTGAGGCAGATGAAGAAATTTTTGACGATGAGATTGATGAATAAGCAGGCGGAGGGTTTACATGGAGAGCGTGGCACATGAACATGGTGCGGCAACTATTGCCGCCATTCTGAGCAGTCAAGATTTTAACAGCCTCAAATCTGCCATTGCAAGATATATTACTGCCGCAGAAGAAATAAAGGACAAGAATAACGGCATGAATTTGTGGAAGTTATGCCATGACTTTAGTAGTGGCATTGGGGCGTGGGCGAAACAATACGACCAGCTTCCACGCGGAGCAAAATATAATGCGCTGGTTGTACAACCTGAACATTCGCCGTTGATGATGTTGAAGTCTTTTGTGCCACTCAATGGAAGCCCTCTTGAAGTTTTAGATGCTTTGCAACAATTTAATAACCGTTGCGATGAATTTGTGCCGCCTGAAAGTGAAGCGATAAGCGGGAGTGAAATAAACAAAGTGCTGAACGCGGCACAAAAAACCTATCGGCTAATCGAAATCATAGCCCCTGATAAACCTATGAAGATTCTAAGATTAAACTATTCGCACGCCGTATATAGTTCGCAATGCGGTTTATACGATAACCCAAGCAACCCTGCAACCATCATGGTTTATCATCCGCATGCATCCACCATATATAACCGTGTTTATATTTTTGCCCATGAGCTTGGCCACGCCTTTCACAAAGCCATAACCTGCGATGTAAATATAACGCCTAAAGGCTTTAATGAACTCAACGAAAGGGTGGCGGCAAAATTTACTTCAACCGAAGATATGCAAGAAAGCTTTGCTGACGCCATAGCACTTGCGATCTTAAATGTAAGGGGACTTGGCACACACTTCCCTACGCAGTTTAGTAAACATATAGCGCCCATGTTCTCTCGATATTTGCATGAGCTTTGCGAAGATTATTTTCGCAAAGAAAGGGCATAAAGTTCGGCGCTAACCGCATGAATACAGCATTTTACGCACACAACTATATTGTGCTCGACAGGTGATTGTTAACATCAAGAATTTTTAATCATCACGTGATGATTAGTCTTGCAAGCAGGGGATGTGGCTACCCACATCCACCGACAAGGCCCATTTTGCTATCGCAAAATGGGCCTTGTCGCCTGCTTGTCAGGGGTTCCCCCTAAGACCCCTCGGACGCAAAAGCGCGTCCGTTAAGCCCGCCTGCGGCGGTCTGCTGCGACTGGCAAGCCAGTCTATCTTTTTGGCGTAGTGATTCGTTGTTGTTGCTGTTCGACATCGTGTTCCTGCGTGTTTTGTGTTTGCAATG
>Ga0123355_10010892_pt1 | contig 13989 bp, 11 predicted proteins | sample TergutEmb28metaG_3_FD_89872 | JGI IMG/M metagenome (GOLD analysis project Ga0123355, IMG submission 89872) | Embiratermes neotenicus P1 segment gut microbial communities from Petit-Saut dam, French Guiana - Emb289 P1 | ecosystem: Host-associated > Arthropoda: Insects > Digestive system > Gut ... | reverse complement strand
TTGTTGAAACCCCCCCCCCCCAAACAAAATTCCAGGGTACGCCACTGGTATAAGAAGGTGGTGTTTTCTATGGAAAGAGACCTTTATTACAATGCCCAGCCCCCCCACCCCCAAAAAAAAAAGACAATAGATTTTTTTTTCTCCCAGATTGTCTAGATCATCTGTGGGTAAACTCAGCCTCCTATTCAGTTGGAGGGTAAATTGGGTGGGGCATGTCAGCCTGAGTACTCCCCCTTATCTAGTGCACCATAAGAATGAGTGGAACTGTACCTCCACTATCTCTGCATGCCTTCATGGCATGTACAGGGAGAAATTTGCGTTTTACCCTTAGCCCCCAAGATAGAGGGCCACTCGTTGTTGGCTGTATATGACTGCAGGTTGTGTCTTTCATTTAGATTCTGAGGACTTAACATAGTAATCAGGACCCATGTAACATGGGAGTAACTGAAAATGTATTTTAACAAAATGAAGACATGTTTAAAATATGTGGGAAGACTGGAAAGAAATATTATTTTATTCTATCCACCTGGTCCAACCAGTTCTTATAATCTCAAGAGTTTTTGATTTCCTGGTATCGTCACTTCCATTTTGGTCTTGAAATGATAAACCTCCCACATCTCATCCAATTCCAAGTTTCTTTTGTCTCTATACTGTTTAACTTTGGAAAGCAACAAGACCAGAGTTGCTCATAATCGTGTGCTCCCACTTGCCAGAAAATCTTTTCTTCGCCTGGACTGGAAGTTTTGTAGTTGGATAGTTCAAATTCAGAATTGTTCACGTTCTTTTGTTTGAATTCATTTTTTTTTAAATAGTTATTTTGTTTCTGGTAAATGACTTATACCTGGGAGGCCCATAGGCCAGTATTCCACCTGGAATCCATAATGGATCACCTTGAGAAAATACTAATGTTTCAGTTATGCTGAGTCATCCATTAGTCATGTAAGGCTGACACAGGATAGGACTTAATATTCAACAAAGTAGCATGTTAGTACATGGTGTATAATCATATGTCTTGGGCTAGGGTGTGGTGGGGAGCTTGTGTGAACACAGTGGTGAATCTTCAAATTCCATAAATTGGAAATTTCTCTTGACCACCTGATTGATAGGTTCACATAACTGTGCATTTTTTAAGTTTTAATCAGTTGAAATGTGGCTGAAATCTTATGACCTCTTGTGTTTACAAAATATTGTTGCTAATGTTATGCTTTATTCATATCCGTGGACATTTCAGTGCACAGGACTGGATTCGAGCCATAAATAATCCTACCCTGAATATTGAATGTGCACATACTTATCACAGAACCCAGGGGGTCTGCCACCGTCATTTCACAACCTCCCAGTTTACTACTCCTGCAAGGATACATCTCAATCGGGGTGTTGTACCAACTCAGTTTTTACCATCATGTGATATCTATGAAAATGGTCTTTCAGCATCAGAGATACAGAAAACTGTTTTATCATGTGCCAGGTTGGTAATTGCTTATTTTTTATATTATACTGTGGTTTTACGTTGCTTGCTTTGAGTATTTAGAAGAAAATAAAAGGATTTTTATGTAAATAATTTTAAAAATACTTCCAGTTTTTCCTACGTACGACATATTTGTGTTTTGAGTAGAATAAAACTTATTTGGGTTTTTGTACGTTCTTGATCTAAAGTGAAGTTGATTCCTACACAGTTTTATCCTGTTATACAGTAGCAGTATTAAAAATTCATGATGTTAATTGTCCTTTATCATAGTACAAGACCATATACTAGTCTGTAAAATGTACTGTTGAATGGCCTAGCATGTGATATGCTGTCCTGTATGTGCTTATGTGCTAGCCATTTAAATATCCTTAGAAAGCCAGAGAAACTCAGGCCATCACAATCTACAGTTGGCATGTAAATCTGTCTCCTAGAGGTTAAGGAAATATTAACATTATGTAGGAAATGTTTATGATGATGTGGAAATCTTCACTTTGTGCATGTTTTTATTCGGGCATCACAATGTGCCTGTTGTGAAATTTGTTCACAAGTGATATTTCTTACCTGTTTACATGATTGTTAAACCAATGAGTTGCATTTGACAGGGAGTTAACATTGCTATACTAGTTACTCATTTTGTTTCCTAGAATGGATTCTGATAGATCCTAGACAAACCTTGTGAGGGAATTCACACTTTCTCCAGTTAGAAGTGTGTTTTAAAAGAAGCATAGAAGATGGGTACACAGATTTTCCAAAATCTGTGTGCCTCCTCATGGTATAAAATGCCAGAAAGGTGACATGCAGCACATTCCACACTGACAACCTACGCTTGTTAGGTGCCAGTGTACAAAATATGTCGTCCTGGCAACCCCTGGCATGTAATGGTATTTACTTCTATAATTTGCCTCTTTAACCTTCCAAGTTCTTAAGTTTGGCAGGGGAGGAGGTGTGATTCGTCATGTAGTGTGAAATTAAACAATCCATAGCTGGGAGATAGCTGAGGATTTACAAGTCTTCAGTTATGTTGTGTGTTTATGGTTGTGTAAAAAAACCATATTTAAATGTCATTCTGTTTAGTATTATCCATGAGTAGAGACAAGTTATCAGTGAACTAGCCAGTACCTTGGTTTTGTTTGTATATATGTATTTGTCTTAGGTCCTCACTTAACATGTAAAAATGTTTCTTTTTACTGCAGGAAGGGCACTATTAGTAGATTTGCACAGCCAGTGGTACAGACTGACTACGAGACTGAAGAGGCTAATGTTATAGAAGACACAGATACTGGTATGTATGAAATGAGAGGTCACTCTAGAAAGATATTTGTGTCTTAACCTTTTAGCGCTGGAATTGAATGTTCAGTGGGCTCCGAAAGAGTCCCAGGATTTCAATGGCTGGCCATTATTTTGCACATTTTTGGTCATTGACTTTAGTGCACATTCAGTTTTTTCCAGGATCACACTGTGCATCTACTGTAGTCAACTTAGAGCTCCATAGGGTTAATGAGAATTTTTTGCTTGGGTGAATTTTTCTTTTCTTTTCTTTCTTGGTTTTTCTTTCTTTTTTTTCATATAGACTTTAGTGGCTGAAATAAATAGTACCTACTGTTTATGGTATATTAATGATAATACTTAAAATAGTGGTATGTTAATCCACGTCCAGACTTGAGCACTTTGTCACAATATAACTGCATGATGTAACAGCTCAAGATTCTGCTCAACCTGAGGTTCGACTTGAAATGAGATGTTGCTCACTGTGGCCAACAGGCTGTGTGATATGAACCACAGATTTTTGTCATTGCTGGTGGTACAATGTGGTCTTTTTAGGTAGCTAGCACAGCTTCCATATTTGTAAATCACATTTTGTTCAGGAGAAGAAGGCAGTGAAGGGAAAAAGTTGTAGGCAAATAGAGTTGACAGAAAGATATCTGTTTGTAGTGGTACCACTTTGTTGGCAGAATCGATGTTCCAAGAAATCAGTGGTCAGTACAGAAACGTTATTCACAAGGCACCAGTAGATTTTGAACTCGTCATTAATTTAATCAGTCCAAAATTTTGAAGTGTACTACCAGATGCACAGTCCAGAAGAGAGTGGTGTTAACATTGGATTTTTGGCTACAGGTGACTTGTACCCTAGTATGCAATACCTTTCCCATATTTTGAAACAAGCAGTCATTGAAGTTGTATCCAAAGTTTGTTAAGCTTGAGGCACAAAAGGAAAGCATACAAGTAAGAAATCATTCATTTGCAAACAGCAAGCTGTACTGTACGTGAAATCACTGTGTTGAAGCAGTGAAATAAAATATGAAGGTAAAAAATTATTTGCCTTCAAAAAGTGAAGTAAATTTACTTCATGTTTAATCAGTAAGATGAAGCGCATGAAAAGGCATACTTATAACAAATTATTTACTGTTAAAAATTAAATTGAAGTATATTCGGTGCATGTCATATCTGTAGTATGTTAGAAAAAGGTAAGGAAATATTCTGGTAACGGATTGTTAGTTTCAAAATCCAAAGTGAATTTACTACTCATCATATCATCATGTTGAAACTTTAAAAGAATGCAGGTAAGATATTTACTTCCAGAAACCAAACTTAAAAACAAATTACATACATATGTTACTTGAATATAAGTTTTCCAAATCAGCACAGAGGAAAGGTTAATGGGAGATGATACCTGGGATGCAGAAGAGGGGGTTGGGACAGGACATGAAACATTTGGTGATTGTGTGGTAAACAGTTGAAGTTTTGGTTTGAACATAAGAGTGATAAAAATTATATGTTGTGTGAGGACGGTATGTAGATGAGGTGGAAGCTGGACTAGGTGGCCTATAACACTGATCAAAATGTTCCTGATCAACATCAAATACAATGTTACTGATTACATGCTGCATTGAATTTCTAGTGGATGGTAAATAATTATGCAAGGTGCTGGCAAAATGTTAAAAACTCCAGATGACACATCAACAAGTGTATGTGCAGATTGTTGCAACAAAAACATCACACAGCAGTGATCCTCTGTTATATGTTCACAGCTGTTTTATTTTTTCCTTGGCTGTGCATGCAAACATCTATATTAATTGCTGCATTGTTGTTGTTGCAGCTGTGTGTACTGTGGAGTTTTAACATTTTAAGACTTTAACTACAAAAAATTCCAATATTCCCAGAGTTAACAACAATGCTAACAGGACATGGGAAAATAAGTTCATACTTACACAGATTTGGACTAAAAGATAATCCAATGTGCCCATGTGAAGAAGAAGAACAAACTATAGACCATTTAATATTTAAGTGTAAGAAATTAAGTAACCAAAGGAATGAGATGATAATGACAAATAAAAAGCACTGGTGGCAATTGGCCTACAAAGAACGAAACACTTATCAAAAATTATGTAAACTTTTTTGTAATATTTGTTAAGTCCATAGAATTTATAGATTTGAAATGACTGCTAACTAAAGCTTAGGTTATGTAAATCATGTACTATTACTGTGTAATGGGGCATGCCGTTTAATAAATAAAATTTAAAAAAAAAAAAGTCTTTAACTTTTATGATGGAAGTGAGGACAAATAGCACCTGAAATACTTGTTGGACCTACAAACCTTTGTTGTTGATAAACTCCCTGATGATGGCACCTTGATTCCAAAACGTGTAGGACTTGGCAACTGATATGAAGTGTGTTTTGTAATCTGTTTTATTGTATTTTAATTCATTTTGTTGGTTTCTAAAAAGACAGACTGGAAGAAAATGCACAGTATGAATAACAAAGTTTATAGATGGTTGGTTGTTTTGTTGGTTGGATGGTAGGTTTAATTAGTCATTTCTTGTGACTTAGGAATAATTTTTTTTTTTGGAAGGTGGGGGGGTTAAAATTACAGCAGGACATACATACCTCTTTTGGCACCATGGTCCTTTCATATTTTTCCTCTTTCTCTTTGACAGGAAGAAGTTCACTGGTTATCTTTTATACTTGTCTGAAATTGTTCTCATGTCTTTGACCATCTTCACCCAAGTGTCATTTCTAATTTGTTAATATATTAGGATTGCTCATATCCCCAATGTAACAGGCTTTTGTTTTGTGTAATTAATAAATTCCAAAGTATTTTAACTGTTCCACTCCATTGCAAGTACACCATAAACAAGAAGCTTGAGATCAGAAAATTGTGAGTGTCAGCTTGATGTGAAGATCACAGTGGCAGAAGAAACATTAATGTACTCCACTGGCTTAACATGACGTGTTATGATGTTCACTGGAAAACCAAAAGCAGGGAGGATTGGCCATGCTGTGATCCATACAGCAACACTCTTCAGGCCTGTGAGTTGCTACATTATGCCGTTACATTACTGCAGAATGCTCGTGTCTGGACATGGCTTTATGTATGCCACATGTAACTGTGAGATAACCTCATGTGCAGTGTCAGTTGTTAAGAGAAACCAATTTTGTTACTTTCCTTCTTACATGTAACTAGCAGAGTATCCAGTTTTGACTCGGATGTGGTTGATTACTTTGTCATGGGCACACTGTACACACAGTGAAATGAATAGCCCCATGACTCTTTAGGACTATGCTGAATAATCTGTAGAATGTAAAGGTAAAGGTATCCCTTTCCATGCCATGAAGGCATACAGGGAGAGAAATATCGCTCCACCCATTCTTAACCTCAGCACTAGATGGAGTTGAGTGGTTAACTTCGCATCCTGGCTGCCTTATCCCTGGGAGAGGCCCCAGGGTATCCATTAAATATGAAACTGAGTGGGCCTCGGAGCCAGTCTGAGCATTTTTGAGAAGAGATTTGAACCCTGGGCTGACCATGCATAGCCTAGTTGCTATACTGACTATGCTACGCTGGCTCCAGTGTGCTGTCTTTACAAAACACTGTCATACCACTCATTGCTCAAGCAATCTGATTAGAACAAGCCGGAACTCAAGTGTGACTTTGCTTTATTTTTGTCATGTTTTCATCATTTCATAGTGTCTGTTATAAGTGCTCAATCTGATTACCCATGCATATAACTTGAGAACCATTGAATGGATTTGGATGAAATTTGATATGAGGACTTTTATGAGATATTACCATGCAATTCTTATTTGGTGAATATTGGACAAACATAATGTGGACTTTACATCAAGACCTTTACATGTTGCATTGTGCACCTTCAGTGGGACAAGGTATCCTTGTGATAGGTGTAAGCAGGGAACACACATATGTGTCAATACCTGCAATAGTGCCTGTGGTGTAGAATACAGACACCATAGCAAGCAGGTACAGGGATATGTGAATCATCTTATTAAACATCACTAGGGTCATATACTTTGTGGAGTAGACTTGTGCATGGTGCAGGCAGCAGTAGTATCCAGTGCTTTTGTAGCGGAATGTAGAGTGTGTCCTATGTTGCTTTGCTCCACGTTTGTTGTATCAAAAATACATTTGGACTAAACATACTCTCCTCCCTACTTTTTTCTTTTCTTTTTTCTTTTCTCTCTCATTTCTTGTGACACTAGCCTGCTGGTGCCCTTATACTTTGGCAGGCTAGGCACACACATTTACATGGTTACTGTGGAAACCTTGCAACCCACAGAGGCAAGCCATGCTTCATGTACAATGTTCCTGTGAAAACCCCATGACCAATGTAGGCAAGGCACATATATTTATGTAGTTACCATGGAAACCTCGCAATGCACGCAGGCAAGGCACGCTCTTATGTAGTTACCGTAGAAACCTGAAGAATGTGTGTGTATATTATATTTTCGTAGTGGTGCCTGTAGTTAGCGTGGAAACCTGAATAATGTGTATGTATATTGTACTGTTATTATTAGTGCCCGGCAACCCTTTACGTAGTTACTGCTGAAACCTGGAGAGAGAGTGTATATATGTGTGTGTGTGTGTGTATATATGATACTTTCTTAGCAGTGCCTATAGTGAGCATGGAAACTTGAATGTCTATGTATATGTATTGTATTGTGGTATTAGTGCCTGGCGACCCTTTGGGTAGTTATTGTGGACATCTCAGTTAGATGTGTCCTTTATATATCATCTGCGCTTCCATGAGACTGAATTGTGTGCCATCTGGTGGCATTCCGTGAAACTCCAGAGTTCAGCCTAGTGATGTTACCTCGCATCTGGTGGCAGTCCATCAACTCCAATGTGGTAATGTGATAGGACTGGCATTGGTAAAGTATATATAATATTCTTGAGTCAATAGTGTTTAGACTTGAATGATTTTGAATTTGTTCCTTTGTATTTGTTTATGAGTTAACATTATTTTAAACTGCTGTTGGTTGTGGAGAGCATTTGTGGTGCTACATGAATGAATTCAACTGTGGGAATAAATTGGTAGCTCAGATGTATGACAGTTGAACCATCATGGCTGGACAATATAATGGTCTACAGAAGCTTGTCAGACACAAATACCCTTAAACTCTCTGTGGGCATCATTTTACTCTCAAATCGAACTGTAAAATATTTTTCCAAACAGTTTTGGTTTTGCCTGTTTTTTTTTCTTCAGAACCTTCCAAGAGTTGAGAAATTCATAGTTTCCAGTCATCCAGAATGTAACTATTAATGTTGACGTATTTGTTTATTATATACAGGTATTTGTGAAGAAGCTGCCAGTCAGTCACTTCACCATTTAGACAGTGGAAGACACAGCTGTATGTACAATAGTGTCAGAGTAAAACAGCCACCTCAGAAGGTTCAAGAAAGTGCAGAAAAGCCAGTACAGGAAGACAGTTGGCCAGAAGGAGATATTTCGACAGAAAGTAGTGCAGGAGAACTTGATAGTTCAGGTAGAAACCAAAGCGATCTGCAGAATGTCCACAGAGAACCAGTGGCAGATATTAATGGCTCTGAAGTAGATGGAAGAGAGCCATCTGAATTGTGTGACACAGGATCTCATCAAAGGGATACTGATGAATATGAAGAAATAAAAGTAACTCCAATTGAGTCTTATATGGTAGCAACAGATACATGGGAAAATTTACCAAACCAAGTATGCCGTCTGTGTGCATCTGCAGATGAACATCCAAAGCAGTCAATTGTTGGCTGGCTAGGCATGCTAAACGAAATAATTCCAGGCTTGGTGAGTTTTATCTTTCTGTTTATTTATCTTTTTGCCCCCTCATGAATACAGCAATGTGTGTAGGTGATATGAATTCTCTAACCTTGAGACATTCATCTAGACATAAATTCCATGTTATGGCAATCATTGCCTTAGTTTGATCTACATTCCTTCCAGCCAAGAAAAGTACAGTTGGTTTAGTGTTAAATGTGTAACAGGTAGTGACAGTTATTCATCACCCAGTACCTTGTATCCTGGTGTATGTGTAAGTATAGTTGGTTTAATGTTAAATGTTTAACCTTTTGGCACCAGAATTATTTTTTTAATTTTAGCACACACTGTATATAAAATGTGAATAATACAGGAACCAAATATGTTAGATTTATGAAACAAACTGCATTTTGAAGAGGAAAAATTGGAGAGTATATACCATGTTTAAAATATTCAGTACCTATATTTGTTGAATAAATATATAAAATGCAACATTTAGAGGTTAGCGGTGCGGTATGACCACTATAGTCGTCGTTGGGCATCAAAGGGTTAACAAATAGTGACTGTCATTTGTCACACAGTACCTCTTATTCATCTGTGTGTCACCCTAGTGCTATTGTAGTGTATTAATGTGAAAGCCTGTGACATCTTGTTGATTGGCAGTTATGCTGTAGTTGATAATTTTGTGTCAAGTAACCAAATGAGAGGAAGTTGTTTTCCATCCATCCTTCCTTGCTAGTGTGACTTCTCAGTATCATACATATAATTGTTGTCTTGTGTTTCATTTTACCTGAAATTAACAATGGTGTTTACTTGTATATAGTCAAGGTAGTCACATAGTCTGTCTTTATTGCAAAGTCTTTGTGTTTCTTAGGGAAGTATTGTTTGAATATTACTCTTCCTTTGAAGAGCATATAATATCCTAGGTCACAGCGACATGTTCAGATGGACTGCAAGCAGCAGCAGCAGACATACCATTGAATTTATTACATATCCAGTTTTCAGATGTCAATCGACCTTTTCCTATTGACTCACACTGTCACAAACATGTAGATGAAAACGTGGGTGTGCACATTCCATACTGTTATAAGATGGTGTATTGAACTGGTCAGGAATGATTTGATAATGCTTGAGTGTTTCTCTTGTGTCATGTTCCACTTATGTTATTATGGGCAAAAGATATGCTGTCTTAGTTTGTGTAGTGTTTAGGCTATGCACTTGGTGACAGAAGAATCAGGGTTTGAATCCTGGCAAAGTGAAGAAAGTGTTCTTATATTGGTAATTTCCAGACCACCTGTTGGGCGCACTCAATCTCTTTGCCAACATTTACTGGTTGATCTTTCTCCCAGGGTGGGGCATCACATATTGAGGGCATGAAACTGACCACTTACCTCTATCTAATAACAGGTAAATTAGTCCACTTACGTCCACCTTGTGTGAATATGAGTGGTTGCCTTCAGTCCCCATCTTTTATCCAGGGTGAAAGAACCCTTTGTCCATTGAATATAAAGGTAGGTGGGCCCCAGGGCCAGCCTGAGCATTTTGGAGAAGAGAAAATTCTCTTGCTTCTTATTTTTTTTTTTTATACTAATTTAACTAAATGCATGTATGCACAATAGTATAGTCTTTCATCTCTTCAACATGTTTTGGCACTACTGTGCCATCCACAGGGAGTTTTAAAAGTGGCTAAAATATGATAGATTACATTAGTCATACAAGTTATACATGTATGCATACAGCATTCTGCAGGTAATTTTAATTTGCAGGATGGTGAAGTACATAGTCTGTAATACATTATAGCAATATTATGTGTACATTATATTGTTGTGACAGTACAGAACATGTAAAAGTATATAAAATTTGGTGAAAATTCCAATTTCTTGATGTGTCATGGCAGTACTCATTTGTGTATACAAACATGTATTATTGTATTTGATCAAATGTGGATCATGCTGTATATGATTAGTTGTGTAGTATGCGCAAGAGGCAGTTTGCTTCTTGGACCGTGGATTGTCCAGCCTGTAACATAATCACTATGGTGACTGAGCTTTCCTGGCTCTACCTCTATCTAATGCTAAGCTTACGAATGCATGGAACTCTTCCTCCACTCCCCGATATCCCTCGTGGTGGTTAATTAAGCACAGGAATAACTTACAGAGACATTAATTTCCTCTACTTTTTTCCAACAAAGTTTCAGATCTCAGTCTGACCTCCCATAATTGGTGTTACTATTACTTGTATAACATAAATTTCACATATTTTAACAGCCTGAGGATGACCACTAGTGGTTGAAATGTAGCCATATGTCTATATAACATAATAAAATCAGTTGTGTTGATGGTAGTTATTACACTGTGTTATTTACATTATTGATAAATGCTAATGTGAGTGCTTGTCAGTATAAGATTTATTGCAGTGTTTATCAATTTCACTTTCAGTTTGCAATGCGATTACTCTCTAAGAGTCACTGTACAGAATTAGTTGCTGCTCTGCATCCCTTATTCCTCAGAGTTTGTGCAATTAACCCTTTAAACGCTGAATTAAATCCCATCTGCCATTTGATGGCGTTATTAGGAGCTCACCATATTCTCCACTTTAGCAGGATAAGGGTTAAGGGGTTAACTGAATTCTGTTCAGGGTCAGACAAATGTAGTTTACTCTTGTCTATTGTAATCACAAGATGAGACTTCTGTATTGGCCTACCCCTTTATTGCCACAAGTTTTCTCTTACAAAAACATATAGACATGTTTATGCATTTATTATTTTATTTTAACAGACCACAACAGTAAGTATATATTGAAGAATTCTGGAGCTGGTATTCCTTGCACCCTCACTTACCCCTGGCTCCAACAACAAACCCATGAGTGTTTCAGTCTTCCTTCTGACCCAATCGTACATGCTGAAAGAGTGTGAATGGTATATTGACGGAATCATTGTGTGGAAAGGACATGACTGGAATCTGATCCTTAACATAGAGTTCCATGTAGGTCTGATATTTATAAATAACTGTACAGCAGGAAATGCTAATGAAAGTCTTGACAAAGTAATGGTGAATATTCCACTGTCAAAGCTGTTCATAGGCTGGCTTTAATTAAAGGGATTTTGTATCAGAATGTTGGAATAGGCATGCTGGGCCAGTCAGCTGTCATGGCAGTTCAGCACAGTGCAGGACCAGTACAGGTTAGCGGAAGTTGACACTGTTAATCATTTCTTATATTAGATACTTACTGTGTGAGAATTTAAAAAACTGTTCTCACAAGGAAGGGATCAGGAAGGTAAGCATTAAAACTAGAATGTCAAGCCTCTGTGAAATGTTTTCCTTGCCCAAATAATCGGACTCCAAACTATGCAAGTAGTGTCACTGTCTTTCAGATTTCACTGATGACTTTTTCTGTAATAGTAGTAAGTATGTTCGCATGTGAAGAACCAACTTTTTGCTTCGTTGTGTCTTCTGTATGTCTATGGGCATGTGTTAGGGTGACTCTCACTGTACAGATTGTCGTGAAATTTCATGTTCAAGAGTGAAACTAAAGTTTGGCAGCATATTATAATTTTAAAATGGGACGAAGTGGCATTATGTGGCAGTTCATAAAAATGAAGGTCCTTTTCAGTGTCCGTATGTGACTGACAGTTTATAAAAACTTTCTGACACAAAACGATGTTGAAGCAAAGGAATATTCATAAAGTAGTGCAGGTGTGGGATAGAGGGAGGTGGTTGAGGGAAATTTATCTGTAAGTAAAATATTTATATTTTACCATACATGTTGTGTGATATTAGTGTAGTGGAAGAAGTGGTTTGACTGTATAATTATCTGTTGTTGTCAGGAGACTCCTGGACATGTGTGAGAGTTATCGCTTTGCTAATAACAGTATACAAGAGTTGGTACAAAAGAAATGCCTCCTGTGTTCTCTCAGAAACAGTAATTACAATTATAATGAAATTTACACATGTCCTTTGGAAAGTTGGATATTATTTTTTGCACAAAGTCTCCATTATAAACGCACTTTTTCCACCTTAGCATGAGTTGCTGTTTGCCTGTCGCATAGAACTCTCTGCTGAAGTTTCAGAGCTCTTCACACATGCTGTGTTTCAGTTCATCATCTGCAAAATGGCTTTCTCAGAAGATGCTAAATCAGGACTGTAGGGAGAATGAGGGAGAACATTCCACCCCATTTTTGTAATTGTCTCCCTCGTGCACAGACTGGTGTGCTGTCTGGCATTGTCATGCAGGTAGAGGACTCGATTCACTTCCTGTTTGGCCAAACCCTTCAGATTCATTGTTTTAACTTAACTGTCTGCACATATCGCTCAGAATTGATTGTGACATATCCAAGAATTCCTCTAACAACATTCTTTCATGGACCCAGGAGATGCTAACCGTGACTTCGCATGCAGAAGTTTGCACCTTGAATTCTTTCTTGTGTGGTGATGACTGATGATGCCATTCCATTGATTATTATGGGTCATAATGATGAAACCAGGTTTCATCACCAGTAATTATGTTTGACAGAAAAGCATCATCATCTTTCTTACTGCACTGGAGAAGTTCTGCACAGGTGTGTTTTGGGACAGTTTCATATTGGATGGTGAGCATTTTCTGCACCCACCTTGCACCAAGTTTTCTGTAGCCAAGTTCTCTGATGGTGGCCGTAATTGCTGGTTTTCCACTCCCTGTTGTGGCACACAGTTTACTTGTGATGTGGCGGTCATCCCACATCAGAACATCAGTCTTGTCTTTGATCTCTATTGTTGCTCCCATGGCTAGTCAGCTGCTGCAGACCATGCCACCAGTGTCCTTTCTACTGCTGTTGAAACAACAGACCCAATGTCTGACTGAGCTAACATCTATGGCATCCTCATTGTACCTTATTTTCAGACATCTGTGACTATTGGACTGGAGGCTTTCACAGTAAGAAACTTAGTAACCACTCTCTACCTTATTATGGACGTACAAAACATCTGTTACTGTGTTCTGAACGCACATGACTGACTGGAGCACCCATGATCCTGGTGGATCTGAACAGTGTCACTACATGGTGGGTAAGGCAAGAAACTCTGCCTAGTGTTTCATATATATACAAGATGGGCGAGAAGTCACCGTACACCCAGACATTAAGCACCTCAGACTCAATATAAGTTTACACAGCACAGCACGCAGTACGATGTAAAATGGTACTTTGGCAACAGTGTGCAAGATAGTGCACACGTGATTTGCCGCAGCCACAGAATTTAGTTGTGTTTTCCGTATGGCTGACACTAGCAGTTACTTTATCGAGGAGCGCTTGGTGGCAAGTGTCACGGTCAACAATGCGAGACCACATGAAGAGAGACTTGAATGTGAGGCCGTATCGCACAACTTTCGTGAATGAACTATCGGATGGCGACATGGATCGGCGCTATGAATCATGCCGTGCTCTGCTGGACACATTGTCAAATGCCGTATCCCGCTCAAAGGTTCTTTTCAGTGACGAATGTG
>Ga0123355_10010891_pt1 | contig 13990 bp, 11 predicted proteins | sample TergutEmb28metaG_3_FD_89872 | JGI IMG/M metagenome (GOLD analysis project Ga0123355, IMG submission 89872) | Embiratermes neotenicus P1 segment gut microbial communities from Petit-Saut dam, French Guiana - Emb289 P1 | ecosystem: Host-associated > Arthropoda: Insects > Digestive system > Gut ... | reverse complement strand
TACTCCATAAATTGTTGCAATGCCACCATGGGCATAAATCTCAACTGTATCCTCCCGGGTATATGACCTAGGGGCCAACATACAGCAAAACATTACCTCGTCTATTGCTTCAGAGGTAGTATCTGGGCCACTGTAAACCTTGCCATAATACATATGATGGCTTTCCAGCTTGGCTGCCTGGGGGGATATTCTTCTTAATACATCTATAGCACCACTACCGGAAATACGTACAATGCCCACAGCGCCCCGCCCTTGTGGCGTGGCTATTGCGGCGATAACATCACTTAAGCTTACGTCCTCGCTTTGTGCAATCACTTTAAGTTAACCACCACATGACGGTATGGCTCGCTTCCTTCGCTTGTAGTGCGTACATAGCGGTCGCTTTGCAAAGCTGTATGGATAATATGCCGCTCAAAACGGCTCATAGGCTCTAGTGTTACGCTTTTACGGGTAGATTTTACCTTGCGGGCTATGCCATGGGCTAAGGATTCCAATGTTTCCCGGCGGCGCTTGCGGTAGTTTTCTGTGTCTAGGATGACGCTTATATTAGACTCGCTATTTTGGTTAACCGCTAAGTTGGTAAGATATTGAAGGGCATCTAAGGTATGGCCCCGCTTGCCTATTAGCAGACCCATATTTTCCCCAGACATATTAATGGATACTTGCCTATCCTTGGATTGGGTTTCTATTGCCACACTTAAGCTCATAGCAAGGGTAACTTCTTTTAGGAAATTCTTTGCCACATCGGCCGGGTCTAGCTTGCGGATTACAAGTACCCTTGCAGGCTTGCTACCAATACCAAATAAGCCGCCTTTTGCCCCTGGGTCTATTACTGTTATTTTTACATTGTCCTCTGTGGTACCCAAAGAGACCAAGGCCTCTGCTATTGCCGCGTCTACGGTTTTTGCGGCTATTTCTACTCTATCGGCGTCCAATTTATACCTCCTTACAGGCCATGAAGGCCCGGCTTCACCAACCAAACATGAAAAAGGTTTTCGGATATCATCAAAACCGGTCGGGTTATTTTCATATTAATCGCTTTTTGTCAAAACATCAAAACCGGTTAGGTTATTTTCGTATTAAGCTTCTGTTGCTTTTGTGAAAGGCAGGCGGAATTTTATGCCTTGTTTTGCGTTCATTATAAGCTGCTGTACTAATCTAAACAAATTGGAGAATATCCAATATAGGCCAACACCTGCCGGCATTGTAATTGTTATAAAGCCCATAAATATTGGCATGATTACCATCATTATGGTTTGCTGGGTTTTGGCTTTGTCGTCCTTTGGCTTGTTGACTAGCTGGGAAAGCCATGACTGGCCAACGGTTGTAAGCACAGTAAAGAAGGGGATTATTATACCAGGCCATCTCATACCACTGTTTTCTAATAAGGGTAAGCCAAAGAAGATTTCTATCCTATTTTTATGGTCGTAAAGGCCTATAATAGGCTCTGCATATGTGCGTGGCATATTGGAGATTACAGTATTCCAGTTTTCGGCGCTAAATCTGTTGAGAACCCTGGCTAGGTGGGATGGGTTTGTAAGGTTAATATAGTTGCCTCCCACAACCTCTACGGCAACGCTATATGGTATTGGTGGATGCCATACATTAACACCATCAACTACTTCATAAAAACCAGATATACGCCTCCCAATTTCGAAGCCGGTATTAATCCATGCGTTGGGTATCAATGGCTCGGCAAGGGGTTCTATTAATGCCATATATCCTGGATACTGCTGTACGCTTGTGGCCAGATTAATGTATAAATCATTAAGGGTATCTACATATAAAAAGCTTTGCTGCATGATATACAGCAGTGCAAAGAATAGGGGCATCTGTATCAACATAGGCAAGCAACCCCCTAGAGGATTGACTTTATTTTTGCCATACAGTGCCTGGATTTCGGCGTTCATTTTCTTAGAAAGCTCTGGGTCTTTTGTGCCGCCATACTTGGCCTTTATCTTTTCTACCTCCGGGCCTAACTGCTGCATTTTGGTCATAGATTTTTGGGATTTTATACCCAAGGGCAGCATTATGACCATTGCGATAATTGTAAGCAAAATAATAGCAAAGCCCAGTGAGTTATTTGGGTTTAACCCATAAACCAGGTTAAATACCAGGTTTAATATAAAGCCAAATAGGGCTGCAATAGGCCCAACTATAAATCCAGGGTCAGCTTGTACCTGCCTGATAAAGACCAGGGAATCGGCTATGCTTGTCTGTAAATAAGGAAGCAGCATCTTATCCTCCAATATAATTAAGGTACAGGGTCATATCCACCACGGAAACAAGGCTGACAGCGGAAAAGGCGTTTAAGCCCCATCCACACACCCTTGGCAGCGCCATAGCGCTCTACCGCAATATACATATACTGAGAGCATGTAGGCTCAAAACGGCATCTAGTCCCAAGATATGGGGAAATACCCTGCTTATAAAAGCGCAGCATCCCAAGAATAACCCGGCGGCCCATCAGCTTTTGGTTAGTGGCGTAGTATCTGGGCTTATCAAGCTTAATCTTTTAAATAAGGAACCCAATGCCTTGTCCACCTTACGATAAGAGTCTTCCCTTGGAATAGTACCTATAGCCGGGCGCGCTACCACTACGATATCAAAGCCCTTATCAATTGTATGAGCCCTAAGGCGGCAACTTTCTTTAATCAAGCGCCTTACCCTGTTGCGCACAACTGCATTTCCCACCTTCTTGCTTACAGAAATACCTAAACGGCTAATATCCCTGTTATTTTTTACTTTATACATCACAAGAAAGGGGTTTACACTTTGGCAACTACTGTTATATACGATTTTAAAAGACATTGTCTTTTTGATGGAATGCATAAAAGCCCGCCGGGCGGGCTTTATATATGCATCATGCAGACAGTACACGTCTGCCCTTAAGGCGTCTTCTTTGCAGCACTTTGCGCCCATTGGAAGTACTCATGCGCTTACGAAATCCATGCTCTCTGCTACGCTGCCTCTTTTTTGGTTGATAGGTTCTTTTGCTCATCTTGTCACCTCAATCTATATAGTATGCAAAGGCCATTATATGCTTTTCGTAAATACCCGTCAACTGTGTGGGCACCCGCCGCATAAGAAGGGGCTAGTATGTTTCAACCCCTGGCTCCGGCTGATGCTCGGTCAGCCCCAGGTGGGGAAAAATGCCATTTATTTGCGGATTGTCATCCGCATAAATGGCGTTTTTCCGCCACCTGGGTCTGCCGAGCGCCTACGCATGGGGTTGAAACATACTAGCCCCTTCTTATGCGGTGTTGTTGCATGACGCGAGGTTGGAAAAGATTAGTTTGTTTGAGTTTGTTTAAGTTTGTTTGGGCGTTACTGCAAGCTCTTTGATGAGCACATAGATGCTATTTTTGCGTCCTGTTTGCACCGATGATTTTGGAAAAAGCGATCGCCCACCTTATTTCACTTTGAGATTTTGGCCTCTTTTGCTCTTTAACCAACTTTTTTTCTCTATTTTCACTACTATTTCATATGATGCAATCGAATCAAAATGTCCGCTTTTCCTAGCAAGCGCCACACACAGGCAGGGGGGAAGATAGTTGGTTTAGGCGCCTGCGCAGGCGCACGATAGACTCACGTGGCGGAAAAACGCCATTTATGCGGATGATAATCCGCAATAAATGGCATTTTTCCCCACGTGAGGCTGTCGTGCATAAGCCGTAGCCAGCGCCTAAACCAACTATCTTCCCCCCTGCCAGGGTTTTGCCCCTTACTAGCAAATCGCAAACCAAATTCATTTTCACTAAAATATCTGTGCATAACTAACCAGAATAATGTGGAAATCCTGTTGCTAATTTGCGACATTTCTGTTATATTTCTAAGGCGCGTTCTAAGTTATGCACACCCTGTGGAAATCTTTGTGGATAACTCTTGTAAGTCACTTATTTGGGGGATACTTCTGTGGATATTCAATCTATCTGGCAACAATCTCTTCCTTTATTAGAGAAAACTATGACCCAAGTGGTTTATGATACTACTATTTTGTCTATTGTCCCCCTTTCATATGAAAAGGGCGTTCTTACCCTCAAGACTACCAATGATTTTTATAAGCCCTCTATTGAAAAGCGGTATTTGTTTGAAATTACCCGCTGTGTTCGCACTGTGTCTGGGATGGACGATGTTGAGGTAAGGATAGTTTCCCCAGAGGATTTTGATGAGACCAATTTGGCCCGCCGCAAAAGCTATGAACGCACTAATCTTAGGCGCAGATACATTTTTGATACCTTTGTAAAGGGTAAGTGCAATGAGCTGGCATATGCCGCCGCTGAGGCGGTTGCGGACAACCCTGGTAAGACAGAGTATAACCCTCTTTTCCTGTATGGGGGCGTTGGCCTTGGTAAGACTCATATTATGCACTCTATTGGCAATTTTGTTGTGGATAAGTATCCTCATTTAAAGGTGTTGTATGTCACCAGTGAGACTTTTACTAGCGAGTTTATTTCTGCAATACGGGAAGACCGTAAAGATGAGTTTAAAAATAAGTACCGGGAAGCTGATATTCTTCTAATGGACGACGTACAGTTTCTTGAAGGTAAAATAGAAACCCAGGAAGAGATGTTCCATACCTTTAACACCCTTTATAACAACAATAAGCAGATAGTCCTTACCAGTGACCAACCTCCAAAGGAGCTAACAGACCTTGAGGCCAGGCTTACTTCCCGGTTTGCTATGGGACTTTTGGCTGATATTAATATCCCTGACTATGAGACCCGTACCGCTATACTGGAAAAAAAGCTGGATTTAGAGCATTTAGACATCCCCCAGATAGTAAAGGATTTTATAACCCGCAACGTTGTTTCTAATATAAGAGACCTGGAAGGGGCCCTTAATAAAGTAACCGCCTACGCAAAGCTAACCAACGAGAAAATAACCCTAGAGTTGGCAGAGCAGGCTTTGAAAGACCTATTAACCGCAAACCAACGGCCAGATGTAACAGTGCCATATATTCAGCAGATAGTGGCCGCCCACTATAATGTAACTACTGCGGACTTAGTAGGCCGTAAGCGCACACAGAATATTGTATTACCTAGGCAGATAGCAATGTACTTAAGCCGTAAGTTATTAGATGTTTCTTTGCCAGATGTGGGTAACTATTTTGGAGGGCGTGACCACTCTACTGTAATCCATAGCTGCGAAAAGATTGCCAATGAGATTGAAACCGATGTGAAATTGAGAGTTGTGGTTAATGATTTAGAGCGCAGTATTAAGGGGGATTAGTCATGCAGCGCCCCCATTTAAATGTGTATAAGGTTGTTGAAACTTGCCCCTAAAATGTTGATAAAACCTTGCCATTTTACACCATGTGGATTACCTTGATATGTCCTATACTTATTAATAAATTTTCTACAAGTTTCTCAACAGGCATTTTCTATACTCTATATAGCTTGGTAAGGCTTTTCCACTTTTAAACACCCCCTACTACAACAGCTACTACTAAATAATACATAATAATAAAGGAGTGCATATGAAACTAATATGTGAAAAAGTCCTGCTTCAAGATGCCTTAAGCTTAGTTGGCAGAACTGTACCAAGCCGTACAACCTTGCCTATATTGGAATGCATTCTTTTTAAGGCGGAGGAAGGCGTTGGTATAACCCTCTATGCCAATGATATGGAAATGAGTATTAATACAACCCCAATATCCGCAGAGATAGAGGTATCTGGCAGCGTAGCCTTAAACGCAAAATTGTTTACAGAGATAATAAGAAAAATGCCTGGGGACTATATAGAAATAGAAACAGACGATAAGCTAATAACCCTATGCCGTAGCGGCCAGGCAAAGCTTGAGATATCTGGGATGCCGGCAGAGGAGTTTCCTGTTATATCTGAGGATGAAATGGAGGCTGCCCAGGCTACCAATAAGCTAAAGGCTATTACCCTTAGGGATATGATTAGGCAAACAATATTTTCTGTATCCCTTGACCCAAGCAAAGCTATATTAACTGGGGAGTTATTAGAGATTAAGGAAAATAATTTAAGAATAGTAGCTGTGGATATGTTTAGGATTTCATATCGGTCAACGGCTTTACTGGAAAACTCTGATGAAACCAGCGCTGTTATACCAGCAAAAGCCCTCAATGAGTTAAGCCGGGCTATTTCAGGGGATAATGAAGAAGAGATAACATTTTATTTTACTAGTAAACGGGCATTTTTTGAAACCAAGAGCTTTACATTGTCTGCCCGGCTGCTAGAGGGAGAGTTTATTAGGTATAGCCAAATATTTAGCCAAGATTTTACTACTATGATGGTAATAAACCGTATTGCGCTACTGGGCTCCTTAGAAAGGTCTGTGCTGGTGGCAATGGAGAATAGGCAAATTTCTATTACCTTAGATATTAAGGACGATACCTTAGTAATCACCTCCAAGTCAGAAAAAGGCCAGACCTATGACGAGATACCATGCGAAACAGATGGCACTGATATGACAATATACTTTAACCCTCGCTACTTACTAGATGCCCTGCGGGCAATAGATGAGGAAAGCGTTGTGTTAAGGTTTAATACCTCCCGAAGCCCATGCACTATTCAAAGCCTGACAGGTGAAACCCTTACAGAGTATAAATATCTAATAGTGCCCCTAAGAGGCCCGGCATAGTGTCAATTATAATTTACCGGAGCTGACACAGATGTGGGTGCGTAATATTTCTGCATGTGGCTTTAGAAATCTCTCTCTTTCCAAAGTGTCACTATCCAAAGGCATAAATATCCTCTATGGCGACAATGCCCAAGGCAAGACCAATATCCTAGAGGCTATATATTTTTGCGCCATCGGGAGAAGCTCTAGGGCAGATAATAACCGGGAGCTAGTGCGCTTTGGCAAGGAAGAAGCTTATGTCCAAGTTGATGTAGAAAGAGATAATTATCCATTTATAATAGATGCCCATATCAAAGCAAGTGGTAGTAAGTCTACCAAGACCTTAAGCATAGACCGTGTGGTCATTAAAAACACAAGAGAGTTATTTGGCCGCTTGATGGTAGTGCTGTTTTCCCCAGAGGATTTAAGGCTAATAAAAGCTGGCCCTGCGGAAAGACGGCGGTTTATGGATATGGAAATATGTCAGCTATCCCCTGTGTACTATAGTGATTTACGAGATTATCATAGGGCACTAAAGCAGCGTAACCAGCTATTAAAGCTTTTGCGCAAGGATCGTAATCAAGGAGACAGCCTCCCTGTATGGGACGAGCAGCTAAATATAAACGGCTGCCGGATAATGGGTACAAGGTCGGCTTTTGTAAGTAAGATAAGTGATATAGCCCAGGAGATTCACAGGCATATCACAGGGGGTAAGGAGGAGCTGACATTAACTTATCAGCCCAATATCGAAGCCCCAGAGGACTATCGTAAGCTAATGCAGAAGAACCATGAAAGAGATATCCTAAGCGGTACTACTTCCATGGGCATTCACAAGGACGATGTGCTTTTTAGTATAAATGGGATACCTGCCCGCAACTTTGGTTCCCAGGGGCAGCAGCGTACAGCGGCACTTTCGGCTAAGCTTGCGGAAATTGAGATTATGCGAAGTGGTGCCAAATCTACGCCAATTTTGCTACTAGATGATGTATTGTCAGAGCTTGACGGTAATAGACAACGATATTTATTAACACAAATCACAGACTTACAAACGATTATTACCTGTACCGGCCTTGAGGATGTGCTGACTAAGAACACAGCCAATGCCCATATCATGCGGGTAAGAGCTGGTGAAATAGTTATGGAGTAGGTTTAGATGTTTTTGCCAAAAGCGATTTCAGTGTAGTCAGTTTAGATGTTTTGACAAAAAGCGATAAATAAAATTTTAACGATATTCTATCAACATAGGCAAACCAAATCAGGAGGAATATATGTCAGTAGAGTACACAGCAGACAGCATACAAATATTAGAGGGCCTAGAAGCGGTTAGGAAGCGCCCCGGCATGTACGCCCGCAACACCTCAGTAGAGGGCTTACATCACCTTGTCTATGAAATAGTAGACAATGCTGTAGACGAGGCCCTCATGGACGAATGCGACGATATAAAAGTACGCATCCATCCAGATAATAGCGTGTCTGTACGTGACAATGGCCGGGGTATACCAGTGGGTATCCAGTCTCAAACAGGTTTGCCCGCAGTAGAGGTTATCTTTACGGTGCTTCATGCCGGAGGCAAATTTGGACAGGGTGGCTACAAAACTACCGGTGGGCTACACGGGGTAGGTGCCTCTGTTGTAAATGCATTATCCGAGTGGTTAACCGTACAAGTACACAAGGACGGCAAACTATACGAGCAAAAGTTTGCCCGTGGCCCAAAGCAGACAGAGCTGACAGTCATAGGAGACACCACAGAACATGGCACCTTCGTACACTTTAAGCCAGACCCTGAGATATTTGCAGAGCTGGAGTACTGCTTTGATACCCTAAAGCAGCGCTTTAGAGAAATCGCATATCTAACAAAGGGCCTAACCATAGAAATAACAGATGAACGTACAACCCCACACACCACCCGCTCATACTGTTACGAGGGTGGTATACAGGAGTTTATATCCTATATCAACCAAAATAGAACCCCCATCACACCAGAGGTATTTTACTGCGAAGCAAAGCATACAGGTGTGTTGGTAGAGATAGCTATACAGTACAACGATGGCTTCCAGGAGAACACATACTCCTTTGTAAACAATATCAATACACATGACGGCGGTACCCACACTACAGGATTTAGAAGCAGCTTAACCAAAACCCTTAACGACTATGGCCGTAAATTTAACATCCTAAAAGAAAAAGACCGTAATCTAACTGGGGAAGACGTAAGAGAAGGCATTACAGCAGTACTAAGCATAAAGGTAGAAGAGCCCCAGTTCGACAGCCAAGGCAAGGGTAAGCTAAACAACAGCGAAGCCCGTACAGCAGTTGAAGCGGTTTTAGGGGAGTATTTCACATACTTCTTAGAAGAAAACCCTGCCGCAGGCAAGGCTATATTAGAAAAATGCGTAGTATCCGCCAGGGCCAGAGACGCAGCAAGAAAAGCCAGGGAAGACGTACACCGTAAATCGGCTTTGGACAGTGGCCGCCTACCAGGGAAGCTAACAGACTGCTCCGAAAAAGACCCGGCCAAATGCGAAATCTTCATAGTAGAGGGTGACTCCGCAGGAGGCAGCGCCAAAAACGCCCGTACCCCCAAAACCCAGGCAATACTCCCACTAAGGGGTAAAATCATGAACGTAGAAAAAGCAAGGGAGGAAAACATCCTAGCCAACAAAGAAATACGGGCAATGATAACCGCCTTTGGCACCGGCATAAACGAGCACTTTGATGTAACAAAGTTGCGTTATCACAAAATAGTATTAATGACCGACGCGGATGTAGACGGCTCCCATATCCGAACACTACTATTAACATTTATGTACCGCTTCATGCCAGAGCTAATAAAAGAGGGCTTTGTATATATAGCCCAGCCACCGCTATACCAAGTAGAAAAAGGCAAAAACAAATACTACGCCTACAAAGACGACGAGTTGGAGGCAATCCTGGACGAAATAGGCCGGGAAGGCAATAAAACCATCCAGCGCTACAAAGGCCTAGGGGAAATGAATGCAGAGCAGCTATGGGATACCACAATGGACCCAGAGCGCCGCACCTTGCTAAAAGTAACACTAGACGACGCAATCTCAGCCGATATTATTTTTACCCAGCTAATGGGGGACAAAGTAGAACCCCGGCGTGAATTTATAGAGGAATTTGCAACAAAGGTAAGAAACCTAGACGTATAAGGAGCGAATATGGAACCCACAAAAGACTTTGACCGTATTGCCGATAGAAGCATAGTAACAGAAATGGAAGAATCCTTTATAGACTACGCAATGAGTGTAATAGTAGCCCGTGCCCTACCAGATGTACGAGACGGCCTTAAGCCTGTACACCGCCGCATACTCTACGCAATGAACGAAATGGGCCTAGAGCCAAACAAGCCATATAAAAAGTCTGCCCGTATAGTAGGCGAAACCATGGGTAAATATCACCCCCATGGGGAATCTATCTACCCAACTATGGTGCGCCTGGTACAAGACTTTGCAATGCGCTACCCCTTAGTAGACGGCCACGGTAACTATGGCTCTATGGACGGAGATGGAGCAGCGGCATCTCGTTATACAGAAGCCAGGCTTTCTAGGCTATCTGTGGAAATGCTGTCAGACATAGATAAAAACACAGTAGAGTTTGCCCCCAACTACGATGGGGAGGAAACCGAGCCTACGGTATTACCGGCCCGCTTCCCAAACTTGTTAGTAAATGGCTCAATGGGTATAGCCGTAGGTATGGCCACCAATATCCCACCTCACAACTTAACCGATGTAATATCAGCAGTACTACACCGCATAACCCACCAGCAAGAAAAGCAAGAAACCCCAATAAAAGAGTTAATAGACATAGTAAAAGCCCCAGATTATCCAACAGGCGGGGCCATTTTGGGTACAGAGAATATTAAACATGCCTACCGCACAGGCCGGGGCCGCCTAGTACTAAGGGCCGAAGCCACAATAGAGCCTATGGGCCATGGCAGAGAGCAGATAAGAGTTACCGCCATCCCATACCAGGTAAACAAGGCAAACCTAATAATAAAAATAGCCGACCTTGTTAAGGAAAAGAAAATCGACGGTATATCCGATATCCGGGACGAGTCTAACCGGGAAGGTGTGCGCATTATCATAGAGCTACGTAAGGATGCCAACGCAAACGTTGTCCTAAACAAGCTATACAAGCTCTCTCCATTACAGGAAAGCTTTGGCATAACAATGCTGGCCTTGGTAAACAACGAGCCAAAAATCCTAAACCTGGCAGAGATGATAGAGCATTACATCACCCACCAAAAAGACGTAATAACCCGCCGTACCCAGTTTGACCTAGACAAGGCTGAAAGACGGGCCCACATATTAGAAGGCCTAATAAAAGCCCTAGACCATATAGACGAGATAATAGCCCTAATCCGCTCCTCCCAAGACACAGCAGAAGCAAAGGCCAAGCTAATAGAACGCTTTGCCTTTTCCGAAATCCAAGCCCAAGCCATAGTAGATATGCGCCTAAGAGCCCTTACCGGCCTTGAGAGAGATAGACTGGAAAAGGAATATGCCGAGCTGCAAGCCCTAATAACAGAGCTAAGGCGTATCCTAGGAGACGAAGTATATTTGCTGGAAGTGCTAAAAACCGAGCTAACTACTATCAAAGACAAATACGGAGACGAGCGCCGCACCGCAATTTTACACGACCCAGGGGAAATCCTAACAGAGGATTTAATAGACGAGGCAGAGTTTGCAATAACCCTGTCCCATCTAAACTATATAAAGCGCATCCCCTTAGACACTTATCGCAGCCAAGCCCGGGGAGGCCGTGGTGTGATAGGTATGCAAACCCGTGAAGAAGACTGGGTAAAAGACTTATTTGTGGCTCATTCCCATGACCATATATTATTCTTTACCAACTTTGGCCGGGCGTACCATCTGCGTACCTTCGAAATACCGGAGGCAGGGCGGCAAGCCATGGGCATGGCTTTAGTAAACCTGTTAAACCTAAACCCAGGGGAAACCATTGCCGCAATGATACCCGTATCCCGCGACCAGTGGGACGGCTATTTGATTATGGTGACAAAGGAAGGGGTAATAAAGCGCTGCGAGCTTTCCGCCTTTGCCAAGATAAATAAATCCGGCCTCAATGCCCTAGGTATACGTGATGGTGATAACCTAATAACCGTACTGCGGTCAGACGGGGAGCGTGAGGTCTTCCTTGCAACGGCATGTGGATATGGAATCCGCTTTGCGGAAACCAATGTAAGGGCAATGGGCCGTACAGCAGTTGGAGTACGAGCTATGAGGCTAAGAGATGGGGACCATATAATTGGTGCAACGGTAGCCGATGGTCAAGTCCTACTGGTATCCGCCAACGGCCTAGGCAAATGTACCCGATTAGAAGAATACCGGGGCCAAAACCGAGGGGGCAAAGGCGTAATAGTATACAAGCCCTCTCCAAGAAGCGGCCCAGTGGTTGGTGTTGCGGCAGTTCATGAAAACGATGAGCTAATGCTAATTAACTCCGAAGGGGTAATAATAAGGATACGGGTAGCAGATATATCAACCCAAGGGCGATATGCGTCTGGGGTTAAGCTTATTAATATGAAGGATGGAGTAACGGTAGTGGGCATGGCCAAGATAGCTGAGGGTGAAGGCGAAGGCGAAGATATTGGTGAAGAAGAATAAAAGCATGAAAGTAAATACCTCAAAAGCAATAAAAATAGCAATACTGTTTACAGTAGCAGCAATTTTATTTGCGCAGCTAATAGGGGATTTTGTAGCAGTAATCCAACGCCGCCATGATAGAGCAACCGCTGTATCAAGATGGCCCATGGACATTTTTGTAGGAAACTCTAATGGACATGGGCTATCTTTTACATTGCGCAATACATACGGCGCAACCCTCTATCATAATGCGTCCTATCGCATGTACAGGCAGGGAGAAAACACATGGGAGTTAGTTCATACAGGAGTTGGTGAGAACTTGCGCTCCATAGGCCCAAATATAATCCAGGAAGATATGGTGCAATGGGGTAATCGCAAACCGGCAGGCCAATACCGCTTGGCAAGAGAATTTTATTTGACCCAAAACACAGCGGTTTCTCATATTTTGAAGTGGAATCCCTTGAGGCTCAAATAGAGCATCTCATACCCAGTGACCCTGGAGGTGTATCTCAGTGGCGAAGGGAATATGTTGCGTTTGTAACAGCCGGGCCACCAAGCCGTACAATAGTACTTTCAAGCAGAGTGCATGTAAGCCCCACGTCTATATCATTCCGCTTCCGAAATAGAATTTTTCGTCCATATAGCCACGGCCTATCTTATGAGTTAGCTCACTATGTAGACGGTACTTGGGAGCCTGTCCCCCATATCCCCAGCGACTATTTTAGGCTGCCTTTGGCCATAGGCTTTACCAATTTGCCCCGATTAGGCGTATCAGAAACGGTAAGGTTTGATATAATGTTTGGGGAACTCCCACCGGGACGCTATATGTTTATCCGTAGCCACTCTAGGTCTTACCCGGCAGGCTTACCGCGGAATATAGAATACCTGGCATTTGAGTTTGAAGTATAGGAAAACACCCCCGTAACACATTAAAAGGAGGGCTAACAATGCCAAGCAAAACCCTAATAGGCTACGCAATACAATCATGCGAAACCATGATAAAAAAGTTTAAATCTGCCAGGGACTTGCCCCCAAAATCCAGATTCCACTATCATCAAGGGGTATTTCTATCGGGTATGTATAAAACATACTCAATCTGCAAAGACGAAAGATATTTCCAATATATAAAGGATTGGCTAGACAGCGTAGTAGCCGAAGATGGAACCCCAATAGGCCAAGTTGGTATCCAAATGGATGATATGCAGCCTGGTATCTTACTATACCCCATGATAGACAAATACAATGACCCTAAATATAAAAAGGCAATTGATTTTCTGGTGAATCAGTTCAAGGACTACCCAATAAACGAAACCGGTGGCCTATGGCATAAGGATATTTACCCCAACCAGATGTGGCTAGACGGCTTATATATGGGAGGCCCACTCCTTGCAGAATACGCAAGCCGTTACAATAGCCCAAAGTATATAGACTTTGTAATTACCCAAATCAAAACAATGCGTAAATACACTCAAGATGCCAAAACAAACCTCTGGTATCACGCTTGGGACGAGTCAAAAAGAGAAAAATGGAGTAATCCAATAACAGGTCAATCCCCAGAGTTTTGGGGACGCTCAATTGGGTGGGTGCCGGTGGCGATATTGGATGTTTTAGACTTTGTATGCCCACAGCATCCAGAATATAAGTATATTGTGCAAATCCTAACAGATTTAATTGAAGCCATATGTAAATATCAGTCCCACCAAGGCCGCTGGTATCAAGTAGTAGACAAGGGGGACGTGGAAGGCAATTGGCTAGAGACATCCTGCTCATGCTT
>Ga0123355_10010890_pt1 | contig 13990 bp, 9 predicted proteins | sample TergutEmb28metaG_3_FD_89872 | JGI IMG/M metagenome (GOLD analysis project Ga0123355, IMG submission 89872) | Embiratermes neotenicus P1 segment gut microbial communities from Petit-Saut dam, French Guiana - Emb289 P1 | ecosystem: Host-associated > Arthropoda: Insects > Digestive system > Gut ... | reverse complement strand
GGTGGCGGACACTTGTGAGTGCAGTAATGAACCTTCGGGTTCCGTGAAATGCGGGGAATTTCTTGACTAGCTGCAAACCAGTTAGCTTCTCAAGAAGGACTCTGCACCATGGAGTAAGTAAGTTAGCTTTGATTAGTGAGGGACATTTTTCAACTGCATGGGTTTTATGGCGTCGAATGAGACTACAAGGTGATTATTAATGGTAAATTGACTATCACAGCGAATTCAAACGCCTATAAACGTACATAAATATATTCATTCTGTATGAAATAACTTCGGTTCTGTCCAGTCGCTCCACAGACCAACATGGCCACGGACGTCCCGTTTGTCCTTTCCTTTAACTCCTATTTATAGACATAGTGTAAGATTTCTTCGATGGAGTTTTGGCCCTAGGCAAGGACAACAGGACCTACGCAGGACAATACGTCCGTACCCTTTGTGGCATTCAAATCCACGATCCCAGTGTCTGACAGCAAAAGATGTTTCACGGCTCGCACGGTCGCAGCCATCAGCGCGGAATAACCATAAGCTGACGGACATTTACAAAGTAAGAAACTAATACAGAGATTTGATTGGAAAGCCCCAAGAGAATAGAACCCATGATATGCGTAAAGATGGATGTAGAATAATATTAAAATATGTCTTAGAATCACAGGATGTGGAACGGATTAAACAGTTTCTCTGCAAGATTCACTGGGTGTTTCAAGAACATGTCGATGGACATCTGGATTATGTGGATGCAGAGAAGTCCTTGACGAGCTGAGTAACAAACAATCAGGTGCTCAAGTAAGACCCTGTACCATGGACTTAGTTCTGGTCCTTGAATTACGTGAAAGGAAATTGCAAAAATGTATGGAACTTTATTGGCTGTTGTCAGAGGATATGAATTAGAGTTATGTGTATCCGGCCGGTCAAAGATGACTTGACATAGACAGGCCAGGTATCTTAACATTGAGGCCCCTCTGCAACATCCTGCATGTCTTCTATCTATGATTTGGGAAATACCCAAAAAATATGTTTCTATGAAGAAATTATCTTTGTTTTGCTAGATGAAACTTCTGGGCATGGCAGTTTAGTTTTTTGAGAAAGTTCATTGCAACTACGGGTGGTAGAAATGTCCACGATGAGAAGAAATGCGTCCGGAGTAACCCATCACGTTGTGCATGATTTGGAGTACTTGATTGATCAGCTTTTAGTTTCAGCTCTAAACAAAATTTTAGAATCCAAGCTTACAATTTTACTAATTTCACTCTTATGGTATATATTTTAGACACTGCCGTATGTTGTTGGTACAAAACCTGAAAATTCATACTTTCCTACCCCTTGTCCTGATTTTTATGAACATTTCTCGTATCTGCACATGGGTTTCCTGCACTGGATTCAAAGAATAAAAAGTAAAGTACAGATTGTTTTGGTCAGAGAGTAGGCGAGGCTTTCGATAAAATCGAGAGCGTGTGAAAGTCATTTACAGGTCGACCTCTCGGTCAGCCGTTACATGTTACACACCTTTCGTAACTCTGTAAGAATGTCCAAGTACAGGCACCGAACGCATCACATAAACTACTACATTAATTTAAAACAAGCAACATGAAGTCATTCTAGCAGTAAACAAAACAATGAAGTGGTTTCTGACTGTCCATGACTTAGAAATAAGTCACTTACCTCGCTACTCCTCTATTTCTAACAAGCTCGTTACATGCGCTAGAAAATTCATGAAGGACGACTTCAAACTGGAACAAGATGGGAACTGAATAGGTAAGAATATCCTATCGTAGTGATGGGTGTGGAATAAGTTATTGCAGCACGCATGATAGAGAAAGCTATAGCATGTGTTTTGTTGCATCCAACAGAGAAAGCTGTAACATGTGTTTTGTTTCATCTCACCAACTTTTTGGCACTTAGTGCCTACTGAAACTAGACAGCCAAAAAGTAAAAGCTTACGTAATAATTCCTCTGTATACCAACAATAGGTTTGCGAATATTCGCTTATATTAGATGCACAAATTAATATCCCTCTTTCAATTTGCGAGACATTGTCGGTGTATATGAGCTCCTTCCTCTCGCACGCCTATTGTCGACGTCTGTTGCTGGACCTTCAGACACAGACGTGTAGGTTGAAGTTTAGTCTTTTGGCGCAACTGATCCCAATGACCACCAACCCACGCACACTGAAGAATTTATCTTTCAATATGTAATAAATATTTCTGTTGCATCCATATTTGTAATAAGGATGACACTTAATGCTTAGGTATTTTCCAACCACACTTAATTACGTAATCGTTGTTTAAAAGGAATGTCATTTAAATGCACCAGGTACATTAGTGTTACACTTGTTATGCTCAGGTACTGTTCTGTGTTACACTAAGGTGAAATTTGTGTGCATGGGGAGCAATTTTGTTCCTAAAACCAATTAAAATTTACATAAACATTCGAAATAAACGGAGTTAGTTTTTTTCTAACATTCCCCTTATGATTGGTTATCGGCGAACGAATTAAGCTCGAAAACCGAGAGATTAGTATGTTGGATTTATTACTTAACCTTTCAAAATTGTGAGGTTGCTGGTGTGTGGATAGTATAATACCTACTTATTGTTTGGGAGATTAAATCTCAGTCCAGAGATAGGTTATCCTACAGGCTTATCCAAATTTTCCTGTTCTTCCAGAGGTTTGATGAGAGGGTACTTCAAATTTTCACATCTTCTCCGTGTCTTTGTTCACGAACCAGCGTATAATTTGATGCTATTTGGACTAGGTCACTGACAACGCGGTTAAATAATCCATAAATTAAGAATACACGCGAATAAATGAAAATAACTAATGAGAAGACGGTCGTGGATTGTCGCAAGTAACTCTCCCGAGCCATGCGTAAAGAATGTTAATAATACAGTAACAAAACTGAGGGCCTGTCGTGGTTGAGGTAAGTAGTATTCGGCCTATCACCGCCGATGCCCGGTTTCGATCCCAGTGCAGCCAATGTAGATAAAGCGGCACTGGAACAGGTTTTTCTCACAGCCGTTCAGTTTTCATTCGTTAATATCAATCCACCAATGATACATACTTATTGGGCTATCATCGACGTTATAGGGAATTAGAACTGACAGCTTCTATGAAATAACGGGCTTGAAAAAGAAAGAGGTGCCGGTACGGGCCCATATTCTTTATTTCTTTATTTTTTATTCTGAAGGTATCTATGTTTTCTAAACATTCACGTTCAGACTGATCATGACACCGTGTAACTTTCACTTAAAATACAAAATGAAACCCCCATTGATACACCAGATCCGATTAAGCCATTGAATATTTTGCAGATTAAATTTAAAGTGGCTGGGGGATACGTAAGCAACAAAGAAAGTTTGTAGTGGAGAGCTACAGGAAAACTCTGCCGTGTCGAGAGAAGGAAATGAGATCGGGCAAAATGAGAACTGCATAAATGGATTCCGTTGGAAAGTCTCAAAGGATGTAGACCCCTTGAGGGAGCGAGTCACACATAAGAAGAAACACTGCAAAACAGGTGCTGCAAAAATGTGAAATGTAACTTTTTTTCAGAGTGAGATTTTGTTACTATCGTCTACATTAACCGCAGGATTGGCTGAACGTTCGTTCTTAACGGATTAGGTAGAGTACTTAACAACAATGAGTCAACTACTACAATTGAACAAGGTATATTAAACCTTTAAAGGCTACGATTATTTTGTGTACCACCACGTTTAACATTCGGGAATTCTACATTCTGCTCACAGACAGCGCTTACGTATTGTTTTTTAGTGGAGGCGGAAAGTGTTTACTGCTCGGTACGTACCGAAACTTTAAGTATAGTTCAGCTTAAGTATTGTATTTAGAAGGCTAATATGATTATGAAGGTTTGGTGGGTAGGGAAGTGGGGAAATAAAACTCAACTTTTCTCATATTATAACGTTACCCGAAGACGTTCTATTAGAATCTAAGAAAAATAAACCTCGAAATCTTGCAACCAGCCTTTAATTCTGTTGCTTTCATTACGAGAGTCCGAGTTAAACTTAGAGCTATGTTGTTGTTATTATTATTATTATTATTATTATTATTTGCTCATAACTGTGTGAAATCAGTACAAACAACGACATGATCCAACACTGTACGCCTGAAAATTAATTTTTTTTATCTTCTACCACTTAGAAAGTTTTCAGGTTTGTCGCACAGCCTCAAATACAGAACTTAAAATTGCTAATTTTTTTTAAATTGTATGTTCTTGTGACCACGCATCATGGACGTGGGGTGAAGAGAGAGAAACCAACAAGATTCAACTAATCTGATATTTATTATCAAACTTCTATCTCAACATGTTTCCGGCATCATTATGCCCATCATCAGGAGAACAAGACCGTGTACTACGGCACATGGTGTTCTGCACTGTAACAAGAGGTTACAGTGCAGAACACCATATGCGGTAGTACACAGTCTTGTTCTCCTGATGATGGGCATAATGATGCCCGAAACATGTTGTGATAGAAGTTTGATAATAAACATCAGATTAGTTGCGTCTTGTTGCTTTCTGTCTCTTCACCCTAAAAATGCTATTTTGCTCTTCTTCTTCTTCCTTAATCCGTCCATTATTCGCTTATAAGGCATATGATTAATCCAGTGTGGAAACTTGTCGTTCGTTTAAATATTATTCAAAACTTACCAGTGCCTAATAGGCTGCTGCACACCAAACCACATTTTCATTATAAGCTGGTATAACGGTAAATCCATACTTTTATACGGGAGGTACCCATTTCGAATCTTGGTTGGGTCACGACTATTTTGACTGAGATTTTTCTTTGTTCATCTCGGTTCTTACAGGCGTGTGCCTGGCTAGTAACCCGAAAAGGCCACGACCGCATTCTTCCAAATGTTTTACAATTCGTCATTCATCAGTCGTCCTACCATCGACGCTTTATAATATCAAACGCTGACAGCTTCATAAAACAAGCCACAACAACGATAAACCACAAGCAGGAAATAAAACACCACCAAAGATTTTACCTCTACTTCTCTTACTCTTTTTTTTTTTTGTTACTTTCTAAGTTTAATTAAGTGGTTTCACTTCGTAGCCTGATGTTTTCGTACATTCAACGACACTGCAAACTGCGTTGCCATGTCCCTACTGACGTCATTTCCATATATTTTCTTTCCTTCTCGATTGTCAAGTGTACTGATCTGTGTTTGTTCAGCGGCAAAGCTATAGATGTTTGTATTCCGTGTTTTGTATTGTTTATGACAACTGAGTTACAGAGTGATTTGTGCAAGAGTGACATACTTTCGGTTGATTATCTATAATATAGACGCGCTTCGAGGAAAGGATGGATGCCAGAAGGATGTTTTCGTAATATTTTTAGCGTCAGTAAGTACGCAAATAAGAAATGGATTGTCGAGACATAAGGCGCACTTGGGCTAAATGACGAAGACATGTATTAGGCCTACACTGATTTCAAAAATCGCAGAATGACAGGCCACACGAAGGTGGTGACATGACATGTAAGATGGCCTTCGCTTAAGATCAGTGTCTTTGACATATACAGATGTGTAATTCCAAGCACTGCTTATCCTGACACTGTCACCCTCCTGCCGCTGTAGCTCTGGGATAAGAAATCTCGATGTCTTCTGACTACTACGTTGGAAGGGCTCCACAGCCTCTTTGGACATGGTGGTGACAGAGACTTTTTACCCATACCTTTCCTGGAGACAAAGGCGGCCGGTGCATAGGACTGACAAACTTGCCAACTTCATGTGCCGATTGTCTTGAAATTTGGGAACCTCAACCTCCTGGAACTCTCAGGACCTGTCCAGGCCTGTAATGGCATTGCTTTACCTTTTATATTTTACTGAAAATGGAATCTCGGTTTTCCAGTCCTTAGCGAGACACTTATTACCTGAGCTATCCCAGTTTGTCTTAGGTACGAGGATAATATCATTGTGGATTTTAGAGACGAAAAGTGTGAACTTTTCAGCGGATTTGTTTTTCTCTGCATAAAATCCAATGAATATATATTGTGCACCCTCTGATGAACATCAGAAAATGAGGCGGAGAACATAGAGACCAGCTGAGTAGGCTAATAATTCATGGAGCAAGAATGGCAGAAAGAGTTTTGGTTGATTCTCGCAGACGTTTACAATTTCAGTAGGTTAGTTTCAGACAATCAGACGCCAACATTTTTGTACATTTCTTTTCTTCTTCGACGTATTTGTAACAAATCTTCTCAGAATTCCTCCGGTCTGAATTCTACGGTTAAAAAAACTCGTATTTCTGTTAGGTTTACTGCCTTGAGTACGTGTATAAGGATAGAGGAATCCTGTCCCATCAGCAACTCCGTTGACACGAATTCCTGCAGATGTTACTCTTGTAAAATAGACCACACACACAGGTCAACCTAGCATTACATAAAATCTGGCAGGTCAGTTACTGACCGGCCAGATTTATCGATATAAACGTACTGGGATCCCAACATGTACACAGCATCTGTTGACGCAATCTGTTAGAAGGCCTGAAGATGACCGTTTAAATGGTCGAAACATGTAGCCTCATATAATAAAGTAGTTGTGCTGACGTATATCAATTAATATTTTAGTATATTCCTTAGCATATCGTGATGCCTTCCATCAAGCTAGCAGGAGCCCTTTAAATGTATGTCTTGAAGGTTTCACAGGGAAGAAATTCAATTACATTCTCGCGAACTGGCAGCCTCATGAGACTGAGAACAAACGAGTTTCGGAGACCTACACGGTCTACATCATCAGGGTAACGTTCTGACACATGCTATAAGAAAAGGTTATACATTTGATACGAAAACTGCATATCGGTCGTCTTACTTCTTTATAATTTATTTATTTATGATTCATTGAACACCGTTTTTAGTTGCCAAGAATGTATTGTGTCACTGATAACATATTGAGGGAATTATCAGTTCGAAAGAATGTAACAAGAAATGCTCGAGGCATAATTTAAGCTATTAGTTCGGCATTAAGGCAGCTAGAATATCGTAGTAGGTGTATTGACTAGGATACGGACTGTGTGATTCGGCGTTCGAATTCCGGCAAGGACAAGTGGTTTTCTATTCTCCAAAACAAATGCTGGTGGGTCTCACACAGCCTCCTATTTAGCTCGTACCGGTTTTGTTTCACGGAGGTAAGATGGCTGGAGCCATCTACTGCCGAGGTAAGCAACGGACAGAGCTGTAACTCCACTCCCCCTGTAGCCTTCTTGGCGTGAACATGGAAAACTTAATTTTACTTTATTAGCATATACAATTTCCGAGCAGGGATTTGAACCCCGAACCTTTCGAACCACTCCTACCACTACTAATAACCACTGAGTTCTAAATTTTTATTCAGTTCGGTCGTCGTGTCGGCTGACTTTCCTATGTATGGGAAGATAGGCTTAAACTACAGAATTTAAGTTTTCCAAAACTTGTTTGTATAGATAGAAGTCAAGGGTAATTTAATTTCACTGCTGTAAATGTTTTGAATGAACTTGACTAATTTTAAGTGATTATAAGAGAACTATTTGTTATGTCCGGGGCAAAAGCCTAAGATTTAAAAATCGAAATTGCAAACCATACAGCTCATATTTGGGCTTTCTAAATCAAGCTACGTTGTCTAATTTCCTATTTATACGAAGAGTTTTCCTGAGTAGCACAATATGGGGATGTCAGATAAAAAAATACTGCTCTTTTTTCCCCAAAACGGTGCATTGTAATTATAAGAACCATTCCTCTTTGTGAGATATCTTTGGCAACATGACAATTTTTTTTTTGTTTCAGTAAAAACAAACAGAACGTCCAAAAATCCAAGACCTTAAATCCAGATATAATAACCACTACCTCTCACGGAGGTAAGCAACATCAATTTATTAGATAAGGGACACGTCAGCTGCACGTCCAAGTGCATCACTATGAGAAACAAAAATTATTTCTCATATTCCATTGCACGTTGATGTGTATGGGTACGCTGTGTCTGCTGCTCTCCGACTGCGCCTTGCAGCGGATCGTCAAGGACTGAGGACCTTGCAAGTGTTGTTGCAGCTCTCTTTCAGTATTTGCATGTCTCATTACGATATCACATTCTTATGATTCTTATTGTCAACCTTGTCAGTACAACACTTTTTTTTTTTTAATTTCGAGGTGGGTACACTAACGCCAGTCTAATATTCTGTCATTACTGTTAAACAGACCTTTGAAAATCATAAAACATTTGCATGAATGTCGACCAGAAAATGACTTTTCATGGCGTCTAATTTCTTCAATAAAAAGCCTAAGCTGCATCTGATTATATCAGGGGAATTCGCCGTCCAGTAACTGTATTCTATTAACAGCACTGAAGCAAAATTTTGGCGGCCACACATTTAACCCTTATCCTGCTAACGTTGAGTATATGGTGAGCCAGTAGATGACAGATGGGATTTAACTCGGAGTTTAAAGGGTTAAAGATGATCGGGATCATCTTTAAATGTGTGGCTCTTAACACTGGTCGGCTAAAATGTTTTTGCGTTCCCTGTTAAAATTCAGGGTGATTCTTATAGTTTTCACATTGCTGAATCCGAATATGACAACCAAATTGTCCTATCGTCCACCAATGTTAAGTGAGGGGGGATTAAATTTTAAAAATTCCTTTTATGAAAAAAGTAATATATTGGTTTCTAATTACAATATACAGTATCAAATAATGAACAGTGTCTCTATGTGCGGTGTCCTAATTATAAAAAGGTCACTAAACACTCCTTTCATCTTCTTTTGCCTCTTGTTTTCGTCAGTTGGTGTCTCCCTTGCAAGACCCCAGCTGTAGTCAGAAAGCATATTTGGACTCAATTTTCCACTGTACCTCTTTTCAATTTGGGAAACATCCTGGTGGATACTTTTGAAATGTTCATCAGAGATGGCTCCCGTGTGTTCAGGGAAAAATTCGGAATGAGAATGCAGAAAATGAAGTTTCAATGACATGTTACGCACCACAGCACGGTATGACGAAATTGGCTCCTAAACAATTTCACTGTAATTTTCCTCTTTTTCTTTGCATAGAAAGTTTCTGCTTGCCTTTTCCAAATTTCTTCCATGCCCTTGTTTCTGCGAAATTTAACTTTGAACTGAAGTCTTTGTCTTCCAATATTTGTGTAATTTGGGGACTAAATTTGATTCATTCTTTCATCCTGACCCCACTTACTTTGGGAAATTTTTGCCATAAATCGGCAAACACTTCACTTTCTTTAACCGTCGCGTTCACAGATATTCTTAACAAATCGTGCTGGTTATGCAGTGGAGGTAAATAGATTTCTGACTTATCTACAAAAGCAGGATGTGCCACATTCTTCAGACCTGACGTTGTTTCTGAATGGAGTGGCCATTTTTTATTCTGTAGTGGCAGTCCCTCGCTCTGCTATCCCATTCACACTGAAATCAGCTGAATTTTGTGTATCCGCCTTGCAGCACAGTCCTCACTGCTTTAACCTTTAGGTCAGCACATATATATTCCACCAGTATTCTTCATAACGTATTTTTTGCATCAAAACGTGAAGGATCTCTTAGGCTTCTTTCAGGCGAACGGCATGAGCCAGTTAGAGAAAAGGAAACTTATTTCTATCATGGAGTAACACTGCCTTCAAAGGGACCTAAGATGAATCAATGGACAGCTTCCTTTGCCCAGAAGTGTGTTCAAGTTGCAATTCTGCCATTAATTGTGGCGTTTTACTTCAGTACGATAACTCACTATCCACTGAGTAATAAGTTGCTACGTCCGACTGCCTCTTCCTATAAAATGATAATATTACACCTTTTTCAAGAATATTCCACTGCTTACCCCGTAATCCCAGTAGCTGAGCCCTTGTTTAGTCACTGTGATAAAAAATGTCAGCGTTTTCAGCCTCCTTTTAACTTGCAATGCAAATTAAAGAATGCCGGACAGCTGAAGCGAAGCCTTCTCAGTTTGCGATATATTTTTAGACAATATTGTTCTAGGAATTGAAGTGACTTAAATAAGTAAAAATAAATTAACAACATGAAAAACCTTTGGCCCAGCCCCAGATTTCGGTTTTTGGCCACTGAGCTAAGTAATCAACTAGTATCATCCAAACGGAGGGTGACATAATCATTGTTTTCTTAAATTCGAATTTGTAAACCTATTTCCAATAAAAATCCATCAAAATTATTTCAAGGGGGGAAATTGATACCGACTAGTAAATTAAACTAAAAGAAATTCAATCTACAGGGAAAAAAATTCGTGCCCTAGTGTGGTAAATGCGTCAACTATCGCGAAGACTATGCGGAAAATTAGTGGGATAACAGTACACTTATATGCGAAAGTTGAAAATAAAGGACCCAACAAATATTCACCGTTAACATAGTTTCTAACCTTTGTAAGTAAACCAACTCGACGCACAAATTTTTCATGTATGCTTATTTCTATTCTGTGCGTCTTTCGGGCAACCATGTGCCCATCATCAGTAGAATTAACTATATCAGTGCGATACCTGGTTTATGTCACTCTGTATGGACGACCGTCTGGTTGGGATGAAACTGCAGTTTCATCTTAACCTGCATACCAGACGGTCATCTACACAGGGTGACATAAACCAGGTATCGCACTGATACAGTTAATTCTCTCGATGATGGGCACATGGTTGCCCGAAACACGTAGAGAAGAGAAATAAACATACATGAAAAACTTGTGCGTCGGTTTGGTTTATTTACAAAGATTTTACTAGGATGCACGGTCAACAAAGCATAAAATAGTTACTAACCCTTATGTTCAGGGTGTAGTTGTTTGAAGTGGAATGTAAGAACTTCATAAATACGCGCAACTGCAAGTACGATTTGTTACCATCTTGTTATTCTGGCGAAATGCTCCACTGAAGGAAGTGAAATTCTGTATGCCTCTGGGTACGAGTATATAATGCAAATTTAAAACTGCGATTTTGTGACTAATAACAACATGGTAACTACTCAAGACTTCAGTGTTTCTGTTAAAAATCAACGGACACCAGCTTAATAACAGGTGTCGTTCAAGGTCCTTGTTAGAACCACATGTCTTCGGAAATTAAAATCAGAGTCTTCGAAATATTTTATGGGGTGGGGAGGGGGTGGTCTCTTTATCACAGATTAATTCACCATCGCCGTTAGAACCTTTACCTCCGGTTGGGTTCTCGGCTAAATGGTTCTTCGTCCTGCATAATCCTTAGCGGTATTTCTTTTAGCACACCCATACGGAGTTTGAAAGAGCACTCTACCTTAAAATGAGCAAAATCAACCACCTCAGTATATCAGAAACACATTTTTATTCAGCTCGAAAGTTTTTGTTTTAAAGACATCCCTCACTTAAGTTATTCAAATTTCGTATGTTCTCTAATTTCCATTGTCTTGTTAGGACGTCGTAAGTTACGAATCTTGTTCTGTAATTGGCATATACCATGCATTTCCGACTCATTCTTGGTTACATATATTGTGCACTGAATTATGCAGTTTTGATTCATAATCTGCACTCTTATATTTGGAGAAAATTTTCATGCCCAAAAAAGGGGGTAATTTTTTTACTTTTAAGGCAAGTCATCCCTGTTTCGTTCTCAATAAAATCGATTAAACGTAAATGTGTTAGTACTGTCAGTCTAAACACGACAGCTGTCTTTAGACTAAAAATACTACATATATGTTGATTTATTTAGTTGTTTATTTGTTTATTTATCGATCGAAGGACAGATTGAAAAGGAGTGCAATTTAAAGTCTGCACAGCGAGTGTGGAGACTGAAGAGCGCCATGACTTGTAGGAACAGTGCCTATTAATGAGGGCTCTGAACCATCCTCTCTGCACCACAAACAGCATTCTTTCCTCCAGGTGTGAATCTGTGTAGCTGTATTTTGTACCCACACTATACGAAATGCGGTCTAATATTAAATGAGTCCTATGTTTTTAACGATATTTGGATCTACGAATTTTCAGGACCGTGCACACAGAGAGGCTACGTTGTGAAGTCACACTAAAACAACAGACCGCGGTACTGATATTGACGGCCGGGAATTAGGAAGCAAACATCACCATGTAATGGCTATCATACTGATGCTTCGGAAGGTCCATGTTCGAATAGGAGGCCGATTGTATTTTTTTTCCTGATAATATCTGAATTCGTCTTTTTATTGTCTCCTAACAATGGGATAAAATAACACTCACATATATCAGAACCGCTTGGTACCTTCCTGTTTGTCATTTGTAGCATTCTTCCTAGAACGCAGCTGAAGAAGCTTCTTGGGGTAAATCGTGAGACGCAGATCACATATCTAGCAGTGTATTAATATTCGGTCCTAAGATCTTAAAAATGAGTAATTATTTGGTCAATATTTTGTGGAGGGCCAGGAGGAAAATATAAACACACAAGCATATATATATATTCACATACAATCAGACCCATTACAGGACCCAGGCACCCAGAGGGTTCCAGGAAGTTAAAGTTCCCAGATTACGCAACAATGGCACAGGGTGGTGGAAAGGATGTTAGCTTTACGCACCAGCAACTTTTACCCCCAGGAAATACTCCTGGTACTCATTTCTGTTAGAGGCTGAGTCGACCCCAGGGCCATAGTGCGATCGGAAGGATTATGTCAATGAAAAATTCCAAAGACACCATCTGAAATCGAACCAGCGACCTTCCGATTTGTAGCACATCACCTTAACCACTGTGTCACCGCGTATATTCACACATATATATATATATATATATATATACATACACTTGCATACACATATGCTACTTTATGCCATGGTTTCCCTTTAAAGAACAGTACGATAAAAAGCAGAATCTTCTTATGGGATCTCCTATATTTTCTTAGCAGAACAGTTCAGCAATTTCTTATAGCAGTAAATTTCCAAGCTTGGATTTACGAAGTAATTCATTTCGAGTCTAAATTGATTTGTTGGTTGTCCTGGATGAGGATTTTTAGATTGTCCTTAATCTCCAAGCGACAATCACAATAACTCTCAGCAAAATTGCCACGGCCATCTGCTTCGGAAGTTATAACTACTTTACAATTCTCGATTATTTTTGCACCTTACTCAAAGATATAACACCCATGAAGTTATAATAATTTTCGTACATAACTTATAAAACTCCCTGAACCTCATTTCCTCAATGTATAATTTTGGTTATATTTTGTCCACTGTAATACTATACAGTACACCCGCAATAACCAGTGTTCTTAACCGGAGCAATGCATTTTAGAGAAAATGGTTGACGGTCTGTTTTCGGTTACTTACTCGTCTGTAAACGTCAGGCTCATTAATATTCATAACCTGACTCCAGTCATGAATTAAACAATTTTCGGTAGAAGTGAAAGTAACGGAAATACAGCTATTGTTTCTGCTACGTCCTGTTGTAAATATTACATTGTTTGGAACATGCAGCCAGTAAATTTTACAATTACCCCTCTATTCGCTTATGAATAAATTATAATTAAATTAGTACTTATTTTTTGCACAGCTATAAAACAAAAAACAACATTACTTTTGGCAGCGGCAGTGCCTTCTCCTCAAGTGAAACCTCATGCGATCCAAGTGTTTAAATATAAGGTTTTTATTTTTAAAGTTTAACCCCTTTGAGATTCCAAATTACAGCTGTACAATTGTACCGTACACATACACACACACGCGCGCGCGCGCGCGCACACACACACACACACGCACACAAACAAAACACACCCAAACTCACACACCACACAAACACACGCATACAAATTACACACACCACACAAACACGCACACACACCACACAAACACGCACACACACCACACAAATTACACACACCACACAACAACGCACACACACCACACAAACACACGCGCACACCCCACGCAAACACACACACCACACCTACACACACGCACACCACACAAACACAAACACACCACACAAACGCACACACGCTCCACACAAACACACACGCACACACACAAACGCACACAAACAAAACACACCCAAACTCACACACCACACAAACACACG
>Ga0123355_10010889_pt1 | contig 13991 bp, 10 predicted proteins | sample TergutEmb28metaG_3_FD_89872 | JGI IMG/M metagenome (GOLD analysis project Ga0123355, IMG submission 89872) | Embiratermes neotenicus P1 segment gut microbial communities from Petit-Saut dam, French Guiana - Emb289 P1 | ecosystem: Host-associated > Arthropoda: Insects > Digestive system > Gut ... | reverse complement strand
TATATCGGTACAAGGCTTAGATGGGATGCCGTGCCCGACGCGTCCAGATATCTGGTGCAAGTGACAACTGCTAATACCAAACATACTTTTGATACAACCGACCTCACTGTAATATTAGAAGCTGTACCGCACGGGGAATTTGAGGTCAAAATAACGGCGGTAGGGGACGGGGTTAATTTTATAAATTCTGAATATGCCGTTTTGACTGCGACAAAACTTCCCGCACCTACTTTGCGGCAACTATCTTTAACTACTGTAGAAATTATTACAGCTATCAATTCCGACGCAGCGTATTACAGAATAATTATAGAATGGACGGGACCGACCGGAAGCGGAAGCCGTACGCACAATATAGATGCGGAAAGTTTTATCAGCGGCAGAGTTATGATTCAGTTATTTCCTCCCGCCGATTTTGACCCGACATTAACCTACACTGTAACCGCCGCCGCATGGGGAGATAATGTGTATTTCACCATGTCGAATTTGTCTGCGTCGCTTGTGTTTTAATACAGCCGGTTGTTTATCATTTTATTACATGCCAAACCATAATACAAATGCTAGCAGCGAAGCGGCTGTGGACAATATTCCCATGGTGAGAGCGGCAATAAACATAACTTGATTATACGAACGACCTCTTATTGAGTTATAGATGGCAGGGATACTGCATGTAAAGTCGACACCGATAAAAATCAAAACAAGAATCGGATTAAATCCTCCAAAGCCGCCTACGGTAGCAAGTGTCCATATAGAAAAGATTATGCCGATTGCTCCATTGACTAAAGCGTTGGTAGCCAGTCTTTTTTCACGGGTTTCTTGAGGAGCGGCTTGTTGCCCGAAATGAGTTTGGGGTTGTTCGCCAAAACCGAACGCATCGGTTTCCGGCGGAGCAAAACCGGAACCGCAAGCGATACAAAAAGTCTCGTTATCTTGCGCGGCGGTGCCGCAATTTGGACAATACATAAACTTAAACTCCTTATAATTAAATTAAATCGAATTGAGTATAGCATAGCATCCCGACTAAAGTCAAGCGAATGCAGACAAATCACAGCGATTTTTTTGTAAAACAATTTGAAATCACTTGATTTGTTAATTAAACTGTGGTATAATAATCAAACTTTATTCGCTGGTGTAGCTCAATTGGCAGAGCAGCTGACTTGTAATCAGCAGGTTGCGGGTTCAACTCCCATCACCAGCTCCAAAATCTATTTTTTGGTTATAATTAGTATGATTTACACCAAAAAACGTTCTCATAAGACGTCGAATTCCGACGTCTTTTTTAGTGTCAAAGTATCAAAATACTAGGAAAAATTATTTTTATAATTTAACCGTTATCTTCAAAGTTAAAATCATTGATTGAATGTTTGCGCATTTATGTTGTTCTCTAATTTATATATTTCTAAGAATGCCTTTACGTCATCAAAGGTAGGGTCATGAAAATAAAAGTATCCTCTTATACAAGTATAATGGGAATTGCCTTGGTTAATGATAACACGGTGGTTACATTCTTCGAGTTTCCCCTTTTTCTCCTTGCATCTATGGCACCCTCCCCATCGGGTAGCGAATGATGCGGGGAATTGTTTTTTCAGCCATTCAATCTTTTCCGGGTGAGTGTAATAAATTTTCGGGAAAGAAAACTTTGCCGATATTGTGTGATTCGCGCTGTGTAAAAATTCTTCTTCGTGGTATGACGAACCTTTGCCCAAAAGCAACCATTCCTTAGAGCCTTTTTTGTATAAGTAGCAATACATTTTTTCTATCCCTGTCGGGCAAAACCCATACTTTACGGCTTCGTCGTATAGCCAGTAATAGATTTCACGCAGGTGCTTAGGTTCGCCGTCGGTTTTGGCTAAGAAGAAAGTTTCGCGTGATTGTGCGTCGGGGTCTTGCATAAAACGATATGAGAAATAGCGAATATGGTTTGTTATTTCGGTATTCCTTTCTTTGAAATAAGAACAAAGGACAATAATTACATTTGAGTTATCGGGAAATGAAACGGAAAAAAACGGGACATTCGTATCGTTTAATCCTTCAATATGCAATCCCATTTTAATAAGTCCTTCCAACAATAGTTTTGTTTTTTCAGGCGGCTTACAAACAATTTGTTCATCGGAACGCTTTTTAACATGTTCAGCAAAGCGGTGCCTGTCAACAATCAAGATATTATTTTCTGCATGACCGCATTCCACTAATGCATTCAAAACCATTACCACGCGGTTATGGATAATACCGTACCATGTTAAATCGTTCCAATCCGGCCAACCCCATTCAAAAGGTAAGCCATGTTCGATTGCGTCGTAAACTGCATACAGAAATTCTTGCAATGCCTTAAAGGCATTGACAAACTCATCATTTGTTAATCCGTTAAGGTGAATAGGGTTAATTTTTGTGTTTGAGGGGATAAGCACCATAGAATCCTTGTAGAATTTCATTGCCTTACGGGCTTCCCCTTCAAAAGTTTTATGGATATATTCGCGAAAGGTGTTGTAAAAAGAAGAGTCGGTCAGTTGACAAAAGTCGGCATATTCGCTCAAAAACTGAAAAACATTCTTATCCTTGCTGACATAACCGCACCACCTATCTTCAATAAATGCGCTGAGTGATTCGAGAGTAGGCGATTCGTCTTTTAACGATGCGAAAAACCACTCAACAAAGCCGACGCATTCCTCAATGTGATTCCGCTTTTTCTTTTTTTCGGCAAGATAGTGCTTAAATTCCTGTACATTTCTCATTGACAAAAAACCTCCAAATATCATTGGTCATAAATCGTTATATTACCATTCGGTTAGAAACTCAACCGCTACGCAGGACAAACACCTCTGTGGAAATTTCGTAGAAAGTCAAAAATTTTTATGACTTTGAGGATTTTGTCGAAAATTGAGTTTATAGTAATTGCACATAGACAAGAGTTGTGTTATAATTAAACTCTATTTTTGTATTCATTATGAAAAAATATAAGGCACAGAAATTGGTTAAATGTAAATGATATAAAAAATCGCACCCGAAAGCACGAAATTTTATAAGTCACATTGACTTTAAGAATTTGGACTAAAGTAAGTTATTTGAACTCGTAGTGTAATCCTTAAATATATCATAACACAAAAGAAAAAGGAGCGTCAAGCAAAATGAACAAAATTATCGAAAAAGCCGAAAAGATTTTTATCGGACTGGATATCGGAACCGAATCGGTGGGGTATGCGCTAACAGATGAGAATTATCAAGTCCCGCAAATAGGCGGAAAACCTCTTATGGGTGTACGGCTTTTTGATGCGGCGGATACAGCAGAAAAACGCCGTGTACAACGCGCAACTAAAGTGCGGTTAAAACGGACTAAACAGCGGATTGTATTTTTGCAAGAGCTGTTAGCGCCAGAAATTGAAAGAGTTGACCCGCTATTTTTTATTCGTCTCAAGTCCTCCGGTTACTGGGCGGATGATAAACAGTCGAAAGGACTTGATTCATTAGATTCTTTGTTTGCTGACGGCATGTATACAGATAAAGATTTTTATAAGCAATTTAAAACCATATATCATCTTCGCGCGTTTTTAATGAAAGAAGATAATTGGAAAAGCGGTGCGCCTGATATCAGACTTATTTATCTTGCGTGTCACCATATCTTAAAAAACCGCGGACATTTTTTGTATGGGGGAGATATTGGCAGTTCGAATAGTGATAATTTTGATGTGTTAAACCAAGGCAAAATATTGTTTGAAAAATTGAATGAGTATTTTAAAAGACTTGAAGATGATGACAAGGCGGGCGGTGAGACATCAAACAATATTCATTTTAGCTTAGAAAATTTTGATAAAGTCAAAGAGATTGCAAAAGATGACAAATTGCGTAAAGCACAAAAAAATGAAAAATTAAGAGAGGCTTTTGGTATATCTGTAAAAACCCCTATCGAAAGAATTCTTGCTGTAACTTGCGGTTCTAAGGTAAAGATATCAGAAGTTTTTTTAGGATATGAAAATGATGAGATAACACATTTTGAATTAGAAAAAAACTGGGAAGCAGAGGAGTCTAAATATAGAGACGCTTTAAATGCGGAGCAGTTTGAACTGCTGACGATTTTAAAAGATATATATGATTGGTTTATGCTTATGAAGCTATTAAAAGGATTTTCTCATATAAGCTATGCGATGGAGGATACATTTAAGTCCCATAAAAAGCAACTTGATTTTTTGAAGGCTTTACTCAAAAAATACGATGCAAAATTATATCACAAGTTTTTTCGAGATGCTAATCATAAGGGCGTATACGAAAAAAGCAAGATAGCTAACTATGCGCATTATATAGGTTCAAATTTGGCAGGTGGAAAGTCTATTTTACCTAAAGCACCACAAGATACTTTTTACGAATTTATCAAGCAAGAGCTTTATGAAAAAGGCGGCTTTGCGAAAAAAGAGTTTAAAAGTTTTCTAAAAAATGAAGACGGGGAATTTTCATTTGAGCATGGCGGATATACTTTAGATGATATGCATAATGATATCATTGAGAGAAAATTCTTGCAAAAATTACGCTCCAAAGAAAACGCGACTATACCGCATCAATTACACAAAGTAGAGCTAGAGCGAATATTGACTTTTGCGGAAAAATACAAACTAATTTCAACCGAAAAGAATGAGGACGGGCTTTCGCTAAAAGATAAGATTATAAGTATTATTGAGTTTAGAGTTCCGTATTTTGTAGGACGCACAAACCCTTATTTTAAGGATGTTAAAGGACGGCATGTGTGGATTGAACGCAGTAATCAATATAATGAATTGCCTCAAACAGTCAACGGCAAATTGCGCCCGTGGAATTTTGATAAAGCTATTGATTTAGATGCTTGCGGCGAAAAGTTCATAAAAAGAATGCTGTCACAATGCTCAAAATTGCGCAATGAAGAAGTCATGGCAAAAAATTCGCTTGTATATGCCAAATACTCTGTCTTAAACGAGCTTAATAAGCTTAAGATTAACAGGGAGCCGATTAGTGTTGAATTAAAACAATGTATTTTTAATAATGTGTTTAAGGCGTATAGAAAAGTATCGACAGGCACGCTATTGTATTTTTTAAATAATTGTAAGGGGATTTGTAATGCGGACGGTAATAAGCTGACACGCGATGACCTTTCCGGCTTTGATGTTAAAGGAGGCTTTACGACCTCATTAAGTCCTTTTATAGAGGCAAGTAAGATTTTTGGTGATGAAGTATTTGCAAATGAAAATTTTTATTCAACAGACGAGGGACGGTTATTTGATAAAGTTATCGAATGGCACGCTGTGCATACAGATAAACAACTTGTTGAAAAAAGCATTCGGAGAGAATACAAAGATTGTTTAGCGCAAAAATATGGTGATGGTGCCGAAGATAAAATTAAAAAGCTAAAAGCCATAAATTTTAGTGGTTTTGGCAATATGAGTGAAAAGTTTTTGACAACACCTGTTCCGCATGGCAGTGATGAGAATAAAACTATCATTAAATCCACAGGTTTAGTCAATCCCAGAATGTCTGTATTGGAAATTATGTGGGATACAAATGAAAACCTAAATGAAATTATTTGGAATCCCGAATACGGCTTTAGGTCATTTATAGATTCCGAAAATAATGCGGGCGGGGATGAATCTGCGGAAAACTTTAAAGAGCGTATCCAAGAGAGCTATGCGAGTCCAAGTGTTAAGCGAAGCGTTTGGCAGGCTATAAAGGTGGTGGATGAACTAATAGAATTGGCAGGACGCAAGCCCGATAAGATTTTTATAGAAGTAACAAGAAGCGGAAAGGCGGTTAAAGGTGATAAAGGACGGACAAAATCACGCCGTCAAAAAATCGAAGCGATTTATAAAGATGCAAAAAATCTCGCCGAAGATATTAAAAATGAGGGACTTTTAGATAAGCTAGGGACTATAGGTGACGCCCAGCTACGCTCTGAAAAAATATTCTTATACTTTATGCAGGGCGGCAAGTGCGCATATAGCGGTGACAGCATTAATTTTTCTGATGTGCTGAGCGGTGATAATTCAAGATATAATATTGATCACATAATACCGCAGGCACTTGTTAAAGATGACAGTTTTACTAATCTTGTTTTGGCCAAGCGGCATTTAAACGGTGAAAAAGGAAAAAATTATCCGCTTAACCAAACTTCCGCCATATGGCAAAATATTGTTAAGCTTAAAATATTATGGAAAAAATGGCTTGATAGCGGTATGATTACTAAAGAAAAATATGACAGGCTAAACAGAACAACAGAATTTTCTGAAAAGGAATTAGAAGGTTTTATAGAGCGTCAGCTTGTTTTTACGGGACAAGCTACAACGGTAGTAGCGGAACTATTAAAAAGCAAATATGAGGCTGAGGGCGGACCGCAAGTTGTATTTTATTCCAAAGCTGAAAATGTTTCCGCGTTCAGGCACAAATTTGATATTCTTAAATGCCGCGAAATAAATGATTTCCATCATGCGCATGATGCGTATTTGAATATAGTCGTGGGTAGCGTATGGCATACGCGTTTTAACAGTAATTTTTATAAGGCAAAATATCAAGACGAAAAACAAAAACGCCTTAACGCTAACAAATTATTTGAGTACGATGTCGATAATGTTTGGATTAAGCCGCGATTTAAGACAGAAGAAGGATATAAGAAAGACGGCACTCCTTATCAAAAACAAACTCAAGAAATTATAGAGCGTACAGGGACGCTGGCAGTTGTCGATACAGTATTATATCAAAAGAAGACTACAAAAAATGATAACACGGATAAGTATAATTCTTTGCCTGTATCAAAAAAACTCAAGTCAAAAGGTAAAGACGGCAGTCTTTATGATGCAACCGTTTATGGCGTGGATGCTCATCAAAAAGATTTTAAGAAAGGAAAAGCTTTGGTGCAGGATGATAATTCTGTTTTAATACCGCTTAAAGGTAAGCAGCATATTTTATCCTATACATCAAAATACGGCGGTTATAAATCTGCAAAAACAGCCTATTTTATAATATATGAATATACGGATGCTAAGGGCGAGCGCATTACTTATTTTGACCAGTTAGCGCAAAAAGACAAAAAAGTTTGGGAAGCAAAAACCGGCGAACAAAAAATGACATATATAGTTGATAAATTAAAACAAATGAACCACAAAACAAATCATCAGCAAATGCAAAAGTTAGAAGAATCACTTAAAAAACAATTTGAAAAATCTAAACCAAATCAACAAAAAATAGACGAACTTAATATATGCTTAAACAAATATAAGAAGTATGACCCGCAAGTCAAAATCATAAGAGACAAGGTCTACTTAAATTCGTTGTTTGAAATAGGCTCTATGCGTGTTAGATTAGCCGGTTGCAACGCGGCTAATGTTATGTTTCATAATGCATTACAATGGATTGCAAATAAAGAAACCTTAGAATATGTTAGAATCATTTCTGAATTTAATGACATGATTAAAAAAGAGAAAAAGAAAGTGGAAGATTTTGTAGACGGCGATAAGATTAGCTTATCGGGTAATGCAAAGCATCTAACAAAAGTAAAGGAACTGACAAAAGAGAAAAATAAAATGCTTTGGGATACGATTGTGTCTAAATTGAAAAAACTTTACCCGACAGGCGAAGGCGAAAAAATGAAAAAACTACAAGGAAAGAACTTAGGATTCCCCGATGTTTATCAAAAGCTAAAGGACAACGAAGAAAAGTTTTTGTCTCTTGATATTGCAAAACAAATTGAGGTTTTGACCGGACTTATTCAAGGGATGGGCTGTAATGCCGGTGCTTTTGATTTGAGTGGATTGGGATTAGGTAAAGTAGGCACTATTCAGCCGTTAAGAAAAATAGGCAAAGAAATCCCATTGGCTTTAATTTTGCAATCCGTAACAGGATTAAAGGAAAAACGCGTCATTATTAAAGAAGCTAAGGAATAGCCTATGAGTTTTCGTACAGTTGTTGTTAAAAGCCGCGCTAAAATCGAAACGCGGCTAGGCTGGCTGCTTATTCGCGGCGAAGAAGAAAAATGGGTGCATTTAAGCGAAATCGGTACGCTTGTACTCGAATCCACAGCATGCGCTGTTACGACGCAGGCTATGTGTGAGCTTGCAAAAAACAATACAAATATTATATTTTGCGATGAAAAACATTTGCCTTACGGACAGCTTTCGCTTTTATACGGGAATCATCTAACAAGCGGGCAAGTAAAACGGCAATCGCAGTGGTCTGATTTTTTAAAAGCAAAAGCGTGGAAAGAAATTATTAAGCAAAAAATCATATGGCAAAGAATTGTGCTTATACGATATGACAGGCTTGACGCCGCCGAAATGCTTGCACAATACATTAATGAAGTTGAAGAAGGCGATATAACCAATCGTGAAGGACATGCCGCTAAGGTTTATTTTAATGCGTTGTTAGGGCAGGATTTTGGCAGACGCACCGAGCATGAAATTAATTCCGCGCTCAACTATGGATATGCGATTTTGCTTTCCGGTGTGGCAAGAGAGATTGTTGCGGCGGGATACATAACGCAAATCGGTATTCATCATATAAATGAGTTTAATCAGTTTAATTTAGCAAGTGATATTATGGAGGTATTTCGTCCGCTTGTAGATGCGTATGCTTTAGGCATTTCAGATTTTGACAATTTTAAAAGCCGTATGACGGCTGTTTTGACATCAAAAATCAGAATAGGAGGAAAAGAGCATTTTTTGGATTCCGGCATACGGATATATACACGGAATGTTTTGAAATTTATGGAAGGTGACGGAGAAATTCAAAGCATTGAGCGTTTTATATTGGAGGAGGGTAATGAGTTATAGATTTATGCGGGTAATGGTTTTTTTCGATTTGCCTACGCTGACCGTTAAGGACGGACAGGAGTATAGGCGGTTTCAAAAGTTTCTGGTTAAGAACGGTTTTATCATGTCGCAATTATCTGTATATTCAAAATTGGTTCTTAATGCATCACAAGCAAAATCTGTCAAAAAACTGCTTGAAAAAAATGTGCCGCAAAGGGGATTGGTACAGGTGCTGCAAATTACTGAACAACAATTTGCGAATATTGTATATCTAGCGGGAAAAAGTCAAACTAAAATTCTTGACAGTGACGCGCGGTGGGTAGAAATCGGAGATAAGGAGTAAATTATGCTTATATTTAAGCATGCTTCATGGGATAACCAATTTAAATTGGACGCTCAAAAGCTTTCTGTATTAGCAGTTGAAAATCCTGCAACACTTTGGGATTATTGTATTGAACTGTTGACACAATCGAACGGACAAGCGGGAGAATTTTGTATTTTAAAAGATTTTGCCGAGCAGCCTTTTGATAAATTATGTAATATAGAAACCGATATTGCAGGTCTTAGTCTAAATACAAAAAAGCTGCAGACTGCACTGATAAAAAAATGTGTTGAACTTTCGACAAGTCCGGAATTTGAGCAAGGCTTGAGAAAAAATTCTTTATTGCTTTATGAATTTTGCAAGTCAGTCTGTCAAGATGTAGGATATTCGATAGAGTTAAATGAAGATATTGATATTGCAGGATTATTTAAACTTTTTTCTTTATCGCTAAAAGATTCTTTTAATTCGCTATTAGAAAAACTTATTGAATATGTGAATGTTAATACAGAATTTTTAAAGACAAAAATTTATATTCTACTTTTTCTGACAAAGTTTTTGAGTTATGATGATTTGCGCAAGTTTTTTGAGCATTGCAGATATCAAGGAATTTCAATAATTTTAATAGAAGAATCACTTTCGGATTTTTTTGAGTCCGGCGATATTCCGTATCAGGGCTTAATTATCGATTTAGACGGTTGCGAAATCACAAAAAAGCTGTCAAACAGTTGACAAATTAAGATAGATTTTGATATAATATAATTTGAGGGATTACCTTGCGGTAAGCTTGCATATTTTCAAACTTTGAGGTTTGAGAGTAGTGTAATTCCTTAGACCCCTAAAACCCGTATGCCTTCCAAGACTCATTATTGGAAGTTTGAGAGTAGTGTAATTCCTTAGACCCCTAAAACCTCTCACGTTGTATCTCAACAAATGACCGAGTTTGAGAGTAGTGTAATTCCTTAGACCCCTAAAACGACATGTTCGGTTTGATGACTCCTGATGGAGTTTGAGAGTAGTGTAATTCCTTAGACCCCTAAAACAAAACCCCCACCAGCCTAAATCTAAGTCCGGTTTGAGAGTAGTGTAATTCCTTAGACCCCTAAAACGTCTGATTGATTAGCCTCAGCCGCAGCAGAGTTTGAGAGTAGTGTAATTCCTTAGACCCCTAAAACACCGGTACCGCCGTCCTTGAAGCACTACAGGTTTGAGAGTAGTGTAATTCCTTAGACCCCTAAAACTATATCGCCGCAAAGAGCACATTCTACTGTGTTTGAGAGTAGTGTAATTCCTTAGACCCCTAAAACACGATCCTGGTTCCGGTGAATTCGTCAAACGTTTGAGAGTAGTGTAATTCCTTAGACCCCTAAAACTCTCTTAAAGAGGGACCTGACCGTCATGCAGTTTGAGAGTAGTGTAATTCCTTAGACCCCTAAAACATTTGTCAGAGCAGCAACATAAGTAGATGAGTTTGAGAGTAGTGTAATTCCTTAGACCCCTAAAACAGGAGGCTGAATGATATGGCAGCTGAGACAGTTTGAGAGTAGTGTAATTCCTTAGACCCCTAAAACAAGTAGACCCATCAAGCCTTGCATTACGGTGTTTGAGAGTAGTGTAATTCCTTAGACCCCTAAAACCGAACGGCCGGACGGAAGCCGCTGGACTACGTTTGAGAGTAGTGTAATTCCTTAGACCCCTAAAACAATAACTGCACGCAGTGATAGTAATTCAGGGTTTGAGAGTAGTGTAATTCCTTAGACCCCTAAAACGCCGGTCCAATCTGCAACCGCCGGTACTGTGTTTGAGAGTAGTGTAATTCCTTAGACCCCTAAAACTTAAAGTGGGTCTTAATAAGCTCAATGTAAGTTTGAGAGTAGTGTAATTCCTTAGACCCCTAAAACAAATAAAATGTTCCGACCCCGTCTACATGTGTTTGAGAGTAGTGTAATTCCTTAGACCCCTAAAACAACAGCGTAATGCTATCAAGTCCTCCGACTGTTTGAGAGTAGTGTAATTCCTTAGACCTCTAAAACAAGAAACAGCTATCTATCCACCCTCTTTGAGTTTGAGAGTAGTGTAATTCCTTAGACCCCTAAAACATGCGACTGTGGTGCAACTAAGCTTTCAAACATTGCACCACTAAAGTCAAAGAGCCATAGAGTATAAAAAATTACATGAGCAGAACTTGGAAAGAAGAGCTTTGGAAAAAGCAAAATGCACCCTTTGATTTAGAAAAAGAGGTCGACGCAATAAGAGGCTCATTGTTAGCGAAGCTGACAATGGCATATAATTTTTTAGTTGATAACTCACAAAAAACATTCATGATTGAGAATGCTCCGATACATATGGTGTCACCAGATGACTTGATTTTCAATAATTTTAATGAAGAGTGTCTAAGGATGCTACTTGTAAATTATTCTGTAGTTCTTATAGGCATGGGGCGAAACGACAAAGTCTCGATATACAATGACCCAGCTTTTAAGGATAGGACTGAAGTGAAAGAGTTCTACGAGAAGTGGAAAGGCGATATAAAGATGCTCAAATTATTGCGTGACAAGATATATTCCCACATTGACCCAAATATTCATGAGCTGATGTTTTCGATGCCGCTAAACTTCATAAAAGAGCTGATACTTTTTGTGACAAAAGCAATGGGTATTGATATTGATTGTGTTAGGCACAAACCAATATAATTCCAGTCGGTGACGGTATTGGCAGAGCAGTTCATACGGCGGGTAACATCTGTCATAGTCATGCCTTCGTCGTAATACAAAGAGCGGATACGGTCAATCTTTCTCATAGATAGCATAAGTTTTTCTCCAATGTTGGATATAATAGTCTTAAGATTATTTCCAACAATTTGTTTGTTGAAAAAACTTGCGTAATATAACGAGTCTGATTGCACAAAATTAAAAACTAAAATTGTACAAAATTTTGAGTCTACATGAAAAAACTCTGCGTTTTTGAAGCACAGAGTTTTTTCATGTAGTTGTACACGACCGACAGTATTTTCGTGAGGGTAGGGGGGATTGAACCCATACCGTTTTTGCACCGCTGAGCGGTGCGGAGTTTCACACGAAAAAAGACGGAAATCAAGACCTAAATTAAACATTGGTCGATTGAACGAAAAGTAAGTTTACTTGAAATAAATCAAGTTTGAACTATCGAACGAAAAGTAGTTTTGACTATGTTCAAATCCAAAGCCCAAAACGGTAATGTGGAGATTGAACGAAAAGCAAGTGATTTGAAGCAAATCATTTATATTATTATGCCCCAGATAATTGCATTGATTAGTAAGCTGTCGACAACTGATGGCTGGAAATAATTTATCATTTTTTGCATTTGCGGTAACAAATGTACATTTTGTATTTTGATGTTTTGACAGAGAATAGATAGAATAGAAGTTTGTTTTTCTCAAAATTTTAATTAAAATATAAGTGTATGTGTTATATTTTAGTAGCAATTACTTTTTTTTTGGCATAAACTGAAGTATACGCAGGAGGACAGTTTCATGCATAGAAACTCAAATTGCAAATGCTCTTGCTGGTTGTGTAGAGGGTGTTGCTTTTGCTCGCGTTGTTGTAAAGGTCCGCCCGGACCAAGAGGACCTCAAGGTGAGCAGGGACCTGTCGGACCTAGGGGCGAACAAGGGTCTACAGGACCAAGAGGGCCAAGAGGATTCAAAGGCGACCCCGGAAAGTTTGCGATAAACCCTATAGAGGCAATAGATTATATCGAACTGCCTGATGAGGAAAAACGTAAATCAGACACTTTGTGGGTAGTTTATCCCGACGGTTCTCTTTAGAGCATCTAAAGAGAAAAACAAAAAAGGAGATTTTTTATTATGGCTAGTGCAGTATCGTATGAGTATCTGAAATCAATACAAGGGGCGCCTAACGGCATCCCGAACTTAGACGGAGGCGGTCAAGTACCGGCGAGTCAATTGCCTCCTTCGGCGGTTAGTCCTTTCAAAGGACAATTTGCCGATGAGACAGCATTAACTACCGCATATCCGACAGCGGGAATCGCTGATTATGCGTATGTTAATGACACCACAAGCTTTTGGTATTGGAACGCGGGGTTAACAACTCCGGCGTGGGTAAACCAAGAAATTGCGGAAGCGGATTACCTTTTATTATCTGACAGCGCTAAAGCAATGGTGCCTTATATCGTTGTGCCTAATCCGGTGACGCCTTAAGTAACTACTGATTAAATCAGTGGTAACTTAATAGGAGGTGATTTAATTGGCTAAGAATTCAGTAAGTCACGAATTGCTTGTAGAAAAATTGTCGGAATATATAAAAAGCGTAAATAACATATTGCCGGATGAATATAAGAATCTAACGCTTGTTGCCGTTGATATTCCTTATGACAATGAATTATCTCAAACTTCGGCAGAAATGCTGCAATTAAGCAGCATAAATGTTCAAGACGCAATTGACGAAATTGATCAGCTTTTGAAATACAATGCAATCTATGTATTTGATGCCACCGTGCAGTCAGCCCCTCCAAATCTTCCGAGGGGCTATAACTGGCATGTGGATATTAAAGAGCCGCTAAATTATGACCATCAATACAGCCGTTACTTTTTTTTAACGGCTGAGGATGCTGCATTAGACCAACGGGGAAACCCGAATATCATGGCGGCGGTTGCCCGTTGGTTTATCAACGACCGTCATATAGGCTTTGATTATCTTGAAAACGGACTTGTTCATACAACTGTAGATATAACATCGCCTATTGACGGCAGTGTGCTGTTACCTGTATTCCGCCCTATTCCGATTGGTAATACTTGGTTCTTTGGTGTAAACCAAGCTGACCCTTTTCCGGAAACAGATACGGTCAGGTCTATTGTAGATATAAATGTACAGGGTTTGACGGTAATGCTAGGGAATACCTTTAACCTTACCACAGATAAC
>Ga0123355_10010888_pt1 | contig 13991 bp, 11 predicted proteins | sample TergutEmb28metaG_3_FD_89872 | JGI IMG/M metagenome (GOLD analysis project Ga0123355, IMG submission 89872) | Embiratermes neotenicus P1 segment gut microbial communities from Petit-Saut dam, French Guiana - Emb289 P1 | ecosystem: Host-associated > Arthropoda: Insects > Digestive system > Gut ... | reverse complement strand
TTTTCCGCCCTGCCACGCCAAATTTTCTTAAAATAAACCAATTATTTCTGCAAAAATTTGACTTGCAGGACGAAAAAAATCTTCGCAAATCTTTGACTTGTTTTCAAGTTAATCGACTATAGTTCCCGGAAGTCTAAGCAGTGTATGTTTGACTCGCGCAGTTGCTTGATCTGGGGATCGTCTGCGGGTGTGTCGAAGTAGAAGAGGATGATGTTGTAACCGAAGTGCTGTAATGTCCCCAGGGCGGCGACCAGGCGTTCAGTCACCCGGGGGGTAAAGACACAGAGATCCATGGCGTTCTGGTGGGCGCGGACGTAGTCTTCTAGGTAGGTGTCAAAGTCTCCCCCCTCGCTGAAGCGGAGGTCGGAGGCCTCTCTGTAGAGCCGGTCGAAGCCGGCGTCAAAGGCTGTGGCACTCTGTCCCATGGCACCGAGAGAGATGCGGTAGCCCTGTCCGCTGACGTATGCCATGACAGAGACCAAGGCCTCCATCATAGCGTCTTCTGTGGCGCGGCTCTCCTCTGTCTCTATGGCCGGACGCCAGTTGTCTAAGAGCATAACTGCGGTCTTTTCCTCTGTCTCTTGGAACTGTTTGCTGATGAGCTCGTTTTTCTTGGCGCTGGCTTTCCAATGGATCTTCTTGTAGCCGTCTGTGGGCTGGTATTTTCGCAGGTCGGTGATGAGGCTGTTGTCCTCAGCCCCCAGGTTGTGTTTGACCACCAGGGCGTCTTGCAGGGCGGAGCCTAGAGGCAGATAATTGATGGGTAGGACACGGGGGCGGACGGTGAGTTCCAACGCGCCGCTATGGGCTTGGCGGAATCGGAACAGGCCTAGGAAATCGTAGAGCAGGATGTCGCGCACACCGATGGGGTAGTGGCCTCTGTATTTGGTTTGAATGTGAACTGTCTGCTCATGCGTGCCCCGGGGAGGTACGGAGAAATAGTTCTCCTCGCGTCCGATCTCGATGCCCCGGCCCTCTGAGTCAAAGCGGGGCCGAACGGCGGTGCAGGGAAATACGGAACGGTTTTTCACGGTGAGGGTATAGCTTGTCCCCTCCCCTTTGGTGACATAGTTTGCGCCCAGGCGTTCTGTGACGGTAAGTCTGCGCCCGAAGATCAGGGTACAGAGCAGGGAGAGGATGGGGGCTAACAAAAGGGCGTAGACGGCCCAATATGTCATGCTGTGATCATGCAGATGTATGAACAACAGCAGGACAAAGACCACTACGCCATAGGTCACCCGATTCTTTGCCACCGGCTCTCTCCTTTTTACAACGGCACTTGCTTACAAGGGTACTTTGACACCGGCCAGGACACGCTTCACCACTTCCGGCGCGGATATTTTCTGTAGTTTTGCCTCTTGGCTGAGTACGAGCCTGTGCTCAATGACGGGTACCGCCATCTTGACCACATCGTCGGGAGTCACGTAGTCGCGCCGGTTATAGAGAGCCCAGGCCTGGGCCGCCCGGTAGAGGCAGAGGGTGGCCCGGGGGCTGCCGCCTAGGGACACTTCACTGGTCTCCCGGGTGCCGCGGAGGATCTCTACGATGTAGGCCCCCACCTCGGGTGCTACGTGGATCTGGGTGACCTGCTCTTGCATCCGCATCAGGGCAGACGCATCCGCCACGGCGCCCAGGGTTTTGAGGGGACTCTCACCCCGGAAGCGCTCTAGCATCTCCCCCTCTTCCGCCGCTGTGGGATAACCCAGGGAAATGCGCATGAAAAAGCGGTCCAACTGGGCCTCGGGCAAGGGGTAGGTGCCCAGGTATTCGATGGGGTTCTGTGTGGCGCATACGATGAAGGGCTGTGGAAGGGGGTAAGTCTCGCCGTCTACGGTGACCTGGTTTTCCTCCATGGCCTCTAACAGGCTGGACTGGGTCTTGGGGGAGGTGCGGTTGATCTCGTCTGCCAAGATGATCTGGGCCATGATGCTGCCCTCACGGTAGTTAAACTCCCCTGTTTTCTGGTTGTACATGGAGAAACCCGTGATGTCCGAAGGCAAGATATCCGGCGTGAACTGGATGCGCCGAAAGGTGCAGGCAAAGGATTTCGCCATGGCCGCCACCAGGCTTGTCTTCCCGACACCGGGCATGTCTTCGATCAGTACGTGTCCGCGACAGAGGAAGGAACACAGGGCCAGCTCAATGGCCTCTCGTTTGCCGATCATCACCTGTTCCACGTTGGAAACGATCTCTCTTAGGGTTGCCGCAGTCTGTTCCATGACGTATTTGCCCCCTTTGGCTCGACGTTCGGGTGTGTTATCAATTTCAAAAATATACTCTGAGATTTTATTGTACCATGTATTTGGCCCATTGACAAACGCTTTGCTTCTGGTTATAATAACACTTGTTTTATGTGCGCGAGTGCTGGAATCGGTAGACAGGCACGTTTGAGGGGCGTGTGTCCTATGGCGTGGGGGTTCAAGTCCCCCCTCGCGCACCACGAATAAGTCAAGAGCAAACAAAAAATATTTTTTGTTTGCTCTTTGGCTTTTAGAACGTCAATTATGATAGGAAAACATTTTACCCTAATTTATCTCCTATCAGGTCGGACAAGAAGCAAACGGAGTACGCTACCTCACCAAATAAATCCTGTCCACCGGTGCCCAAAGTAATGCACTTTGCATTACTTTCCTGAAACAAGCGTTGCCATTCAGCGAAAGGCAAAATACCACGGGCTATACGATCAATGCCCGTAACAATCACCGTTTTCACTTTACCCAGTTTAATATCAGCGATCAGTTGTCTCATCGCCGGACGATTGAGAGTATTGCCTTTCTCGCCATCGTCAATATACCAAGCAATATTTGTGTAGCCGTTTTCTTTCGCAAACTGAAGAAGCCGATCTTTCTGATGTTCAATGGCGAAACTGTCCTGCACTGCTGTCCGGCAGTACAGGGCAGTTTTTGGTTCATATGCGATACGGCAATAGGCCACGACCTTGTAATCTGTTTTGTTAGACATTTATGTGACCTCTCATCTTGTTATCAAGTGCAGCACTCTCTGCTTTGAATGTATCAGCACTTATTTCATCGCGGGTAAGCCGCTCATAGAGCGCACGTTTGGCATCCTCTATTTGCTTTTTCAGCGCGCTAGTCTCTGGCAGATGCCTTGGGTATAATGGAACACCATTGATACTGCAAATGGCATCGTCTCTGGATACCTTCTCACTGGAACTAAATTGCTGCCCTGCCTCAAGCTTCCGCTTGCGCCGGGGCTTGGTTCCTTGGGCTATCCGCTCCTGCACAGCTTCAAACATAGCTTTATCCACAATAGCCGGAAGATGATCGGGAATCCGTATCCATTCGGACTTATCAACCGGTACAGACCTCCCACTGCCAATCTCCACGCATTTTGTCTTCCCGGCGACATATGTACCGATGTATTGCTCATCACGAAGCATAGGAAAAAGGTGCGATGCACTCCACAAGCACGAAGGATCAGCAATACGCTTTTTGTATTCCTCCGGCGTGGGGCGCTTGGCTTTGTGGAACCGAGCGGCGATTTCCGATAGCCCGTGGCCATCTTGATACAGTTTGAAGATTAACCGCACAATCTTAGCGGCGGGTCTGTCAATTTCCAAGCGACCATCCACTTTCTTGAACCCAAACGCACAGTTTTTAGAAACAGTCTCGCCGCGTAATGCTCTTGCGCGTTTCGCGGTTTTTATCTTCTGTGACAAGTCGCGGCTGTACTGCTCATGAACCAAGAGCTTAAACGCAACATCAAGTCCGCCTGTGCCGCCCTCATGCTCTGCGGAATCGAACCCATCCGAAATTGAGATAAGGCGCACACGGTATAGTGGAAATATGCGCTCAAGGTAGTACCCGGTTTCGAGTATGTTGCGTCCAAGCCGGGATAAATCCTTGACAACAATACAGTCGATGCGCCCCAGTTGCACCAGCTCCAAAAGTTCCTGCACGGCAGGACGCTCGAAGTTCATGCCGCTGTGTCCGTTGTCCACAAACTCCATGATTTCCGTGCCGGGGATATTCATCTCGTCTATGTACCCATCGAGCAGGAGGTGTTGGTTCTCTACGCTGAGACTATCTGTTTTTGCATCTTCGATAGAGAGCCGGATATATTTTGCGATTACGTATTCAGCCAACTTTACAGTCCTCCCCAATTTCATCGCGGAATCGAAACAGCACATCAAAACTTTTGTTCGGATACACGCGGATTTCCTCAACCAGCCTGTCCATGAGCAGAGCAGTCATCTTATCGTTGGAGAGTATCGCAGAAGCAGCCTCGGCGAGATCATGATACTTAGATGTCTGCGCTTTCGCTTCGTATCTGCGATTGCGTATTTCATCCGCTTTCTTCGATAAGGCTTCGATTTTCACCTCATAGTCCGCCTTCATCTGCACAAACTCTGTCGGTGTAATCAGCTCGTTGACCATGTTCTCATACAGGCTTCGGAGTGTACGCCCGTCTTTGTCTAAGCCCTGGTTGATCGTATACAATTCGGCATCATCACTGGCAGGCGGGGTGCGCTCTAAGCTGATATACCTGCCGAAAAGTGCCTTTGAATACTGATGGAGCAGGGTTATCATCTGGATTTTTAGATCAACTTCCTTGACAGAAACAACCATGCAGGCTTTTTTCCCATACTTCGCTTGCGATTCACAACGAAACCAGTATGTCCCGTCCGCGTTTTGCCGTTTCCTGTGCATAGGATACTTGCATTTGTCACAGAGCACTTTGCCTGTGAACACATTCGTCGTATATGGCGTACTGGTCTGCCGAATCTGCATCGCTTTGTCGTATACGTTTTGCCGCACCATCTGAACGCGGTCGAATAGATCGCGGCTGACAATCGGCTCATGTGTGTTTGGAACACATACCCACTCAGAAGGGTCAACTTGAATCTGCTTATCACCCACTTTGCGGGTTTTTCCCTGCACCATATCCCCTACATAAACTCTGTCCAAGAGAATTTTTCTGACTACCTGTGCTTTCCAGTAGACAGTGCCGCGCAGTTTCTCACTGGTGTGGAAACCTTGGGCGAAATTGTAGTGTGCAGGTGTCGGAGTACCTTCGTCAGTTAATCTCCGCGCGATCTCATATGTGTTTGCTCCGATGAAGGCCCAATCGAATATCTGCCGCACAATCGGTGCTGTATCTGGATCGGGTATCAGCTTACGGCAATCATCCGGCGACTTCTTAAATCCATACGGTGCAAGCCGTCCGACAAATCGCCCGCTTGCAATGTTCTGACGTTGTACCGCCCGGCATTTGCGCGAGATGTCAAGTGCATAGCTCTCATTGATGAGGTTCTTGAGTGGAAGCAGAATCCCCCCGTCACCGTCTATGCTGTCGTAAGAATCTGTGACAGCGATGACGCGCACACCAAGCATCGGGAGGTGCTTTTCGAGGTAATACCCTGCGTCAATCGCATTGCGCCCAAATCGGGACAGGTCTTTGATGATAATGCAGTTAATTCTGCCGCACTCAATGTCAGACAGCATTTTTTGAAATCCCGGACGGTCGAATCTCGTGCCTGTCAAATTATCGTCGATGTAAACATCCTCGATGCGGATGTCGGGAGCCGTAGCCACGAAATTCTCAATGATATTGCGCTGTGTTTCGAGGGAATCACCGCGCTTCTTTTTATCGTCACCGGAAAGGCGTAAGTACGCGGCGGCGCTGTAGCCCATGTGCTTCGGGGCTGATTCGGGAATCATGACAGCATCTACAAGGTGCTTTCTGCTTTTTCTCGCCATGTCACGCAACCTCCTTTCGGAGAAGCGCGAGAGCTTTCTCGTATTCAGCCTGATAATTGAATGTGATCTCCAGTTCGGTCTTGCTTTTTATGCGGATGCTCTGGATGAGGCTAATCACCATACGGCGGTCAAGCTCCACGAGACCGTCGAAACGCTTGAAGTGCTCCATCCCGCGCAGACGTTCACCTTTTCCGGCAAGAATGTCCTCATGCTTTTGCTGGAGCATCTCAATCGCACTGTGTAATCTCGTTTCATCGGCAGTGTAGTTTGCTTTGAGCGTCTTGTAGTCCTCTTTCGAGATTATCCCATTGACCATGTTTTCATAGAGCGTAGATTTGAGCTGTATCAGCGCACTCAACTGGCGCTCATTCTCTGCAATCTGCGTAAGATACTGCGCCGCAATCGCTTGGGCGGCACGTCTTCCATCGCCCTCTGCCAGAATCGCGTCAATCGAGGCGACATTGGAGATTTGCGCTTTCAGGCTGTCGAGGATGCAGTCATGCAAAGCTGCCTCTTTCAGGTTCACAGCGTTGGTGCATCCACGCTGTTTCGTTGTAGGACAGTAGTAATAGTGGTACTTTTTGTCTCTGTACGGCACGGATTTCCGCGTCATACGCGCCCCGCAAGAGCCGCAGATTAAGATGCCGGACAGCAGATAGACGCTTTCACCGCCCGGTGCTGCGCGTGTGTCGAGCCGCATGATACGTTGGGCAAGATCAAAGTCTCGCAAAAGGACAATCGGTTCATGTGCATTTTCCGTGCGCTTCCACTCGTTTGCGGGTTTCTGAATCAAGTCCCGCATTTTGTAATTCAGCGTACCCTGCCGCCCCTGAATGAGCGTACCTGTGTACGTTTCGTTCTCTAGTATGCGGATAATCGCCTTTGCGCTCCACTTTGCACCTTCCTTGTCGGCCCAGCCGCCTTTTGGATGCGGCAGCCCCTTGGCTTTTTTGTATGCCAGTGGGGAAAGTACACCCAGCTTGTTTAGGGCTTCCGCAATTTTCAAGGCACTCATGCCGTCAATCTTCATGCGGAAGATGTCGCGCACAATGGCGGCGGGATGTTCGTCAATCACAAGCTGATTCTTGTTGTCTTCAGCTTTTCGATACCCGTAGATCGGGCAAGCACCAACGAAATCACCGTTCTCGCGCTTCACGTTTAGCGCAGTGCGTGTTTTGATGGATATATCGCGGCAATAGGAATCGTTTATGAGCGTCTTTACGGATACGACAAGATCGTCTCCGCTGTCGGTTAGGGTGTCGAGATGATCGCCGAGGGCGATGAATCTCACGCCATAGGCGGGGAAAATACGCCTTAGATAACGTCCGGTTTCGATGTATTCGCGCCCGAAGCGCGAGAGGTCTTTCACGATCACGCAGTCGATTTTTCCAGCCTCAACGTCATCCATCATTTGCTTAAATGCCGGGCGGTCAAAGATAATGCCCGAAACGCCATCATCGACATATTCGGAAACCACTTCAATCTCTGGATGGTTCTTTAGAAACATATCAATGATTTTGCGCTGATTCCCCACGCTGTCACTTTCTTTTGCATACTCGTCCGCATGGGACAAGCGAATGTACTTTGCGGCTTTATAGCTTGTTTTGCTCATAGCAAACGCACCTCCATGTTTGATTTCCCAAACTTCCCGAAAATCAAAGGGGTGCGAGATGGCGATATTCAGTTACTCTTTTTCGCCCATCATTGTAATACTGCCTTTCGGGAAAGTCGAGTTTGTCGTCCGATATTTAAGCCATGATCTGTTCCAAACATTCCTCTAAGGTGGGGCCGCCCACGGGAAAACGGGTTGTTACAATAAAATCGCCGCATTTGAATTGGCGTGGATTCTTTATTTGCCGGATAAACTCGGCAACCCGCTCTTGCTTCGGCAAAGTTTTATCCACTGAAACTGTGCGGATGTCCACTAATTCCGCAGTATTTATGTTTTCGTGCATATGTTTTCCTCCGTTACGCGCATGGCGGAACTCAGCTATTCCCAAGTTGGGAATAAGACAGGGCTAACCACGTTGTTTCTAATGGCAATCCTTCTTCTGTGCGCCAGTCAAAATAATAAAAGCGCCCCCAATAGCGCGAAATACGTTCTATAGCCTATATTTACTGGCTTTAGTGGCTTTCTCCGGCGAAACTCACAGTCTATACTATAGGCTGTAAACGCACGCTACAGTTTGTCAACAGGAGAGAGCCTATGGATAAAAAGATTCTTGGAGCACGGATTCGTGAGCAAAGACAACAGCTTGATGATAAAATGTCGATGGAGCGCCTTGCGGAATTGGCGGGTATTACACCTGCCTTCCTTGGTGAAATTGAGCGCGGAGTTAAAATGCCTAGTCTCAAAACATATATTGATATTGCAAACGCGCTAGGCATATCGCTTGATGTTTTGGTGTACGATCAAGTCAAAGTGGCAACCCCACACACATTTAACGAGATGACAGCGAAAGTAAGAGACTTGTCGCCAGTTCAATTAAAGGCGGTAAATGATATGCTGGATGTCATGCTTGAAGGATTCAGCAGAGAAAATCAGCCATCTAGCGAGGCTGAATGAATTGTTTGAGAGCCGCCCAGGAGGGCGGCTTTAATTTTTCCATTCCATCCGACAAAGTTTGATAAAAATCGACACTCCCGCAATATAGAATAATGTCTATAGCATATATTTATGCGCTATAGACATTATTCAAAAGGAGTGTATTTGCTTTATGACTGGTATGGTGATTGCCACAACCACCCCGGTAACGGGAGAGCCGCCCTGTCTCGGATTCAGATATGAATCCATACACGAAGCCGTGCTCGCTGAATGTGATGGCGTTTATGTTGATGAAGCGGGCGCTATCACGATTCCTCATCGTTTCTGGAACACACTGGGGATTGCCCCCGACGAGCCGCTATGGGTTATCTCAGACACGAAAAACATCATGATCGCAAAGTGCCGCGAACCCTATCTGCAATCTCCGCAATCTTGGGTCTATGAAATAGAGCCTTGCACAATGGACGAATCTGGCAAGGTCGCACTTCCGGAATCCTTTCTCCAAACACACAACATTGATCTATGTACACGCTTCTGCAAAGTCTTAATTTACAAAGACAAAGTGTTATGCTATCTAAGCGAATTGCCTGGAGATGGATTCATAACACACCAAGGCAATATCCCGATTGATGATGTAGGCGCAGTCACGATCCCCGTGGAATACCTCAAAGAAGTTGGGCTTGCACCGAATCAGTCCATATGGATTGTTAGTGAGGAAGGTGATCTCGTCATTACAAAAGATCTCTACGGTTATGGCAGTTGTGAGCGGGAAAGGGTTGTCGTTGGTGAGGATGGCAAGCTAGAAATTCCCGCTGCTTTTCTAGGCAGATTAAAGATTAGTGCGTCAGAGGAAGTCCACGCCACTCTGATGACAGGCAAAGAAGGAAGTAGCATATGGATAAAGGCTAGGCTGAACATAACAAAATCCCTAACCGAGTACGACAAAGCCTTTTCCCGCTATATCCAAGGCGATCATTACGCCAGAGCGGAAGCGGCACTTCTGAATGACACTCACGATACCCAGGCAGAAGCAAGGCTTATGAACGAGCTACAAACCGCGTTCAATGTGGCGTGGAAATGTGCTGGTGGTGAATTGCCGGAGTGGTGTCAAAGTACCCTGTAATTTAGTTTCCACAGATGATGCGCCGGCAGTTATTCCCAAGTTGGGAATAGCTGCCGGCGACATAGCTTATTCAAAGTAACCCAGGGATTTCTTCACCCGCATGAACCCATCTATCAAGTGTATATCATCGGCCACATAGCAATCCGGCAGAGCATCTAGCACCCGCTTCCGGTATGCACCTGTGCGGTTCACGCGGCTGTCGAGTATCGCCACGATGCCGGTGTCGTCCTCGGTGCGAATGAGCCGTCCGAATCCCTGTTTGAGCTTAATGAGCATTTCCGGCACGACGACGCGCTCCTTGTATTCGTCCATATCTTGATACAAGGTCTGCTCATATTCGCCGATTGGATCAGGCACGGCAAAGGGTAATTTGACGATAATCAGCGCAGAGAGTGCATCGCCAGGAATGTCTATGCCTTCCCACAGCGCACCTGCCGCGAACATGACACCTTTTCCACTTCGCTTAAAGCGTTCAATCTCCCGAACGCCGCCCTTATCGAGCCGGAACATGGGAAAGGGTATGCCGTGCTCCGTAAGACGCTCCCATACCATGTCCATCGTCTTATAACTCGTAAAGAGCACAGCGGCGTGACCGTGGGATGCTGTGACTAGCCTTTCCACCTCATCCACAACGGCGGCGATATATCCTGCGCTCTGCTGATCGGGAAAGGGCATCGTTTCGCTGATGTACAGCAGGACGTTCTCGTAATACTCAAAAGGTGACGGCTTGCTTGTCTCGGTGAGACGACTTGGACTAACACGCCCTATACCGAGACTTCGCTTGATGTGGGAGAAGTCGCCTGCTGCCGAAAGTGTCCCGGAAGTGAGGATGGTTGGCACACCACGACTCCACAAGTCATCGTACAGCCTTTTGTCGAGGTCTTTCGGGATAGCGCAGAGCCGCTTCTCGATCTTCGCGCCGGGGACGGGCATCTCAAGCCAGTAGATGAGTTCACTATGCCTAGCAAGGGCAGCAGCTTGATTGCGAATTTGTCCCAGCTCCCAAAGGATTTGCGCACGGCGTCCGCTACCATTTCCGGTGACTGGTTCAGAGGTCAGTAGCTCGGTTAGGTTTTCGGATATATCACGAATGTTTCGCAGATACCCAGCGGCCTCCGTGTCGATCTCAGTGGTCAAGCGGGTCGATTCTTCCTCGGTGTCTTCGCTGATGGCGTTTTCAGCCAATCTGCGGAATAGGCGTGTGCTTTCGGTAGAGAGCTTTCGCGCTGTTTTTCGAGCGAGCTTCATGGCAGCTCCATGTTTGAGGTTCAGTGCAAACACGCTGTCCTTGATTTCCGACGCGGTGAGACTAGATAACTCCACGCCATACATAGACCGTGCCGCTTGCAGAAATTTGTGCGCCTCGTCGATAATGACGCTCTGATAGTTCGGAATCAGTGGCCGCTGTTCATCGGCGCGCCGCAGGGTATCAGCCAGCAAGTAGTTGTGATTGCAGACCTGAATGTCTATCGTAGGCGACTCTGCTCGCTCCCGGAAGCGCAGATACCGACAATCATCTCGATGGGGACAATGCTTGTCACAACGATCCGGCACGGAGATTTTGCGCTTTATATAAGGGGTTAGTCCCTCAATCTCTGCTAGGTCGATCTCCGCGTTGGGTTTTAGAAGTCCGGTAAGGGTTTTCCTCATCTTGGTGCTTTGCTCGAATAAAACCTGCGTCTGCAAATTTCGCTCACATACATAATGTTCACGTCCTTTGCGGATCACGGCGGTCAGTGGGGCCTTTATAATCCCATGCCGCATGAGGATGTCAGATAGTGCAGGTATGTAGTCCGTGATGATCGCCTTTTGGAGCGCAATGCTCGATGTCGCTATGACAATGGGCATATTCGCCATCTCGACATAGGGTGTCCCTGTATGAAAGCTCATGTTCCAATAGCCATTGAGTCTGCCGCGCTTGGCTAAAATCGCGGGAACAAGATATGCCAGTGTCTTGCCGGTACCAACTTCCGCTTCTGCGAGAGCGACACCGCGGCGATTGATGGTTTCCAAGATATGCTCCGCCAGAGATGCTTGCGCGTTACGGAGCGCATAGCCATGTTGGGGGAGAATGTGATTGAATATGGCGGTCAGGATTTGCTTACACTTGCGAAAGTCTAGCTGATCGCCAAACACACTGTCCGCTTCGAGTACGCCTGCGCCCACAACACTTGATTGCCGCAGTTTTTCCACCATTGCTTCTACGCGAGATGTGGTGAGTGCTACCTTGCGGCGGCTAATCACTTCAGATTTTCCGGTTTTCAGATTAACGGCGGTGTAGATGTAGCTTTTGCCGGTGTCTCGTTCCAGCAGAACACAGCCGTAGGCGGTAAGGAGTGCTTCGCCTTTATTTGAAAGTTTGATGGGGAGCGTTTCTGGAATCACTCTTGATATTTCACGTTGAATATTTGGCATTTGAATCATTCCTATTTATAAATTACTTTGACAGCTTTGTGGTGCAGCGCGGCTTGGGTATCCGCGCTGCAGTAGCAAAACCGTCAAAGTTGACGGGGAGAAAAAATCTCATTTTGCTTACGCCCTATTTTCCTCAATACCCGGACGCCGGGGAAACAACAAGCTGCGGCTTGCACCGCACACGGAAGCTCCCGCAGATCTATCCCAATCCGCACGACGCTTCCCCGAATCGCGCCTCCACGCTGTTCGGCCCCAGTTCTCTTGGGGGAGTACCATTATCACCGCCGCACCTTTTGTCTGCCCGGTCGCTTCTAAGCGTCGTAGGGGCGCTCGTGTCCATGCGGACAGTCGTGGCGCACAGTGCGGCGGTTATTGTACCTGTAGTTCCGATATGACCAGGGTCAAAACCCCGGTGTTTGTCAAAGTACGAGAGAGCCTTTCGTAGTCCTCTCATAAGGGGTCGTTCTGAGAACGGCTTTTGAGCGGATTACTTTTTCAAAAGTCTTTCTAGCTTTACAAATACCCTGTGTTTACGGTCATTTATTGTTTTTTGGGCAATCCCTGTTTTTGAGGAATATTCACGTTCAGTCAACCCGTCGAAGAACAACGCAGTGACTAGCTCGCGCTCGTTCGGTGCTAACAAGTCGAGAGCAGTATGTAGCGCAATGATTTCAAGCTGTTCTGCAACAATGTCTTCCGGTAACGGATCGGACGACGGATGTTCCCAATCCTCGTTGGCGAGCTTGTCCAGCGACACCTCGCGTTCCGGCAACAAAATGGGCTGGCCATACTCATCCCGGATGGCTTTGCCGTCCGAGCCTTTCAGGACGCGATCACGCTTAAAGCCGGTTTCCATGTTCTCCATCTTGTAGCCAAACGCCGCGTATACTGTGTAGATTTCCTCGCTGACTTCTATCCTTGTGTTGTCCACCGTGATGGTGTAGGTATGGGAGCCGTCAGCGTTCCTGTACCTCCTGAAGTTCCTGTAACTTCTCCAGTTTTGCATTGTGCTTCCTCCGTTCAATTTTTTTGAAGTAGGTCAAAAATCGAATGGAGGATGGCGGTGATCGGCAACGTGGAATAACCTCTGAACAGCTTGTCCAGAGGTAGCAGGGCTTGTCCCTTGTGTCGATATAGAAAATTACTTGCCAGAAAGCAAATGATTTTGTCGAAGTGAAAGTTGCCGTGCTCCCATAAGGGATCACGGCAACTTTCACTACATTACACCTTTTATTTTTCCGGCGTCTCTCATTTCCTCACTTTTCCTTTGTTATTCCGGCATTTCCCGACATCCGTTAGGGGGCAAAAAGGGCGGTCGCTTGGGCGACCGCCCCGGTGCTTGTTGTGTATTCAACGCCTAGAAATGATAAAGAGCCGATAACTGTGATTTCTCACAAGTTATCGGCTCCGCGTCTAAGCGACTGGCTCTATGATAACGGTTACATTCATTTCTCGTACTGTGATGATGGTTTCGGTTTTGCACTTTGCGCAAAACATGGGGAAGTTTTTAAGTTCCGTATCTTCTCGAACCTTTGTCCTTGTCTTGTTGTCACAGACGGGACATAGTAGCCATCTTTCCTTTTCCGTAATATCACCGTTCCTTAATGCGTCGCACCTCACCCAAACGTCTCCAAAAACCGCGTCACAATCGCCGCGCTTTCTGCTCTAGTCGCGTTGCCCTGTGGGGCGAGGATAATGTCCCGTTCCCATACGAACTCCACATAGCTACGCGCCCAATGGCCCACCAGCACGTCGATGGAGAGGAACCCTCCTGTCCCATCCAGCGTTACAGCCACAATCGCTACATCGGAAGTGACCGAGATCGCGCCCGAACTGTGGGTTGCGCCTTGGGTGACAGTGGTCGTTACAGATAGGCTACTATCTATGCTCCCCACCGTGACGGTGGCTTCTGCCGGTTGGATGGTGATTCACCAAAAAGCCAAGCATATTCCTACCTAGGGATCGTAACCGTAAACAAAACCCCAATCCGATCATCACTTTCCAGCCGAATCGTTCCGCCTAAACTTTCCACTGCATGTCTCACAATCGAAAGCCCGAGCCCTGTACCGCCGACTGCCTTACTTCGTCCACTGTCCAAACGATAAAACCGTTCAAAAATCCGTGGCTGATGGTCTGCCGGAATCGGATCAGCATCATTGCGAATTGAGAAAACAATTTCCTCGGTACA
>Ga0123355_10010887_pt1 | contig 13992 bp, 16 predicted proteins | sample TergutEmb28metaG_3_FD_89872 | JGI IMG/M metagenome (GOLD analysis project Ga0123355, IMG submission 89872) | Embiratermes neotenicus P1 segment gut microbial communities from Petit-Saut dam, French Guiana - Emb289 P1 | ecosystem: Host-associated > Arthropoda: Insects > Digestive system > Gut ... | reverse complement strand
CCGATAAAAGCAAAGCCAACTACTATATCAGTATCAAACGGAATAAATTCATAAACTTGTCCGGCGATTAAAAAGCCAATAAGACAAAGTACAAGAAGGAATAAATTTATCAAAACAAGATACAAAAACTTAAACTTTTTCTGTAAGCCCAACGATAAACCTATAAAGAACGCATCTATCGATATAACAAGTCCCGACAATAAAGGTAAAAACATAATAATCTCCTCTTTAGTGCTAAATTAGTCACAACTAACACTAGTTTATGTATATGCATTAAATGTAATTATGTTTCGGGCAATTTAGCGGAGACTAACTAAATTATTTGCAAATATAGTAATGACAAGTTTTGTTGGACATTTTTTTGCAGAAGTTGTGCAAAAACTTGACATTAAATCAAACTTATTGTATAATTAATGCAAAAAGAAGGTGAAATTATGATAATAAGACAAGAATATCTTAATCATTTAATTAATTTTAAAGATAAACAGCTTATTAAAATAGTCACAGGTATTCGTCGTTGCGGAAAATCAACATTATTCGAACTTTACCAGAACTATCTTAAAACTAATGGCATAGCTGATAATCAAATAATCCATATTAATCTCGAAGATGGAGATTTTGCGGATATTGAATCTAGTAAAGATCTTTACATATTTGTAAACGAAAGATTATTGCAAGATAAAAAAATGTATATTTTTCTTGATGAAGTTCAACTTGTCAAAAACTTTCAAAAAGCTGTAGATAGTTTATATATAAAATCAAATTGTGATGTATATATTACAGGTTCAAATGCTCATTTGCTATCAGGAGAAATGGCAACTCTCCTTTCTGGCAGATATGTAGAAATAAAAATGTTACCCTTATCCTTTAAGGAATATGTTTCTACTTTTCCTAAAGATTCAAATATTGACAGGCTATATAATGATTATATTCAAAACAGTTCTTTTCCATATGCATTAGAACTTAAAAATACTAAAGACAGACGGATGTACTTACAAGGAATTTATGATACGATTGTGTTAAAAGATATTGTAGCAAGACGCCGGTTTCCTGATTTAGAAATGCTGCAAAGCGTAGTGCGATATATGTTCCATAATATCGGTAATTTAAGTTCTACAAAGAAAATTGCGGATACTATGACAAGTTCTGGACGAAAAATAAATGTCCGTACTGTAGAAAATTATTTATCAGCGCTAACCGAAAGTTTTATCCTTTATAAAGTGGGTCGTTATGACATTAAAGGTAAACAGTACTTAAAAACAGGCGATAAATATTATGCTGCCGATATTGGTCTGCGTTATACTTTGCTTGGGACTACCAAAACGGACATGGGACACATTCTTGAAAACATTGTTTTCTTAGAATTATTACGACGCGGCTATGAAATTTATATCGGTAAAATTGGACAAACAGAAGTTGATTTTATTGTAATCGGCGATGAAGGTGAGGAATATTATCAGGTTGCTTTTACTGTTATTGATGGCGATGGAAAAACTTTAGAACGCGAATTGGCTCCGCTAAAAGCAATAAATGACCATAATCCCAAGTATCTTTTAACAATGGATCATACTCCCCTTACCTCTCATAATGGAATCAAACAAATAAATGTTTTAGATTGGTTATTAAGATAAATTAAAAAGCGCAAGATTTTCATGAACTTGCGCTTTTTAATTGTTCGAGTATTTACATTTATAAACATTAGTTACAAATTAAAATTTCTTGCAATCTTAAAATCCATCCAAGAAACAATTCTTTTTGATTTATTGACAAAATTCGGGAATACTAAAATAAAAGGAGGACATTTAATGGCTCAAAGCTATAAAACATCCATTAATTTTGGTTTAGTTTATATACCTGTCGCATTACATGCCGTTGTCAAGCCAAACGATATTGGCTTCAACATGTTAGATAAAAAAACTAAAAGCCGCGTTCAATACAAAAAAACCTGTGTTGATTGTAATAATCGCGAAGTAAAACAGGCCGATATTGTTAAAGGCTATCAATATGAAAAAGATAAATATGTTATTTTTGAAGATGAGGATTTTGAAAAAATAAAAACTAATAAAGATCGCACTATTTCCATTGAAGGCTTTATTGATTTACCGGAAATAGATCCCATCTATTATGATAAATCGTATTATGTTGTTCCTGAAAAGGCAGTTAAGGCCTTTGTACTTTTAAAGATGGCTATGGAAAAAGAAAATAAAGTGGGAATTGCCAAAAGTTTTCTTGGTAGTAAAGAAACTCTGCTTGCACTTCGAGTTAGAAATGGTGAAATGATTTTAAATACAATGTTTTTTGAGGAAGAAATAAAAGTTAATCCTGCAAAAAATATCGATGAAGCATTATCGCCCAAAGAACTTTCGATGGCAAAAGAAATTATTAATAGCATGTCTTCTCAGTTTGCACCAGAAAGTTATCGGGACGAATATCGCTTAAGATTAGTTGAAGCTATAGAAAAGAAAGTTAAGGGTCAGGAGATTGTCGCTGTTGATAAGTACCGTGATTCTAATCGGGCAATTGACTTAATGGATGCTTTAGAAAAAACCTTACAAAACGCTACTCTCAAAAAGAAACCTACTAAAAAAAATGAAAAGAGATGATATATTTAATGAAAAAAAAGCAAAACCAATGTTACTTGGAGTATCAGAAGCTTTCGACTCGCCTGACCACCTATTCGAACTTAAGTTTGATGGGATTAGGTGCCTGGCATATCTGGATGCTGAAACAGTAATCATTAATCGTCGAAATAATGATGAAACAAAATATTTTCCGGAATTGCATAATCTTCATTTGCAAGTTTCTAAAAGATGTATTTTAGACGGTGAAATTGTCTGTTTTAAAGATGGTAAGCCCAATTTCTCTAAACTACTTAACAGGCACATTAAAGATTTGATGAAAATAAACTATTTAGCAAAGACAATGCCTGCCATTTTTATCGTTTTCGATATTTTATATCTTGATGATAAATTGATTACTGAGTTCCCATTAATAGAGCGAAAAAGAATTTTAAAAGAAATTATTCAAGAAAATGAGTTTATTAATATTGCCCGGTTTATTGAAAACAATGGTAAAGCCTTTTTTGATATAATTAAAAAAGAAAATCTTGAGGGCATTATAGGCAAAGAAAAAACAAGCACTTATAAAATGGGCAAAAGAACTGATGATTGGCTCAAGATAAAAATAATTCACGAGGAAATATTAATAATATGTGGTGTCAAGTTTGAAGCTGATGGACTCATTAAAGATTTAATTACCGGTAGTTATAATCAAAATAATGAACTTGTTTTCCGCGATAAACTTTATTTAGGCGCAAATCAGAGAAATCAGAAATTTATGCAAGATTTTGTTCAAGAAAACAAACTAAAAAATCCGCTCTTTGCGGATTCTTCTTTTAAAAATATAACTTGGATTAAGCCATTATTAACTTGTAAAATTCATTATTCAGAAAAGACAGAGTCAGGAAGTTGGCGCAATCCGGTTTTTAAAGAATTCTTAAAATAAGTTTAACTTTTATCCTCTTCTATCCATTTAAGCCAAACTTCTGGTTGATAACCTATTGTTGCTTTTTGAGCATTACGAACTATCGGCAAAACAAACAAAAGCGGATTTTCCTGTAGTTTCGCTTTTTTTTCTTCTTCATACCCTAAATGCTCAATGAAAAGTTTCTTATATAAAGGGCTCTTTTTGTCCATCATTTCATCAATATTATGAAAGTTTCTATAAACTGATTCAAATTCTTTAGGGCTAAGCGAATAAAGTTTCAAATCAACAAATTGAAAACTGATATTTCTTTCTTTAAAGAAGCGTTGTGCTTTTTTTGTTTCAAAACAACTAGTACTGCCAAAAATCTGTAAGTTCATTAGATGACTTTAATATATTCGATTTCAACTTTATTAATTGGTTTATCCATACTGTTTGTTTCAACTTCAACGATTTTGTCAACTATTTCAATTCCTTCAAAAACTTTACCGAATGCCGCATAAGAGCCATCTAAATGCGGAACGTCTTTATGACAGATAAAAAATTGACTAGAAGCGGAATCAGGGTTCTGACTTCTCGCCATGGAAATAACACCACGATCATGCTTAAAGTCATTATTAAAACCATTAACTAAAAACTCACCGACTATTTTATCGTCTGAGCCCCCCATACCAGTTCCTTGCGGATCACCGCCTTGAATCATAAAGTTCTTGATTATGCGATGGAAAGTTAAACCATCATAAAACTTATCGTCTGCAAGCTTAACAAAGTTCTTTACAGTTGCAGGTGCTTTTTCCGGATATAGTTCCAGTTTCATTACACCAAAATCAGCTACTTTTATTTCTATTTTCATCTTATCCTCCTAGATTTCTACCTGACGAGCTGTTAAAATTCTAATAATAATATGTGGTCTGTTAGTGGAATCAGTTGGCAATTCATTAATTGCATCAACTACTTCCATGCCAGAAATTACACGGCCAAATGCCGCAAAGTTTCTGTCAAATTCCGGACTATCTGATTGGCAGATAAAGAATTCGGTTGTAGCCGAATTATTATCTCTTTCATTTCTTGCCATACTGATAACACCGCGTTCATGCTTTAAATTGTTAATGAAGCCATTCCAAGTAAATTCACCAAATATTGGATCCCGCAATGGCCTGCTATAAGGTCTACCATCTCCACTTTGGATAATTGAACCTCTTACTATACGATGAAAAGGTAATCCATCATAGTAGCCGCTATTGACAAGTTCTAAGAAGTTTGCGACTGTAATTGGCGCTACATGCGGATATAAACGTAATTTTATCGGTTGTTCATGATACTCTACTTCCAAAACAACAAATTTTGGGTCTCTAAATTTATCTTCTTCGTTTTGACCGCAACCGATTAGAGATGCAGTAAATAAAGCTATTATTGTTAAAAAAACTATTTTTTTCACTATAAGCCTCTTTTCAAAAGTTTTACTAAGAAATTATATCACAAAAGTTAATTTTAAGCAATTACTTTTTGAGTCCTTTTCCGCTAACAGAAAATTCTAGAACTTGCATGTTGATATTTTTATTTGCGGCTTTTAAGGCTTCTTTTACTGCATATTCTAACCCGCCGCAGCAAGGAACTTCCATTCTAGCCACTGTTATTGATTTAATATTATTCTCTTTTAGTATCATTGTTAGCTTATCAAAATAGTCCGTATTATCTAATTTTGGACAACCAATAATAGTTGTTTTATCCTTCATATATTTATGAAAATTTCCATCAGAAAAAGCTGTACAGTCCGCAGCCACAAATAAATCACAATCTTTGAGAAATTTAGCATTAGCTGATAAAAGTTTAATTTTAATAGGCCACTGCCTCAGATTAGTTTCTTTATCTACAAGAAAATTACTTTCTTCAAAACTGATGGCCTTACTTGGACAAACTGATAAGCAGTTGCCTAATCCATCACAATAATCAGCGCGAACAATTTTAGCTTTTCCTTTATCTAAAGCAATTACGCCTTCGTGACAAGCTGAAAAACAAAGACCACATCCGGTACATTTATCTTGATTTATTTTTATATTCATTCTATTCTCCACTAACCTTTCTCCATGAAATTAAAATCAAGCCAATTAGAAATATTATTGAAAAGATAATTTTATTATATTTAGCTAACCACTTAGGCAAAAATATATCAAATCCAATTAGATGATTATCGGTATATCTATAAGCAATAGATGTTAAGGGACATTTTCCTTTATTAATCATTATTAATATGCCTTCAGCTAAAACTAATCCAATACAAAATAAAACCAACCAAGTAATTCTATCAGCTATTCCTGCATAAACCACATAGAAAATAGCTATTACAAAAATTAGCCAGACTAGCGTGTGAATAAGTTTAACCGCAAATAATTTTCTTGCATCCTTTTTCATTTTTTACGCCTCATGCAATATTATAACATAAAATCGTAATGCTAAAACAAACAAATCCATCCAGTGACGGATGGATATGCTTTATTATTCTTCTTTCAATTTACTTAAAATAGCGTGTATTAATTTAATATCGCCAAGTTCTTTTTCAGGTGTTGAGATAATGTTTCCTTCTGCATAATTAAGTAATTCATTATAACAGCCTTGTTCAGGTTGAAATTTTATTTTCACCTTTTTACCATTCTTTAAATAAAGCTGGATCTTACCGCATTCTTTGCTGGCTAAATAAAGTTCACCTTCACGGAAAAAAATACGTAGACCAATGAGATTTTTATTATATTCTTTTGAATCTGAACAGTAAGTATAATGACCTGAAATTTGATCATCAAATTCAATCAGACACTGAATACTTTGAAACTCACAATAGCTTTTTGCTTGTCTAATTGCTTTTGCACAAAGATCGGTCGCCTCACCAAAAAGAAAGCGTAATAAGGCAATATCATGAATTCCGCCATCTAAAAAGATACCCCCGGGAAACTCCGGTCGTTGTCGCCACTCTCTCGAAGCAAATGTGTCGCCATTCATATCATTTTCAAAATCGGCACCAGTATGAAGCATAAAATAATTAACTTCTCCTAACCTTTTAGAGTAAACAATTTCTTTGATAATTTTATAGCATTCTTCATACCGAAAATTTTCCGCCACCATAACTTTAAGTTTTCTTTCATCTTTTATAGTAATTAATTCTTCCGCTTCGTCAGGCATTGCCGCAAATGGTTTTTCAGCGATTAAATTTTTACCCGCAATTAAAACATCTCTGGCAATTGGATAGTTTTCTTTTATTGGCACTAAAAGGTCAATTGTATCTATATCTTCTCTTCTAAGTAAATCTAAATAATCGGTATATATATTTTCCTTGCTTATATTTAGTTTTTTAGCCGCCGCTAACACTTTGTCTTCATCAATATCACAAAGCGCCACTATTTCATATTTATCGCTAAGTCTTTTTAAGGCCGGCAAGTGTAACTTATGCCAAGCCATACCAGTTCCGATAACTCCAAGTTTTATTCGCATTAATATCACATCCATATTTATTATTTGCATTATTTTGTAATATCTTCTGAATATCCTCTGAAATATAAATGGTATAAATTAGATTATCTTGTGGAAATATATTGATAAAAGGATTGATGATAATTGAAAGCCAATAAATTAATAAAAGAAACAAGTCCCTATCTTCTCCAACATGCTTATAATCCCGTTAATTGGTATCCTTGGAAAGATGAGGCTTTTTCAAAAGCTAAAGCCGAAAATAAACCTATATTCTTAAGCATAGGTTATAGTACTTGTCATTGGTGTCATGTTATGGAACGCGAATCATTTATGGATAAAGAAATTGCAAGGATTCTTAATGAATACTTTATTTCCATTAAAGTTGATCGGGAAGAAAGGCCAGATATAGATAGTATTTATATGCAAGCTTGTTTAAGTTTAAATGGACATGGCGGCTGGCCGTTATCTGCGTTTTTAACTCCTGAACAAAAACCATTTTTTACAGGCACTTATTTTCCTAAAAAAACTACACATCATCATCCTGGTTTTATTGACTTATTGTTAAAAATTAAAGATATTTGGGAGAACAATAAGCAAGGAATTTTAGATCAGGCGGAAAATATCTTTCGTGGTGTTTTTCTTAAAGATAAAAATGCCAAACGCGAGAAAACTGATTTAATTGAAAAAACATATGAATATTTATTGAAAAACTTTGACAATCAATTTGGCGGGTTTACAGCTGCACCTAAGTTTCCTTCACCACATAATATTTTCTTTTTATTGGAGTATTATTTAGATACAAAAGAAAAACAAGCTTTAATAATGAGCGAAAAAACTTTGGAGTCGATGTATCGAGGTGGTATTTTTGATCATATTGGTTATGGATTTTCTCGTTATTCTACAGATAAATACTGGTTAGTCCCTCATTTTGAAAAAATGCTTTATGATAATGCTTTACTACTAAGTGCTTATACAAAAACTTATGCAATAACGAAAAATAAACTTTATAAACAAATCATCGAAAAAATAATAGTTTTTTTGAAGCGCGATATGCAAAATTCAGAAGGTGCATTTTATTCAGCTTTAGATGCTGATAGTGATGGCGAAGAAGGTAAATTTTACCTTTTATCTTATAAAGAAATTTTTGATGTGCTAGGTGACAAAGAAGGAAAGTTATATATAGAACATTTTAATATTTCTGAAAAAGGAAATTTTGAAGGTCGTAATATTCCTAATTTAATTAACACAACGGATATAACTAAAGAATTTAATACTGAAAACCTTTATGATTATCGACAAAAGCGAGAAACTCTTCACTGTGACGATAAAATCCTCACATCCTGGAACTGTTTAATGATAGCAGCTTTAGCGGAAAGTTCAATAATTCTTAAGAATAATGACAATCTTAAACTTGCGGAAAATGCCTTTCTATTTCTTGAAAAAAATCTTTATAAAAAAGATGAAATTTATGCCAGCTATCGTGAAGATTCCGTTAGTGAATTTGGTTTTTTAGATGATTATGCCTTTTGGATTTATGCTTGTATATGGCTTTACAAAGCAACTTTTTCTGATAAATATCTTTTATTAGCTAAGAAAGTAATTAATACAGTAATTAATAATTTTCGTGATTCTGATGGTGGCTTTTACTTAAATGATGAAAATAATAAAACTCTTTTCTGGCGTTCAAAGGAAACTCATGATGGCGCTATTCCTTCCGGTAATTCTGTTATGGCTTATAATCTACATTATCTTTCCGCTTATTTTGAAGACTCTGCTTTATTAGAAATATCAGAAAGACATTTTATTTTTATGGAAAACGAAGCATCAAAATATTTAGGCGGAAATTCCTTTTTGGCCACTGCGCTTTTAAAATCAAAAAATTTCTCCAAAGTTATTTGTGTTCTGAAACATGATTCATTTGAAAAATATAAAGATAAGCTACAAAGTTTTGATATCATAAAAATTTTAAATAAAGAAAATAAGAAATATAAACTAATTAATAATAAGACTACCTTTTATGTTTGTAAGGGAAGCACCTGTCTACCTCCTTCTAATACTATCAACAATTGATTTAATATATAAAACATGATAAAATATAAATACAAATTATAGTTAGAAGGTATTTTAATGCAAAAAATTCAAAAAAGTGGCGAAGACTATCTGGAAACAATCTACAATCTTTCGATTGTTAATGCTAATGTGCGCTCTGTTGATGTCGCTACTTCTTTAGGCGTGACAAAACCTAGTGTTGCTAAAGCTTTAAAAATCCTCGAGCAACAAGAATATGTTCAAAAAGAAAAGTATGGAAAAATAACATTAACAGAAAAAGGTAACCTTCTTGCGGAAATAATTCAAAAAAAACATAAAGCTATTCGCATGTTTTTAATTGAGGTATTAAAAGTTTCCCCAGAAAAAGCTGAAATTGATGCTTGTAGAATAGAACATTGCTTAAGCGAAGAAACAACTGAAAAATTATTTGAATTTTTAAATATAAAATAGTTAACGGAAAGTTTGAATCTTGCTTTCCGTTTTATATAATCTCTTAAAGAAATCGTTTTCATAAAAAATAAATTGATTATTTTCAAAACAAATGTTAAAATATGTTAGTCGAGGCTAACTTTTTCGAGTTCGAATATCTTTAGCTTAAAAATATCAGGAGGAAAATAAAATGATTTTTGAAGTAATACTTATAAGTTTAATTGCTGGCGTCGTCGGTATGGGATTAGGCGGAATTATCTGTGCTTTTTTGAAGAAAGGATCTGACGCATCTGCCAGTATTATGTTGGCCTTTGCGGGTGGTTTAATGATCAGTATTGTTTTCTTTGATTTAATGCCGGAGGCTGTAGAATATTCTAATAATGTTATCGCTACTTCTGCTTTAGTAGGTGGTATGGCTTTAATATTTCTTCTTAATATGCTTGTAGATCGCATCACAGAAAACCTATTAGAAAAAAAGACAAGTAAAACGCATGTTTCTTTAGAGGAGCTGACACATGGAGAACTGCTTATTGAAGCTGAATTAGGCAAAAATAAAAGAACAACTTTTTTCAAAGCTGCGTTCTTAATGATTATTGCGATTGCTTTACATAATTTTCCTGAAGGAATGGCAATCGGCTCTGTATCGGCTAATGAAATAGCTAGTGGTATAATGCTTGCGATTGTTATTGGTCTTCATACTATTCCCGAAGGAATGGCTGTAGCCGCACCATTAATAAGCGGTGGCATGAAAAAAGCAAAAGTTATTTTAATTACTTTTCTTGCAGGGGTTCCAATGGTTCTTGGGGCTGCATTAGGCTTTTTCTTAGGCGGTATCTCTGATTATGTTCTAGCCATTTGTTTAGCAGGAGCCGGTGGTGCGATGCTTTATGTTGTCTTTGGTGAAATCATTCCTCAGTCTTTATTACTAAGAAAAGGCAAACTTCCTGCAGTAGTAACTATGGTTGGTATTGTTGTTGGCTATATACTTGTTTCTTTATTACATTAATTCTATTCAATTATTTTTAAAGCACCGTTCATATCTGTTTTCAAAAGTTTTTTAAATAACATTAAATTAACAAGACCTAAAGATACTAAAATCAAAAACGCTGTAATTGGCCATACTAAAAAACTGACATATTCAATTCCACCAAAGGCTAAATAATCAAACATAAGAATCATTGCAGCATAGCCAATTGGCAGACCAATTAAAATTCCCAAAACAGTTAATAAGAAAATTTCTCGGAAAATATAGCCTGTTACTTCTTTATTTCGATAGCCTAAAACCATAAGAGTTGCGATTTCTCGTTTGCGATCTTCGATATTGATATTGGTAATATTGTAAATTACTAATATATTTAAGAGAATTGCCGCAATTATAATAATAGCAGAAATCGGTCTGATGGTATTTATAATGTCTGGATTAGTATGCTGTAAAGCAAATGATAAAGCTAGTCCGCAGAAAACTAAAGCTGTTGAAAATAAAATCGAAAAAATAGTCATTACAAATCTGACTCTATAGCGAAAAATATTTCTAAGTGTTGATTTATATTTATATTTTAACTTATTCCACAAAAAAGGTATGCGCTCAAACAGAATTTTACTTCCTGTCTTGGGCGCTTTTCCTTTGTAAAGATTTGTAATTCTTTCAGATGCTGTCTTAAAAGAAATTACAAAAGTTATTATTAATGCAAATATCAGCATGATTGTTGCAGAAATAATACCAATAAGCGGAAACACATTTTCTACATTTGGAATATTTAATCCGCCCCTAACTGCTGCAAATAAAGCAGGAGAAACAATAAAATAGCCAATAATTATTCCTATAACACTTCCAACTATAGAACCAATAAAAATAAATAACATATAATTTGCGATAATTTTAGCGCTAGGATATCCAAGCATTTTTAAGCAGCCAATTTTTCCGCGTTCACTTTCTATTAGTCTAGTCATAGTCATATAGATAATTAAAGCTGTGATAGCCATAAAAAAAATCGGAAATATATAACTAATTCTTTCTACTGCCTCCGCAATTCCTTCAATTTGAGCAATCGAGGCGGGCGATCTTCCTTCTAAAATGGCAATCGCATTACGCATTCGCGGCGCTAAAGTGCCGATCCCGGTTATAATCGTCATACTAATCGCTGTTAATGCCATAACGACTATTAATCGAACAGCATTTCCCTTTGTAGTGCGAAATATTACTTTAAGATATGTGCTTTCTACCATTCGATTTCCTCAATATTTTTTGGTAATTGATTTGAAATGATTTTTTCAATAAGTCCATTTTTGACTATAATTACTTTATCTGCCATATCTTTAAGCGCACTGTTGTGCGTAACAATTATAATGGTTTTTCTTTGTTCTCTACAAATATTATAAAGAACTCTTAAAATCTTTTTTCCCGTTTCGTAATCTAAAGCACCGGTCGGTTCATCACATAAAATGATTTGCGGGTTTTTAGCAACAGCTCTAGCAATTGATACACGCTGCTGTTCGCCGCCTGATAATTGGGCCGGAAAGTTATTCTTTCGATTTTCTAAATCCACACTTTTTAATGCTTCAATAGGAGAAAGTGAATTCTTACAAATTTCTGTAGCTAATTCAATATTTTCAAGTGCCGTTAAGTTAGGCATTAGGTTATAAAACTGAAAGATAAAACCAACTGTCTTGCGACGATATTCTGTTAATTGTTTATCAGTAAATTGACTTATTGTTTGTCCATCAACGATTATTTCGCCTGATGTTGGTTTTTCCATGCCACCCAATAAATTAAGCATTGTTGTTTTTCCGGCGCCACTAGGACCAACTATAACAACAAATTCACCTTCAGAAATCTCAAAATCTAAACCATTTAAAGCTTTGATAACAATTTCATTTGTTGGAAAATGTTTCTTAACTTCTTTAAACGAAATGATGTTTTTATTCATTTAAATATCTTCTCCATTATAGCGCTTAATAGGATTTTTCTCTCCAGCAAGATAAGAAATGGCTTTAAAAACTTCATCTTTTCTTTTGATAGCCTCTTCTTTGGGGATTGTCAGGAAAACATCTTCTATATCAGGTGGAGTAAAACGGAATTTACCAAAAACTGCACCTTTAAATTCCCCATCAATTAATAAATAAAATAAAGTGTCCGGATAAGAATGAGAAAATTGATTCTTTAACTCAACATCAATCGTTCTGACTAAAAAATCATTGCGATGCATCGCATAAACAAAATTTTCAATTGGCTTTGAATAAGTAGCTAAAATCTCTTTATCTGATTTTAGCAGCCAATTATTATCATGCTTAACTAATATTTTATCTTTTTCTAAAGCCTCAACTGCTTCTTTTAAATCTTTTATCGGTAATTTATAATAGTTTTTAAGATTATCAATATTAAAAATAACATAGCGATACGCAAACCTTTGGATTATAATCTTTAAAGCTTCTAAACGTGAACATTTCTTGATGTTTACTTTCGGGAACATTTCGGAAAACTGATACCAGCCACGATCCCATTCGCCATCATACTGATCTTCAAAAATTAGGAACGCTTCCTGAAGACGATGTAAAACAGGCGTTATCTCTTTTACCAGTAATCCCGTTTCTTCTTTGATTTGTTGGATTGTGATTGGTCCTTGTCTTTGGATAAGACCAAGAATTTGATAGTGGCGATCGGTAGGTTTATCTAAAGGCTTACAAAATAGCCCTGCAAATAATTCTAAATCTTCTTTAACAATCCAACCAATATTTCCACCAACAAATCTGCCTTTTATTAATAATCGTTCTCTTTGTCTTTTTTTATTATAATTTAAATCGTTAAAATCACTACGATAAGTTATAGTAGGTGGCTCACCAAAGCCATTCCAATAAACATTCAGACCCGGCTGTAAATCGCGATAAAGCTCTAAATATTCTGCTTCATTTGCTTGCTGATTTAAGAATTGACGCTCCATTCTTAGTGCGATAATTTTATCTTTTTCCATTTTTATTACCAACCCTTTTTCTTCTTTCATTCGCTATTACCCCTAAAACTATTTGTAAAAATGTTCCGGCAATAAAAAACACTCCAAAAGAACCTAAAATTGCCGGCAATAAATTTTCAAAGCGGGCATAGTGAATTCTTAAATGATTATCGGGCATAACACGAATTACTATATTTTGACCTTCACGCATACCACTATGATACATTCCTAAACTATTTTGATATATCTGACCATTGATTATATACTCAATATATACTCTGCGGCTAATATTTTCACCAGAACCAGTTACTTCAATTCTTGTGATAATTGCTTCTGTCTCAATGCCATATATTCTAAATTCTCTATTTAAGTTATAAAAATGAAAGGCAAAGTAAACAAGAATAGCTCCTATTAATGCTAACGCTGTCACATAAATTTTGTGCATATTTATTAGCCTTTAAAGTTTTTAAAAGGCTTCCTCCCCTTTTAGTTATAAATATTTTATCACAAAAAATAAAAAAGAGCCTTAAGTTTTATGAATTATCATAAATTCTTTTAAGCTCTAAATTGTTGTTTAAAAAACTATTCTTTATTCAATTACCCTTAGTTTGATATTTTTATT
>Ga0123355_10010886_pt1 | contig 13992 bp, 8 predicted proteins | sample TergutEmb28metaG_3_FD_89872 | JGI IMG/M metagenome (GOLD analysis project Ga0123355, IMG submission 89872) | Embiratermes neotenicus P1 segment gut microbial communities from Petit-Saut dam, French Guiana - Emb289 P1 | ecosystem: Host-associated > Arthropoda: Insects > Digestive system > Gut ... | reverse complement strand
TCTGCGTCACCCTCAGGGTTAAGCCGGCATAGGCTTTCCATAACGTCTACAGTTTCGTATTCTGGTTTAATATTGTTTATAATTATTTTATAGGCGGCGTAAAGCGCAAATGTGATGATGTACGCATTGTCTGGATTGCGGCTGTATAAGGATTTAAACACTTTCTGCGCACCAATATCAAACCTGTTCGTCCAAATGGCGGTTTTTAGGATGATTTCATCAAGCGCATCGACTGGGGCGTTAAGAGCGAGAAGAGTGCGCGATAGGTTTTGCCATTCGGTTTGGTTGGCGCGTGCGTACGTAAGAGTGGTATTTACCAGGTTTTTATCATACCAATTGGAGAGCGTAAGCCTGTACGCCGCCGCTGCTATATTGCGGTTAAGCGCCGTATTGCCGTTTGCAGCGCTGTCTGCCGCAATTTTACGCAGGACGTAGAACATGGTTTTGTCGGAAATATCCGCTCCCTTTGATATAAGAGACGCCGCGTCCGTATGGTTTCCGTTTCCGGTAAGGGCAAGCAAAAGGCTTTCGGTTTCTCTTTTATTAAGCAATCCATACGAAAGCGTTTTAAAATACTCAATGGCGGAGGCATAGTCGTTTTTGTCGGCGTAATATACGCCGAGAGCGGCGTGTATTTTTGCGCGGAAACCGTTGGATATGCCTTTTAGTTCGGCTGTGTGCCGTAAAATATCAATATTATCCTGCGTCAACCCGTTATCCGCCATATAAATGGCGGATAAGGCTATGCACAAATCTAAAGACGCCGCGCCGCCGTGTTTGTACGCCGTTTCATAGGCGGCAACGTTTGGGCTGGACCCTATTTTGCGGCGTATGACAATCGCCGCTCCTATAATATTTTTCATTGACTCATCGAAAACAATACAGCCAAATTCCGGCGTGGAGGCGGTTATCGTGGCTTTTCGCAAACCGTCTGTTTCGTTAAGTTCGGCGATTTTTGTTGTGGATTTTCTATCCTCAAAAATCCATAGATAACGTGCGTATCGGTTTTCTACGAATATGTCATATTCGAATAAATCATTAATATCCGTAATTTCGGCGGGCTTTAACAGGGTAGGGTATAAAAAATGTGCGAGGTAAACCGCAAAGGCTTCTACTTGGCCGCCTCGCTCGTAATCCTCGGCAAAATACCTTTCCAATGCGTACCTGCCAAGATCATAAATTTTATTGGTGTAGGCAGACATAACAATAGCGCCTGCTAGGCCGGGTAGGGCAAGTTGTTTGTTGTCCGCCATACAATAATATTTATAGGCGGTTATGCTAAATTCCCTGTCCTTTATTTGGCATTTAACTAGTTCGGTTAATAGCCAATCTACATCTAGGGCGTCGGCAAGTGCGCGGCAAAGGATCTTGTCACTGGCGCAAAGCGAAAGCACGACTTGCTTATTTCGTTCCATAACGCCGATTAAGTCGATATACAGGCCGTTGCTTAAAGCATAACGCAGGTAGGCGGCGATAAGCGGTGTACCTTCAACGCCTGTGTATTCTTCGCGTACAAGGAAATCTCCGATTAGGATATAAAGAAAGGAGCAGCTTTCATCCGTTTCCAGCGCGTTAAGCAGGGAGGTAAGTGCGGCCTCGCGGTCGTGCGTTGTAATATAGTAGGATGCCAGAAAACATTGTATATAATGTCCGACGGTAACGTTTTTCTCCGATTTCGCAAGGGAAAGCAAAGCCGCCGCCGCCTTGCGTGAAGCGCGTGCTTTGCCGCGCTTAAAGTCCATAATCGCATCAATATATAAATGTGCGGCGTGCAGGAATGGGGTTTGCTTAATAACGTTACGGAGAGGTTTTAATTTATCCAACAATTCCTGGGCTTTTGCTGAACCGTTTAAATCAATTTCTATATAGATGTGCAAAAGCAATGATTGCATAGAGTGAAAATTCATTGCATAATATGCTTTGGACAAGTCTGAGGCGGATAACAAAGCATCCTTATCACCTGTAAGGCGGTAAAGCTGGTAATAACGCAACGAAAGCAGCCATGCCGAGCGGTTGTCGTCGCTTTTGCGGTAAATGGCTTCCAGTTTGGTTATTTTATGCGTTAGTGTATTGTTTGTCATATAAAAGTTATAAAATACCCTTATGCAGAGATATCCACGGGAAAACTGTTTGAGTATACAGGACGCCGTTGAAAACGGTTTTTAGGGTTATCTCTACACGGTTAAACTCATTGTTACGCGCCACTCCGCCGCGTTCCGTATTGTTTGCGATGCGGGCAAAGCGTCCGGCATCCAGTTTTATGGTAAAAGGGATTTCTCCGGTTTTGCTAACTAGGTAAAACCTACCCTCAAAATGTATGAAATCGTGTTTGTTGATAATTTCGACCTTTAAATCGCCGGTCGTATTGTTGATGATTTTGATACAGCCGCTGTCTTGCAAAAAGAATGTATCCTTACTGAGTGATGAATTTAATATCGGCAAGGCATTAACAAAAAGTTTATGTTCATAGACTTCATCATGCGTGTTTATTTTTACGGTTGCCATGGCGCGTTTTTTCGTAAATAAGGTAGGTTGGATTACATAGTCGATACAGCCAAGACCGCCTGGGTTGAATGATGAATCAGTTAGTTTTGTCGTAATAAGCTGCAGCCATGGCTGGCAATTTGGTATAAAAACGTCGGCTTCGGCAAAGCCTGGTGCCGTCTTAAGGACATCTATAATGCCGTTTATTCCGTCCTGCATACCGGGCTGTATCGTTATGTCCGTTTCACTGCTTTTGGTATAAATCCTGGCCTTCTCTTTCATGCCGTGGCAGATTAAGAAGTTATCCGCAGCACGTTCTTTGTTTGCGTCAACTTTTAAATGATTATACAACTCGATATTTACAGAGGCACTGTTTGGCATGGAGGATAGCCAATCGCCAAAATCCTTTCGCGCGAACAGTTTTGCCGCATCTGCCGCGTTACTGCTGTGCAGGGTGTGGAAATCGTTAAGCGTAGCCAACACCGTGCCGTCGTCTGTCGCAATAGTTTTGGCTATAACAGTAATGTATATGGGTAACACAATCTCACCTCCATTAGAGGTGACGATAATGCGTGCGTTCGCCGTGTCGCCGGGCTGGTAAATTCCAAGTTCAAACTTAAATGTAACTTTGATTTTATTGCCGGAAAATGATGCCGGAGTGAAGGAAAGGTTGGGTAAGTCGCTTTCAATAACACCAGAAAGCAGACCGCCGGCGCTTGCGTTGGTCAGCGTAAATTCACCATAGACATCGCGGGCCGTATCTAGGCGGAAAGCTGTCTTGTCGCATTTTATTTGCGGCAATGGGTTTTCATATTGCTCAAGTAGCTCTGGTATCGGCTTCATCTATTCGTTGTCTTTTAAGTCCGCGTTGTTATCCGTGATTGGGATGTTTTTTTGTATCCCAACTTGTTTTTTCAAACCGGAAAGCTCAAGCTCTATTTGTTCCTTAAGATTTAGGATGAGCGATGTCTCGGATTGCGACTGTTCGATCAGCTTATTGACGAGACCCTGCATATTACTCATCAGCTCTGTATTTGCGCTGCCTGCGTCCTGAACGCTTTTAACGGCATTTTCCGTAAGCGTTTTGTAGGAGTTCTGGGTGTGATATTCAATAATCTTGCCAAGACCTTCGCCGGTTTGGGCGGAGATGTCCTTAAGTGCGATTTCGTATTGGTTCATGCTTTCGCTGAGCATGGTTTGGTTGTCGCGCACGAATTCGAGTGTGCCTTGCACCGCCTCAGTCTGTGCGGAGGAGTTTTTCGTAAGCTCTGCAATGCGTTCCGTTATCTCGCCCAAACGAAGTAAAGAGGATTCAACGTTTTTGTTGTTCACTAAAAATTCGGCTTTATATCCTTCGATAAGCCTGTCAAGCTCGGCGACGCGTTCCTTAAAGCTGTCGGCGGCGTTACTCATTTTTTCAAGCGATATATTAAGTTCTTCATGTGCGTTCTTCGAGTCGCCGATTGCGACGCGCCATTCTTCCAATGGCTTTAGTACGGTATCGGCACCGGCGGCGACGCTTTGCAAAGTTTCACGTATGGTGTTGGCTGTTTCGCTAAGCGTTTCTTCAGAGACAGCGGCCAGTTTGTCCCTCATCTCGTTGATCGAGTTGCTGAGGTACTGTGCCTGGTAGGTCATTATGCCTTTAAGTTCTGTGCGGAAGTTATTGATGGCGGCGGTTACGTCGGTAACGTAGAGTTTGCCAATATCGCGATCCAGGAGGTGCGCCATTTCGTCGTAAAACTCGTCACGCGCTTGTTTATAGTCAAAAAATGTGCAAAACAGGCGGCCTGCGATAAATAGGACAAGTGTGGCGGCGGCAAATGCTGGCGCAGCGTTTGCTAGTATGGTAAACAAGATACCCGCGATAATCAAGCCCCAGTCCATAGCGTCTAGGAACCTGCCTGCGCTGTCAAAGCTCCACCACATAACTTTAAGTTTACGGGTGGATTTGCGTACGATCTCCACGGAGTCTATACGTGCGATGCCGCGTTCACCGAGCTCGGCGTAGTAGCGTGCGGCGCGGCGCAGGACGGCGGGTTTGAGGTGATCGATGGCGGCGGCGTCTGCAATGCCATGTGCGGCGGAAGATTTGGCTTTTTTAAGCAATCCCGCGTATGCAAGCGTAAACCATGCCCGCAGTGCAACCACGGCCACCCATGCAAAGATAAGCCAGAAAAATGCGTTTTGGTCAGATGCGTACTCCAATCCAAAGCTAGCTAAAAAATTAAAATTCATAAAGTTCACTCCTTTTTTATGTATAGAGATATACGGTTTTTTCAAACTTATGTTTAATCAGTATAATATCATAATTTCAATTAAATGAAAAGAAAAATTTGGCGTCCATGCGAACGTTCCGAAAATTTTTCAAAAATGCTAGATATTATTAAACATATTAAATTAATATGTCGAAATAATAAGCATATCGTATTTTATTTTAAAGATTTTGAGAGGTTATCGAATTATGAAAGATTTGTACTATGAATTGAAAAGCGGGAAGAAAGCTCTGGCGGTGGTTGGTTTGGGGTATGTGGGTATGCCGCTAGCGGTTGCGTTTTCCAAAAAAGTAAGCACGATTGGGTTTGACGTAAATATAGAAAAAATAGATACTTACAAAAATGGTATAGACCCCACCAATGAAGTTGGCGACGACGAAATTAAAAGCTGTTCTGTTGAGTTTACATCCGATGAAGCAAGGCTTAAGGAAGCGAACTTCATTATCGTTTCTGTTCCAACGCCTTTAGCCAGTGACAACACGCCGGATTTGACCGCCGTAGCTTCTGCGAGCGAGATGATAGGTAGGAACCTTTCTAAAGATTCCATCATTGTATATGAATCAACGGTTTATCCCGGAGTTACCGAAGATATATGTATACCCATACTAGAAAAGAGTTCCGGTTATCGATGCGGCATGGATTTTAAGGTCGGCTATTCGCCGGAAAGGATTAACCCAGGCGATAAAGTACATAGGCTGGAAAATATCGTGAAGATAGTGTCGGGAATGGATGAGGAGAGCTTGGAGGATATCGCGCGCATCTATGAGCTTATTATAGAGGCCGGGGTGCATAAAGTAAGCTGCATGAAGGTTGCGGAGGCATGTAAGGTTGTAGAAAACTCCCAGCGCGATGTTAACATAGCGTTTATGAATGAGTTAGCGATGGTGTTTGATAGGATGAACATAAATACGCAGGAAGTTTTGGACGCCATGAACACGAAATGGAACGCCCTGCGATTCCACCCGGGCATGGTTGGAGGGCATTGCATCGGCGTCGACCCGCATTACTTTATCTATGAAGCGGAAAAGCTGGGATACCATAGCCAGTTAATCCTTTCTGGCAGGAGGATAAATGAGAAAATGAGTACGTTTGTTGGCGACGCCGTTATAAAGCAATTGGTTTTGGCCGGAAAAAATGTTAGACAGGCAAATGTTGCCGTCCTTGGCTTAACATTTAAGGAGGATTGCCCGGATATCCGGAATTCTAAAGTTGTCGATCTGGTAAATTACCTACGCTCATACGGTATTAGGCCGTTTGTTTACGATCCAAACGCCTCCACAGAGGAAGCGAAACGAGAGTATGACATAGACATTACGGATATTGAAAATATGCCGAAATTGGATTGTATGGTGTTTGCTGTGGCGCATAAAGAGTTTCGGAGTATGGGTATGTCTCAAATTGAAGCGCTGTTTGGTGATTTCCCTAATAATGAAAAAATCATTATTGACGTTAGGAGTATGTTAGACAAAAATGCCATAGATGGATGTGATTACCGTTATTGGCGGTTGTAGCGGGAGGGGTTAGGATGAATATAAGTAATACCGAAGAAGAGAAGTTTTATGAGCAATTCCGAAGGAAGGATTCATATAGGATAAATCCAAAAGAAGTGGCGAAACTGAACCGCCCATTTTCCGTAATGGGCAAGATAGGCTCGGTTTTGTTTATGGCCGTGTGCATCCTTGTTATTTGGCGTTTTACCGCGAGGACAGAACAGTGGTATTTTTTAGGCGGCATAATGTTTGTGTATCTCCTTATAAAAGAAGTGTTGGCATTATGCTATGTACCGTGTAAAAAGAAACTTACAAAGGAATACAAAGTTTCGTGCGTTATAACTTGCTATAACGAAAACCCCGAATCCATCGTATCAATTTTTAAAAATATTCTTGCTTTGGACTATTCCCCGTACGAAGTGATTTTCTTGGATGACGGAAGCAAGGATACTACCGCATATGAGGTTGCAAAATCATTTGCTGAAAGCCATCATGATGTTCCAGGTGCACCTATCTTTAATATCGTGCGCTTTGATGAGAATCGCGGCAAACGTGAGCTTTTGATCGACGCGTTTGGCCGGGCGGGTGGCGATTACATTTTTTTATTGGATTCGGACAGCGAGATACTACCTAATGCATTGACTGAGCTTTTGCGTCCGTTTGAGGATGGGAAGACGACTTCCTGCGTCGGCAATATAGGCATCTTAAATAAGGATAAAAACTTCCTGACGAGGCTTCAGTCAATTTCATATTTCGGTTCGTTCCAATTGGGTAGAGCGGCGCAGTCGGTAACCGGGGACGTCGTTATTTGCAGCGGCGCTTTCAGCCTGCATAAAAAAGATTTTATTATGCAGAATCTGGAAGAATTTAAGCGGTGCACATTTCTCGGCGTTGATGTTTCCGCGGGTGATGACCGATCGCTTACGGCCTTCTCTAAAATGTCCGGCGGAAAGACGCGCTACCAAAATACCGCTTATTGCGAGACGCTCGTCCCAACCACTTGGAAGAAGTTCCAGTCGCAAAGGAGGCGTTGGCAGCGTTCTGCATACATTACAAGCCTAAAGACAGTTCACGACCTGTTTCCCAAAAAATTATGGTACTTATTTTGGTCTTTTGGTGAAAGCTATTTTTGGTTGATCGCCAAGATGATTTTTTTATCTACTTTATTTTCAAGCGGGATTTATATTGACATTGTTGATATTTTCCTATTCTTTATAATCGTGATGTACAAGCATAATACGTTCTACTTGCTATATAGACCGATCCGCTTTCTGTTCATCCCGGTTTATTTCTTCGCTTATGGTCTGTCGCTGACTTATACGCGCATCCACGCCGCCATAACTATTAAAAACGACGACTGGGGCACGAGGGGCGGCAATAAAAAAAAATAGGAATAGCACTTTACGGGAAGAAAAAAACATGGCCTAGTGTAAGCGCCATGTTTATAAGGAAATGTATCATATATCGTTATCATAGGTAACCGAGAACATATACGCCGTGCTCCAATCATCGCAGGCACCGCCTATGAAGACTTCTGCCGTCCAATATATTTCCGGATAAGGGATGGTAACACCCTGCCCAAGAATGATATTGCGGGTTATGTCGTACATGGCGTCACCGTCGTAGCCTTCGCGTTTGTGCATGGCTTCCAAGTCGCCGCTGAAGGTAGCGTATGCGAATTGTGAGCGGAAGGTTAGGTAGGGCGTATCTGTGTCGTCCGGCACCAAATCGAAAAATATGAAGCCGTCTGGTACGGGGGTGCCAGCCTTCATAAACCGCCCCCAAAAGCCGTGCCACGGCTCGATGTTTACACCCTTGCCGTAGTGGTGGCAGAACATTACATCGTGGTTAAACTCTGATTTATATTCGCGCATTTTATCTAATGTGTCAAATAAATCCCTGCGCCATTCCATGCTTTCGTGGTCACCAGTTTCTTTGCCGATAAAACGCATGGCGGGAAGGGTTTTGTATTCAAAGCTATTTACCTGAAAGTTTTGTTGCTGCTTCTTAACCCAATCCGGCATGAACAATGTCCACTGGACATGTGCGTCAAGATTTTTTAAATGCCCACAAAAGCCGTAATGCTCAACAGTGTCTGATCCATGCGCTCCTGTTTTATCACCGCTAATATCTTTGCGTACGCAACTATCCAGCATACATGAAAAGTCGGTAAACATATGCCTTATGGAATCACTTATAATGCTTAAATATTCAGGTATAACACCGTTCAAAGCATTATCAAACTCATCAAGTGCTTTGAAGACAGGCGGATTTACAACACCTGACGGTTCTAGTTCCTTAAGGTATGCCCGAAGTCTTGCGTTTTGATCCTTAAATTGCGCAAATACGCCTTGTATAAGGATTTGTTCGTTCTCAGGCAGTTTGTCCGTTTTCCACTCATCGTCGTTTTTAAGCCAATCGCATAAGGCATCAAACACTTTTGGGTTGCGTCCGCGTGCGGCACCTGCCCACGCAGCAATCTGTTTGTACTTTTCTTCCGGTGATAGTTCGCCTTGTTCTTTAATTTCAACCCAATCAAGTAATAAAAATTCGTCTGCAATTTTCCAAGACATTTCAAAACCTCCCTGAATTGATATGTTGATCGTGAAGGGGTTAAAGACACGTGCCCGGCCACCCTTAATCTTTGATGGGGCAACACCGTGGAACCGCGTAAACGCTTTGGAAAAGCCTTCCGGCGTATCGTATTGGTAGCGCATGGCGACGTCGATGATCTTGGCGTGTGGCTCGCGTAAATCGTGCGCCGCAAGGCTAAGACGTCTGTTGCGGATATATTCCCCAACCGTCAAGCCCGTCACCAGATGGAAAATGAGCTGGAAATGTGAATCTGATGAAAATGCCTGCCGTGATATTTCATCAAGATTGATTTTATCCGTTAAATTATCTTCGATATATTCGATAGCCTTTGACAGAGCGTTAATCCAGTTCACAAGCGATCCCTCCCTTCAAGGATATTATATATGTCGTTGCAGGGAAAATCCTGTCCTAGAATATGATGTTTTGTCCGATCGCGTTATGATCCAGCTTTTTGTAAGAACAGCCACCATTGCCCGCTGAATCCGTTTATGCTAATTTCCGTACAGCCTTGAAGTTCTGATATCCATTTTCTGATGATAGGCAGTAAATTCTCCCATAACTCCGGGTTTATACCGCGTTGTAAATCATTTTCGTACATATCATCGCATAAATAATGTCGTTTGCGCCGTGTTCAAATACGGCTGCATCGAAATGCGGAGCAGTTATACCAGCGGTAGATAACGCCGTAGTCTACGTTACACTAGCCTGTAATAAATCGTATTAAGCTCGCACAAACTAAGTACGCTTCGCTCAAGAACGTTTGCGTTCACTATGTACAATTTTATTGCAGATACATATCAATGGGTCATGAGTTACGGGTTCCGAAAAATTCCGAGATATCTCGCACCAACCGCTCATCGGAAAAAGATCAGAGAAGGATTTAGTCTGCATCTGATAAGACGTAAGATAAGTTATCATGTTTCGCACGGTACACCCATGTTTTAATATCATCCAGTAAAATCATATACACACCTCAAAATTATAAATACCGTATTTTATTATCCGCCGCGCGGTATTGCAAGGCCTCGCCCAAATGCTTTTCCGCAATGTCCGCCGAGCCGTCCAAGTCGGCGATGGTGCGCGCGACTTTTAATACTTTCGTGTATGCGCGAGCGGAGAGCTGGATCTTTTCGTACGCGTCGGCAAGCATAGCCGCGCAGGGCGGGGATAGGAAGCAGAACTCCTGTAACATTGCTTCGGTGAGGCGGGCGTTGGTTTTTGCCGGGTAGTTTGCGTACCTAGTCTGCTGAACTGCTACGGCTTTTGCGACGCGTTCCTTAATAACTGCCGACGATTCTGGTTTTTGCGCGGATTGGAGCTTGTCGTATTCCACGCGCGGCACGTTGATATGTATGTCTATCCTGTCCATTAATGGTCCGGACAACTTTTCCTGATAATTGTTTACGTCGCGCTGGGAGCAGGCGCACCGGTTGCCGTCTCCGAAAAAGCCGCAGGGGCATGGGTTCATTGCGCCGATGAGCATAAAAACGGATGGAAATGTCGTTTTGCCTGCCGCGCGTGATATGGTTACGCTTCCGTCTTCCATTGGTTGGCGGAGAGCTTCGCGCACATCTTTGCTGAACTCAGGGAACTCGTCGAGGAACAGAACGCCGTGGTGGGAGAGGCTGACCTCGCCAGGTACGGGGAACTTGCCGCCGCCGATAAGTGCGGCGTACGAAGTGGTATGGTGCGGAGAACGGAAGGGGCGTTTCGTCATCAAGGCCGTGTTTTGCGTAAGCCCGGCGACGCTGTAGATTTTGGTTACGCTGATACTTTCGTCAAAGGTAAGATTGGTAAGGATTGTCGGCACGCGTTTAGCTAACATGGTTTTTCCGCTGCCTGGCGGCCCTGTCATCAGCACGTTGTGGCCGCCGGCCGCGGCGACTTCCAAGGCGCGCTTAACGCGTGACTGCCCCTTAACGTCAGAGAAATCTGGTAAGAAATCGTTTTGCTGGCACTCGTCATCATCAGGCTCAACTTCCTCGTATTGAGGGAGGACGCCGGATTTGAAGAATGTGACCAAATCCCTTAAAGTCTTAACCGACGCGACCTTCGCACCGCGGATGAGGGATGCCTCCTTCATGTTATCGTACGGGACTATAAAGCGTTTAACGCCTTCGCGGTAGGCGTTGTCTATCATGGGCAGGATGCCGTCCACGGGGCGGATGTTGCCGTCAAGGGACAGTTCGCCAGATACAAAGACACCCTGTGCGCGATCCGCTGCGATTTCGTTTGTGCCGGCTAGGATGCCGACGGCCATGGGCAAATCAAAAGAAGCCCCAAACTTACGCGTACTTGCGGGGGCAAGGTTTATCGTTACGCGTTGTTGGGGCAGAAGGAAACCGGAATTGCGGATGGCTGCGCGGATGCGTTCCTTGGCTTCGCGCACGGCAGAGTCGGGCAGGCCGACGACTTCAGTGCCGGGCAGGCCTGCGGATAGGTCGACCTCGACCGTAATTATAGTGCCTTCTACGCCGTCCACAGCACCGCTGATGATTTTAGTTACCATTAGTTAGCTCCATATTAAACTTTACTTAAGCTCCCCGGCCAGCCTACGTTTGCCGCGGCGCGAGGTTACGTCAAACTTGCCAAGCCGCCCAAACATGTACATTTCTATAAGTGCGGTTTTTTCTTTTTCGGTAAGTTTCTTGCCAAGCAGATGTTCCCCATGCTGTTGTAGGAGGCGTACATTTATGGAGTTTTTGCGGCTTAATGTTTGATTCTCCAAAAGCTCTAAATTAAGCTCTGCACGGGTGATGTCGCAAGTATTTTGCGGGTCGCTAAGCATGTGGCGCAAAATCTCGGCGGTGTACTCCGCGTCAGCAAGAGCCATGTGGTAACGCCGTTCTTCCGCAAGGCCAAGGCGGTTTACCGCGGTTTTTAAAGCCGTTTGCTGGATTGGGGGGGTAATGGTTTCACCAGTCTCCGGGTCAACCTCAGGAGTGATTGGGTTGGTGTTTCGGTGGTATTCCCCGTATACGCGTTGTACATCTATATATTGCCGTGTCAGCTTTTTATGGTTTAGGTCATAAAAGAGTATATTGCGGTATAGTTCCTTTATATCGTCCCGCCCCCAGGTGCATATGGCAGCTTTCTTGCCAAAAGCTATGCCAAAAAAGGACTTGAAGGCGTCCGGAAAGACAGGGGCACTTTGCAAATCCTTATTATTTATGCCGGTAATACGTGCTACATAAGGGTGTAGGCGACGGTATATCTGCGGCCGTACCAAAGTTTCACGCCTGTCCAGCACTTTAAATTTATCGTCCATAACAACCAAACCCATTTGGATGATTTCGGCGGGGCAGGCCGGCTCTGGGCGGCGGTTGTCCCTAAAATCGAAGTATTGGTTGTATTCTAAGTCAAGAACATAGTATGACATTGTTACGTTTGCTCAAATAGCTAGATGAAATATAATCCCATTATGCTATACAATCTAATATAATACGTTTAAAATAAGCGCGATAACCATAAAAAACGCACCGGCGATTTTGGTGTAACGCTCTAATTTGCCTTCCAAGGAGCGACCCTTGTTTTTCTCCCAGTACGTATCGCCGCCGCCACTACCGCCGCTTTGGCCTAAAGCACCTGCGCCTGCAGACATGCCGGCATTTTTCTTTTTCTGCATCAAAATCATGATGTTGATGGCGATACATGTTACGAACATGATAACCGATAAAATAATAAACCATGTGTGCATAGAACTTTTACTTCACCTTTCTTTAATTGCTTATAATTTAAGTAAACCATTTAAACGGAGTATAACACACAAATCATAGCTTGTCAAATAAATTAGAAAAATTGTTGATATAATTTTAGATTGTAGTATAATGTATATATCTACAGACGTGAGGTCATGATATGAAAAGGTTTAAAACGGCAAGGCTTTACCATAAATTTATAATTGCCGTAGCGGCGGCAACGGCCATAGGCTTATTGGTTGGCATATTTATTACCGGGTCGATGGCCACAAAGGTCTTAGCCATAATCTTGTCTCTTGTTATAATTGTTTCCGCGTTAATAATGGACTTATCATTTATCAAGGCCGAAAATGAAAGAGAGCGGGAGATACAGGAACTTAACGAAGTGTTTATTAGTGCTTCGCCGTACATAATGAATATTTGGAATGAGGATATAGAGCTTATATCAACAAGCCGCCAGTCGATTACGATGTTTGATTTGCCGGACCAGGAATCGTATATTGCGAATTTTGAAAGGCTTTCGCCGGAGTTTCAACCAGACGGGGCACACTCTTCCCAGAAAGCGTATGATATGGTAAAGCGGGCGTTTGTGCAGGATCGCATAAAATTTGAATGGATGCACCAAAAACTGGACGGCACACCCGTACCGTGTGAAATCTTTCTTGTACGCTTCCGCCGCGGCGACAAAAACTTTATTGCCGCATACACGACGGACTTAACAGCCGTAAAGGCGGCAACGGAAAAAGAGCGAGAAATGTATGAAAACATGCAGCAGATATTAGACTCCGCACCGTTTATAATTAACCAGTGGGATGAAAACGGCATTTTGGTTAAGTCAAGCCGCCAAGTTGTTGAGTGGTTTGGCGTTGAGAGTGAGGAGGAGTATATAAAAAACTTCCACACTTTTGCGCCTTTGTGTCAGCCGTGCGGTACGCCATCGGTTGAGCTTGCTTCCGCCTACATAAAAGAGGCGTTTGAAAAAGGCGGCATTTCCTTTGAATGGATGGGTCTTACGCTTAGCGGCGAGCTTATACCTATGTACGTAAATATAATGTGCAGGGAACGCAATGGCCACATCGTGCAATACGCCTTTGTCAGCGACCTGCGCGAAATAAAGGTCCTTGAGCGCAAATTGCGCGAGCAGGAGTTGGACGAGCGTACGCGCCTTATCTTGGAAACCGGGCCGATAGCTATTGTTATTTATGATGCGGACAGGAAAATGATAGACTGCAATACAGAAATTTTGCGCCTGTTTAGCTTTGATAATAAAGAGCTGTTTTTAAAGGTGTTTAACGAAACTTCCGATAAACTTTTCCCAATGTTTCAGCCCAACGGGGAGTTGTCTTCGGATTATATAAAAAAGTCCATAGACAAGGTGGATTCAACGGGGTCGGATCACCTCGAGGTCATGCACTTAGACGCAAACGGAAATGAGGTGCCGACGGAGGT
>Ga0123355_10010885_pt1 | contig 13992 bp, 11 predicted proteins | sample TergutEmb28metaG_3_FD_89872 | JGI IMG/M metagenome (GOLD analysis project Ga0123355, IMG submission 89872) | Embiratermes neotenicus P1 segment gut microbial communities from Petit-Saut dam, French Guiana - Emb289 P1 | ecosystem: Host-associated > Arthropoda: Insects > Digestive system > Gut ... | reverse complement strand
TAGCCTCGAAATGTTTTTTAAATTCTGTAAAACGCATTTTGAATCTGGATTTTTAAGTATATCTAAGAGATATTTATTTTCAGATAGCCTCAAAGCAACACTTTTTGAGGTATGAGGATACGTAGCTGCTAAAATTTCATTTGCCCAACTCAACTTCAACTCCTTTTGATACGCATGAAACATCTCATGGTAAATAGACCCTGTTGCTTGCGAAATATCGATTTCTTCTGCCCAAGTGCGAATATCCCAAATTGCAACTACCTTACCATGATAAATTGTTGCAGTATTCGCCATTAATTGACTATCCGAACCAGTTGCGATCCAAATATTTTCTTTAATGTTTTCATAATGCTCTGGCCAATCACTACCAACAGCTACTTGAAATTCGTCATTGTATAAAAGGAATGGAACAGGTGTGAATCCTGCCCAAATGCTATGGCTATACTCTAAAATGTTTTTTTGGATTTTTTCTGCTAAATCAATATACTTTTCCACTTTATTCACCACTTCCATTTTCTAATCTTCTTGCGGTAATCCTTGATTCCTATGAATGTAATACTACACTTTAAATTTCAATTCTTGAATCCAGCGCCAGTATTAAAATATCAGATATAAATGAACCCAATAGTATTAATGCTCCGAATATTAATATTATGAAATTTACTAAGCCAGTATCACCTTCAAAAAATGCTGTAAAAAACATATTACCTATTCCAGGGAAGCTAAAAACTATTTCAATAATAATAGAACCAGTAATAACAGCCGCAATTTGCATTGGAGCAGAACTTGCAAGTGATATTAACGAGTGTCTAAATATATGTTTTTTAAAAAGATGCTTTTCACTTGCCCCTTTAGCTCTTGCTAATATTACAAATTCTTGCTGTTCAGTATCAATGATACCACTTCTTAAATACTTCATTGGAGTTATAAGCTGAACAATTGCTAAAGAAAGTGCTGGTAATATTACATGATGCAAACGAGCCATGTGATATGAAACAAATCCCACTTCACGGGTCATCCCAGGTGGTAGACTTCCGCGAAAGGGAAACCAACCTAATTGAAATCCCAAGAACAAAATTAATAGGAATCCTAATGTAAATGACGGAAAACTCGCTCCAATTTGTGTGATCATTTGAATCGTTCGATCTTTCCAAGTTCCAGAATGACGCCCACTTATGATACCTAATGGGATCCCTATTCCATATATTAGCAAAAGGCTGGTTACCAATAATCTAAACGTATTTGGAAGTCGCATACCAACAGCCTCTATTGCTGACATCTGCCATCGCCATGACCAACCAAAATTACCTGTAGTAACAATCTCAACCAGCCAGTTCCAATATCCAAAAATCAAATCTTGGAGAATTATACTAGATATAAAAGTGTCAGCCATACCTGTACCAGAATCAGTCGTCCATGTTACAATATGAACTATATGTGATAAGAAAAAGACGATAAAACTTAATATGATTAGTTGTAGAAATAACAACAAGAAACGCTTAATAAATAGTTTAAACATTTTGATAAACCTCACCTTCGTACAAGATTGCTCGTTTTCGCTCCTAATGAAACGACCCCTGTCCGTTCACTGCCTTGCTTATCCCTGCCTTTGACGTGCATCAGCTGCTCGACTCAACATGTTTCCAATACTATTAATACTGAACATAATTAAGACAATAAGTACAACGGACGGTGTCCAAACCCACCATCTAAACCGTAATATATGCATATATCTTGTCGTAGCTATTAGCGTTCCTAAGCTTGGCATCTCAATTGGAAAACCCAAACCAATAAAAGAAAGACCCGTTTCCATACCAATAACACCTACTGCATTTAACGTCATACTTGCAATAATAATTGTGCTTAAGTTTGGTAAGAGATGATGAAATATTATTTTAAGATGAGATGTCCCAAGTGTTTTGGAAACTTTAATATATTCAAATTCTTTTTCTTGAATTAATCTAGTTCGAACCATTTTTGCAACTCCTACCCAAGCCAAGATCGATAACATCGCAGTATATGTAAAAATGGAAAATCCCCCTAGGATCGCAAGAAGAATCACCATAAGTATCAAATTCGGCAAAATTGAAATACCATCAATAATACTCATCATAAAACTATCAATACGACCACCAATATATCCTGAAATCAAACCATAAACTATTCCAAAAACACTTGAAATAAGTGTTACTAAAACTGTAATTATAAGTGAGTTTCTTGCCGCAATTATTAATAAAATAACACCATCACGACCACGTGAATCAGTTCCGAGCAAAAAATAACGTGATGGTGCTTGATTAATCCGTTCTGGGTTAAGAAATCCAAAGCTACCCCACACTTCCACTTCCTGATCAATAGTAAACGGAACAATGATGATTACTATCATAACAGAAACAATAAGTATAAAAGAAGCAAGTGCCACTTTATCTCTTAGCATTTCACGCTTAATAATATTTAAAACTGTATCTTTTTGATGAGCACTCACCTCTTGATGTTTTCTACGTGACTTTTCAAACATTTTCTCACTTCCTTTATAATCAAGATCAGAGTATACTTCTAACAGTTTTAACCCATCAATTTTTCAAAATATTTTCACATACGAAATTTCCAGACTCTACTTAATCCCTGCTAATATAAAAAGTAAGCTAGATTAGTTGTTGCTAATCTAGCTTACTTGAATTAATGCGGTGTTTCATCTGTTAATGCAACTAAATGCCATCCGTCGAAGAATCCAAAACCACTAGCAAAGTTAACAACACGGTTATTAACAGGTATAAAGTCTAAACGGAACTCCGTTGGAATCAATGACATATTCTCATGCATATAAGCTTGCCATTCAAAGAATGCTTCAGCACGGTACTCAATGTCCATCGCAGCTCGATCTGAATCAATTCTAGTTGTTAATTCATCCATTCTATCACTTGTGTAACGAGAACGATTCCATGCCGCTGAACGTCCATATAAACCAGTTGGGCTTGGATTGATTCCAGTTCCCCATGCACCAGTGAAAATGTGGATACGTGGATCATCCTCATAACCACTTGGTCCTGCGTCTAACAGAGCCCCATAAGCCGTAAATTCATAATCCATGTTAAGATTAATGTTCAAATGTAGCTGTTGCCACTGCGACAAGTAATACTGGTGAATATATTCTTGAATATTATCTTGCTGTGAAGCGAAGAAATTAAGCTCTAGTGGATTTCCATCAGGATCCATACGATATCCATCATCACCAATTTCAAAGCCAGCTTCATCAAGTAGAGCATTAGCAGCTTCTACACTATGTTCTGGACGTTGCAAGCTCGCATCATGGAATGCTGTAAATCCTGGGGGAATTAACGTTGAAGCTTCCCATCTTAAATCACTTCGCCAAGTTGAAGTAACAACATTATTGTCAATCGCTTTCCATAGTGCAAGACGTAAATCTGCATTTAACACAGGCGAATCTGTAAGTGGAGTAGACTGTCCAGATTCTCCTAGCTCAGGATCCCATACACCCATTCTAAAAGCAATATAGTTGTAAATAAGCGCTGGTGATTTCAAAAATGTCACATTGTCTAAATGGCCAAAGTATCCAAATTGTGCCTCTTGGAACGTAGACGCTATATCAATTTCACCATTCTCCATTGCTGTACCAACTAATTGAGGATTGATAACCATTAACTCAACACGCTCTACATTCGGAGCACCTCTCCAGAAATTATCATTACGAACATACGTAACTGATTCTCCAGGTACAATAACCTCTATTTCGAATGCACCAAATCCGACTGCAGCATCTGTACGTACATATGGTGAATCTTCCATATCAGCAACTGGAATATCTCTGAAAATATGAGAAGGTAAAGGAATCATGTAAGCTTGGTTGCGCAGTGACATGATTTCGCTATATGTAATTCGCATCACGCGCTCCGAAAGAACCTCAATCCCTGCGATATAATCAACTGCTCCTTCGTGGAAATCCATTATTCCAACAATTGAGCGTTCACCTTGCTGCCCAAATCGAGTACCAGTATAATCTGGATGTGCCATTACTTCATAAGTGAATGCCCAATCATATGCTGTTAGAGGATAGCCATCATGCCAATAAACACCCTCAGCAATTGTGAACGTAATCGATAAACCATCATCAGAAATTTCATACGTTGCTGCCCCACGACCATAATTGGTTAATAAGAAATTCTCATCGTAGTCAATGATATTTCCAAGATAAAAATCTTGAATGTTAAAGTCAGTAGCTTCACCTGAAAACAATGGATGTAAAACACCGGCAAATGGATTTGCCATTACTAATCCATAGCGAAGCGTTCCGCCATCAAGATGGTCATCAGTTGTGGGCATTTCTCTTTGAATGATCGCTTCAATGTGATCCGGGATTGATCCTCCAGTAGCGTCGGTAGCATTACCCTCTGTAGTACCATTCTCACTAGTATCAGTACCATCATCAGTACCATCATCAGTACCATCAGTACCATTTCCACCACATGCAACCAAGAAAAGTGATAATAAAAACACCACACTAAGCAATGCTAATAATGTACTTCTTTTTTTCATACCTATTCCTCCTTAAATATAATTATCTTCTCAAATGATTAAACAGTTTGGTTTGAGAGATAACTTTGCACATAATTTTATTTTATGGAGCAAAGCTATCTCTCAAACCTTATTCAATCGTTTTTCTATTCTAATTCACACCATTTAAATTCTAACCGCGTCGTTGTCTTGCATCTGTTGCTCGATTTAATGTACGCCCTATTGAGTTAATTGAAATCATCAATACCAAAACAAATAGAGTAGCTGGCATCCAAATCCACCAACGGTGTTGCATAACAATCACATCATTTGCAGCACCAATTAACGATCCTAGGCTTGGTTCTGAAAATGGAAAACCAAAACCAAGAAAAGATAAACCTGTTTCCAGCCCAACATTAGCTGCAGTATTTAATGTTAACTGTACAATAATAATGGAACTAATATTTGGTAACAAAGCAGTAAAAATCGTCTTAATATGAGGTGTTCCTAAGGTTTTTGATGCCTGAATATATTCTAACTCTTTTTCCTGAATAGCCCTTGCGCGAACAAGGCGTGTGATTCCCACCCAAAGAAAGAGTGACATAATACCTATAAACCTAAATACATTAAAGCCAGGGAATATTGCTAAAAACGCAATAATCATAACAAGCATTGGCAATGTCGAGAAAAAATCAACAATTCGCATCACAATATTATCAAATCGGCCTCCATAGTACCCAGCAAAAAGACCAAAAGTAATTCCTACTATAGCAGTAATCATGGTTACTGTCAATGCAATAATGAGTGAATTCCTTGCACCAATAGCGAGAAGAGCAAAAACATCGCGACCAGCTCCTTCGGTCCCAAGCCAATGATTAGCAGACGGTGCATTGTTTACCCTCATGGGGTTGACGCCTAGCATATATTCACGATCAATCAGCAATGGAGCAATGATAACAAATAAAACAGCAATAATTATGATACCGAGGGAAAACAAAGCAACGTTATCACGTAAAAACTCACGTTTAATAATTGTAAAAGTTGAAAATTTTTGAACCTTTTCTAATTTTTCTTTTTTATCAGCCACTTCATTCACCTCCTATTCAATTTCAACTCTTGGATCGACTATCATTATGATAACATCAGATAAAAACGACCCAACAATTGTTGCTGCTCCAAACAGTAAAGTCAGGGCAATCATTACCGAAAAATCACGCCCAGTAATGGAACCAATAAATAAACTACCCATACCAGGAAAAGAAAACACTTGTTCAATAAGGATTGTTCCACCAATCAAAAAGGCGATTTGAAACCCAAGAAAAGACGCAATTGGTAGGAGAGCATTCCTAAGAATATGTTTATTATACACACGCTTCTCATCTGCCCCCTTAGCCCTTACAGTCAAAATAAACTCTCGCTGCTCTAAATCAATAATCTCACCACGTAAGTATTGAACAATCCCAACAGTGGATACAAGGGCCACTGACAATCCTGGCAAGATTAGATGGTAAATACGACTCCAAATATAGGCAAATCCCATATCGGAAGTCATTCCAGGGGCCAAACTTCCCCTAGTTGGAAACCAGTTGAGATTAAAGCCAAAGTAGAACAGCATCAAGAGAGCAAAAACCATAACAGGAATCCCAAATCCAATAAAAGTATATGCAGTAATTAGTTTATCTTTCCATGTACCATGGTGACGACCACTGATAATCCCTAATGGCAAAGCAACAGCATACATCACAATAAGCGTAAACAAAGACAATCTCAATGTATTGCCAACTCGATCTGCAATAAGCGTTGTAACTGGTACTTGGAATGCAAATGATCTACCAAAATCCCCTCTTGTTACAACACCTGTAATCCAATTCCAGTATTGTTGATACCATGGTAAATCTAACCCTAGTAGTGCACGTTGCCGTTCGATCATTTCTACAGTCATAGTAGGGTCAATCTGTCCTGTCAAAGCATCTCCTGGCATTGCTTGTGCAACTAAGAAAATAACAAAACTTAAAATAATAAGTTGAGGAATCATAATGAGAAGACGTCTAAATGCAAATTTCCACATCTTATTTCACCTCTTTCGACACAGCTACGGCGTGTGTTTCTGAAATTTTTTGTAATGGATGCGCCAATCCCGACTCATCAAAATATTCTCTTGATAATGATTCAAATTCTGCATTAACTTTGCGGCGATTAGCTACCAGCTCATCACGCACACGTGGATTCGTACTTGGGATAGCACCTAGTAATCGCTTTGTATAGATATGTTGTGGATTTTCAAAAACATCATCAGCCGTTCCCTCTTCAACAAAGCGTCCCTTATACATAATACCAATATGGTCACACATATATCTAACGATTCCTAAATCATGACTGATAAATAAATAAGCCAATCCTAGTTCTTTTTGAATTTCTTTCATAAAATTCAGAACTTGTGCTTGAATTGATACATCTAATGCCGAAACTGGCTCATCTGCAATAATCAACTTCGGATTTAGAGCAATTGCACGAGCGATACTAATTCTTTGTCTTTGTCCGCCGGAGAATTCATGAGGATATTTGTAAATAGTTTCTGGACTCATTCCGACAATTGCCATTAGTTCCTGAATCCGGTCATACTCTTCCTCTGAACTTAGACTTTCAAAGTTACGAAGTGGTTCAGCTACAATGTCAAGTACACGTTTCTTTGGATTAAGCGATGAAAAAGGGTTTTGAAAAACCATTTGAACATCACTTGATGCCCTTTTTGTTAAGTCAAGCTTTTTGCCCTCAAATAAAATTTCACCACTTGTAATCTTGTCAAGTCCGATAATCGCTCTTCCTGTTGTTGTTTTTCCTGAGCCTGATTCACCGACTAAGCCGTATGTTTTTCCTGCTTCAATTGTTAAGTTTACACCGTCAACAGCTTTAACATGACCGACAACTCTTCTCAACATTCCTTTTTTAATCGGAAAATGTACTTTTAAATCCTTTACTTCAATCATTAGCTGTCGCCCTCCTCAGGAAAATGGAAATGTTGATAGCATGAGCAACGAACAAAGTGCCCTGGTTCTACTTCTTTTAACGTTGGATGTTCCTCATGTGCTGACTCTGGAATCCAGCCCATTCTATTTTTAAATCGACATCCTTCTCTCGGTATTAGTGGTAAAGAAGGCACAACACCTTCAATAACATGCAACTTTTCATCTTTGTTTGTAATAGTTGATGGCATTGATTTTAACAATGAACGCGTATAGGGGTGCAACGGGTTTTCCATAACTGAATATACATTGCCAAGTTCAACAATTTGTCCAGCATACATTACTGCCACTCGATCAGCCATCTCGGCGACAACGCCAAGATCATGTGTAATTAAAATAACACCTACATGAAGATCATCTCTTAGCTCTCTAATTAAATCCAAAATCTGCGCTTGGATAGTTACATCAAGGGCAGTTGTTGGCTCATCCGCAATTAATAAGTCTGGGCTATTTGCAATTGCCATCGCAATAACAACACGTTGTCTCATTCCACCAGATAATTGGTGTGGGTATTGAATGTATACGCTTTCCTCATTGTGAATACCTACTTTTCTTAATAAGTCAAGTACTCTTGCTTGTTGATCTTTTTTCGATATTTTTTTGTTATGTAGGTAAATCGCTTCTGCAATTTGATCTCCAATCCTAATTAAGGGGTTTAGTGCTGATAATGAATCTTGGAAAATCATTCCTAATTCTTTTCCTCTCAACTGTGTTAATCGGTTTGGCGTTGCAGTAACAATATCTTCGCCTTTAAATTCGACTCTTCCTTCAATTTTCGCACGCATATGGAGCTTCATAATTGAATACGCAAGAGCACTTTTACCACACCCTGATTCCCCAACAATTGCTAATACTTCCTGTTTGTTTACAGTTAAGGTTACGTCGTCTACTGCAGCGAAGTAATCATCTTTAACTCTAAACGATGTCTTTAGATTTTTGAGCTCTAATAAAACATCTGCCATAATCAGTCCTGCCTTTTAATAATCAGATTTTTAAAAACGCACACCAAATGAGGGTCATCTGGTGCTAGAAAAGTTTTTAAAAGATTTTAAATAAGATACCACAAAAAACGGCCGTTGGCAAGTGTTATTTCCAAATTATTGCCGATGCAAGCGGTAACAACACTGTTTTGTTAGGGCGCTCAAGCGTTTCAATGACTGATTTGGTGCTTTTTTTACCTTATTATCATGATATGGCATTTACTAATATATATGCTGTTTTTGTTTAAAATATCAATTTTAAAGCTGTTCATTCCTATTTAAACCGAAAAATCGACAGATTAATCTATCGATTTTCAAAATATTACAATTTACTTCAAATTTCTCGGAATATCTAACCAAGCTTTAATATCAGCAATAACTGAGGCTACACATCCGTCTTCAAATGGTGATTTCAAATTCCCAAGTTTCACCAATTCTACGAATGATTTGCTACCGCCAACATTACATAATGCTAAATAGTCATTCCATGCTTCAGCATCTTTATTCATCATTCGCTTCCAGAATTGTAAAGCGCAGATCTGTGCTAAAGTATAATCAATGTAGTAAAATGGCATTCCAAAGATATGTGCTTGCTGATGCCACCAGCCGCCTCTTTCAAGGTAGTCACAGCCCTCATAGTCTTTAAACGGCAAATACTGTTTTTCAAGACGGCGCCACTCTGCTTTACGTTCATCCTTTGTAGCCGTCGGATTGTCATATACAAAATGTTGATAATCATCCACTAATACGCCATAAGGGATAAATGTAATCGCACTTGCTAAATGAGAATACTTATACTTATCCACATCTTGCTTAAATAATAGTTCCATCCAAGGCCAACAGAAGAACTCCATACTCATTGAGTGTATCTCACAGCTTTCAAAAGTTGGGAAGGCTAGTTCAGGAACTTCAATATGACGCGATTGGTAGACCTGGAAAGCATGACCTACTTCGTGAGTTAAAACATCGACATCTCCTGATGTTCCATTGAAGTTTGAGAAGATAAATGGGGCTTTATAATCGTTAATATACGTACAGTATCCACCACCACGTTTCCCATCTTTATTGACAAGATCTAATAAATCTTTCTCAACCATAAAGTCAAAGAATTCCTTTGTTTCAGGTGAAAGCTCATCATACATCTTAACCCCTTGTTCTAAAATCCATTCTGGATCACCTTGCGGTGTTGCATTCCCTGATTCAAATTCAAATTGTAAGTCAAAGTAACGAAGCTTATCTAAGTCTAAACGGATACGTTGCTTTTCATAGATTTCCGTCGCAACTGGCACAATTACATCACGAACTTGCTTACGGAAGTTTGCTACATCAGTCGGATTATAATCAGTACGCTTCATGCGAACATAGCCTAACTCAGTAAAATTGTTGAATCCAAGTTTCTTCGCAATCTCAGCACGTACTTTTACTAATTGATCATAGATATCATCGATTGTTGCTTCATGCTCAGTAAAAAATTCATAACGTGCTGTCATTGCAGCCTCTCTTACAGAACGATCTTTATCTACTGAAAACTTCGCCAATCCAGGAAGTGTATATTCTTCCCCTTGGAATGGGATTTTAGCAGAAGCTAATAACTTGCTGTATTCACTTGAAAGACGGTTTTCTTCTTGTAAATCAGCAATGATCTCAGGTGAAAATGCTCTTTTTTCGCATTCGATTAGCTTGAAGAATTGTGTTCCTAGATCAGCTTCCAACTCTGCTCGGAATGGGCTGGTTAATATTGCATCGTAAAGTAAAGAATTTAATTCATCATAAAGTGGACCAGCTTCATCCCAATACGTGTTTTCAGCATCATAAAACTCATCTCTCGTATCAACTGAATGACGAATGCTAGCTAATGTCTCCATTGTCGAGGTATAACTCCGTGCTTTGTTGATTTTCTTGAATACCTCTAACTGATGCTTTGCGTCAATCGCATCATTAAACTCCTCAAGCAATATAGTTAATTTTTCTTTTTGAACCGCAAAATCCGGACGCTCGTATTTAAAATCGTGAAATGTCATACTTTTTCTCTCCTCTTATAATAGGTATTTTATATGATTATAAACCATTGCCTTATTTGAGTCAACTAAAGCGCATCCCAAAGATGGAATTCTTGGCAAACTTATATTAACCACGAAAAAAGCTAGCAAACCCGTGCTAGCTCTATACCACTACTTCAATCTTGCTTCAAGCTCAGCTTTCAGCTCCTCATTACCAGGTTTCCCTAATAACGCGAACATGTTTTTCTTGTAAGCTTCTACTCCAGGTTGGTCGAATGGATTAACTCCCAAGATATAGCCGCTCATCGCACATGCTTTTTCAAAGAAATATACCAAATACCCAAATGCATAGGCACTCATTTCTGGCACTTCAATAATCATATTTGGAACCCCGCCATCAACGTGAGCTAAAACTGTCCCTTGAAATGCTTTTTTGTTAACGAAATCTACAGTTTCGCCAGCTAAATAGTTTAAACCATCTAAATCTACAGCTTCTTCTTCAATCGTTAAGTCAAAACGAGGTTTTGTAATTTGAATAACTGTTTCAAATAAGTCACGACGCCCTTCTTGTATGTATTGACCCATTGAATGCAAATCAGTTGAGAATGAAGCTGATGCTGGAAAAATCCCTTTATTATCTTTGCCATCTGACTCGCCAAATAATTGTTTCCACCATTCGCTAAACATCATCAATGATGGCTCATAATTAATCAGCATCTCAATCGTGTAACCTTTCGCATATAATGCGTTTCTTAATACTGCATACTGATAAGCTTCATTCTCTGCTAATTCTGGATTAGCATAACGCACCTGGGCATCAGCTGCCCCTTGCATCATTTCCTCAATATTAACTCCTGTCGCCGCAATCGGCAATAACCCAACTGCTGTTAATATCGAGAATCGACCTCCAACATCATCCGGCACTACAAATGTCTCAAATCCCTCGTTGTCAGATAAAGTCTTCAATGCCCCAACTTCCCGATCAGTTGTTGCATAGATTCTCTTGACAGCTTCCGCTTTTCCAATCTTTTCGATAAGCAATTTCTTGAAAATACGGAAAGCAATTGCTGGTTCAGTCGTTGTCCCTGACTTAGAAATGACATTAATTGAGAATGATTTTCCATCTAAATAGTCGATCAATTCTTTTATATAAGACGCAGAAATATGATGTCCAACAAAAATAATTTCTGGCGCTTTACGATCCGCTTTATCTAACATATTATAGAAATGATTATTCAGAACCTCAATCGCTGCACGTGCACCTAGGTACGACCCTCCGATTCCAATGACTAATAATACATCTGAATCAGCTTGGATTTTTGCAGCTGCAGCTTGAATACGAGTAAATTCATTCTTATCATAATTAGAAGGTAGATCAACCCACCCTAAGAAGTCATTACCTGCACCTGTCCCGCTATGAATCTCAGCATGCATTGCTTTAACAATTGGGACGCTGTATTCTAACTCATGCGCTCCAATAAAATCACTTGTGTTGCTGTAATCTAAATTTAAAAATTTTGACATTTTCCACACCTCATTAATTTCTATAGATATCCACTATCTTTTGCCTCTTGAATCCAAGTAGGCATCCGCTTCTTAACAGCACTAAATCCGCTACTTGTTTCAAAATTACTAGCGCTCATTCTACGCCTATTTTCTGTCCCCCGATGAATTCTTAATACAGCTTGTTTACCACCTGGTTTAATTCTAAGGATTTTCACTTTAAGTGGTTGCCCTATTTTGAAAAATCTACTTGGATTATCACTTTCTAGCTTGTCAAGTTCTGTTGCATGAACAAGTCCGCTACATTCATCATTTAGTTTAACAAAGATTCCATAAGGTTGAATACCAGTGACGCGTCCCTCAATCACATCGCCCTCTTTAAACTGATAACTAGTCTTCATAATGTTCACCTACAACGAGCCGATGAATCGCTCTAACCCATCCATCCCTGCAACAAGGGTTTCCATTTCCACACAATAACTTACACGGATATGATCATCGGCATCAAAACAAATTCCTGGAACTAATGCAACACTTTCAGCATGGACTAGTTTCTCACAGAATTCCCATGATTTCAAACCATACTTCTCAATACTTGGGAAGATATAAAAAGCTCCATCCGGATTTGGAAACTCAAATCCCATCGCAGACAAACGATGCATAACATAATCACGGCGCTCCAAGTACGACCGAGCCATCGCCGTCACATCATAATCAAGTGCAGTAATCCCACCATATTGAATAAATGTATTTACCGCAAGCACCATGTATTGATGAACTTTCATGGCTTCCTTAACAAACCACAACGGCCCCATCAAATAACCTAAACGCCATCCAGTCATCGCATAAGGTTTTGAGAAACTTTGACACACTACGATATAATCACGAATATCTTGATATTTTGAAAATCCTAACCGGCGCTCACCATAAACAATTTGATTATAAACTTCATCACTAATGACAAAGAATTTATGTTTTTTAACTGCTTGATAAACAACTTCCAGCGACTCATCTGAAAGAATCGTTCCTGTCGGATTATTTGGTGATGTTAAAATAATAGCTTTTGTCTTATCTGTAATAGCAGCCTCAAGCATTTCTGTTGATAACTGAAAATTATTTTTTGAAATATCTATATTGACAGTTTTTCCACCTGCGAAGGTTACCACATTTTTATATAATGGATAGGCAGGTATTAAATTGATCACCTCATCTCCTGGATTTAGCATGGTCATCAATGCCACTGTTAAAGATTCAGTTGCACCAGCAGTCACCACGATTTCAGTTGGCTCATAGTTAACTTTGTTGACACGAGCTTCATAAACTCCGATAGCCTGACGTAACTCTTCATTGCCATAACTGATACCATAACTTGTCTTCCCTAATTTAAGTGCCTTAATCATACTTTGTTTTATTTCGTTTGGTGTGTCAAAATCCGGTTCACCAAGTGTTAAAATATGCTTCGCTCCAAGTTTCACCGCCATTAGACTAAATTTCCTAATCAAACTCTCCTCGGCTTTCCCCAGACGACTATTTAACAATTCTTTCACATTAGGCACCTCCTGATTTATAAACAACGCTACACCATTCGTTTTATATTTTATCAAATCATACCTATATGTGCAAGAGAAAATCTTCTCTTGTTATACACTTTCATCTTTGCAGGCACAACCACATTTATAATATTGCAAAAGGTGTCGCGATGCGACACCTTCTTATATTAATCCCTGTTGGAAAGCGTTGAAGATTTGTGGTGATTTTTTCCAGCTTACTTTAGTAAGTTTCTGCTAGGAGTTGAAGGACGTGGTGCTCGGATCATCCAATGAATGATCCGTAGAGGGTACGTAAGGAATTGTCCAGAAATAACTTGTTCAATTGCGACGAGAAAATTTCTCAAATCGAGGAGCGGCAAACGCGGTTTGCTGGTGGCAAATAAGGCTTGTCGCGACGAAGAGTTGAGGACTTTTATCTAGAAAG
>Ga0123355_10010884_pt1 | contig 13992 bp, 12 predicted proteins | sample TergutEmb28metaG_3_FD_89872 | JGI IMG/M metagenome (GOLD analysis project Ga0123355, IMG submission 89872) | Embiratermes neotenicus P1 segment gut microbial communities from Petit-Saut dam, French Guiana - Emb289 P1 | ecosystem: Host-associated > Arthropoda: Insects > Digestive system > Gut ... | reverse complement strand
GGGAGGGGAAACTCACCGTTACGGCGCGTGGGGCGCTTCGCCGGAACAGCAAGCTGATGGCTGTGACGCAGCTTTTGTCGTTTTCGCATATGACGCTGTTCTCTAAAAATGACCGCTGGACGCTCACCGAAGCGCAGAGCATAGAGGAATTCCAGGGCTTGAGCCATGACATAGTGCTTCTGGCGTTGGGGTCATACTTTGCGGAACTTACAGAAGCGGTGGCTGATGAGGATAGCCCGAATCCGGATATTCTGCCGCTGTGCCTGAATGCGCTTTATGCCCTCAGCAGTGGGGCGAAGCAGCCGGAGTACGTCAAACCGGCGTTCGAGCTGCGCTTGCTCGCCGATTCAGGATTTGCCCCGTTGGCTGACAACTGTGCCGTTTGCGGGCGGCGCGATCCCGAACGGGTGTATCTCGACCTCCAAGGCGGCACAATCCGCTGCTGCGGGGGTGCGCCGTACGACAGGGAGGAAGCTCAGCTCACAATCGGCGCGCTGGAGGCTCTGCGATATATTATCAGCTGCGACCCAAAGAAGCTATTCTCGTTCACGCTGGGCGAAGCTGCGCTGAAGGAGCTCACACGAGCGGCGGAGGGATATTTGCTGTTTCATCTGGACAGGGGGTTTCGGACGTTGGATTATTATAAGAGTTTGGGGAAGGTGCTGTGAGGGTGGTTTTATGCAAAGTGAATTACCCGCAAGAAAAAATATTAGGCTGAAAGATCACGATTATTCGCGGGCAGGGTATTATTTTGTCACAATATGTGTAAAAGATGGGCATGAGATGCTGGGCGCAGTTGTAGGGACGACCGCCCCCGGTCGTCCGTTTGTCGAATTAACACCATTGGGAATATGTGTGGACGAAACAATTCAAATTGCAAATAAGGATAACGTAAAGATTGAAAAATATGTTATAATGCCTAATCACATACACATGATAGTGATCTTAAAGCACAGAGCGGACGACCGAGGGCGGTCGTCCCTACATCAGGTTATCCGAAACATCAAGTCGTACATAACAAAATGGGCGGGGTTTTCAATATGGCAGCCGCGTTTTTATGACCACATAATCCGCAGTGAAGAAGACTATCAACGCATATGGCGATATATAGACGAAAATCCTGCAAAATGGAGAGACGATCGTTATTTTGTTAAAAAGTGAAATTCTTATATTGACAGGGGTTTCTTGAGAAAATTTATTTTAGGAGTGATTTTGTGTTGCATTATGTTTTTCTCGGACAATTTTCAATGATTCTTGGAATCTTGAATCAAATAGTTTTGCTTGCACTTGGCATTGTCGGAATTTATACGTTAACGCTTGCTGTTAAAGCATTAAGAAAGTATTTAGACAGGTAGTATGTACTGCTCGTTTTCTTACTTAGAACAAAAGGACAAAACATATGACACTATACGAAAAATCATTAAAAATACTCGAACTCCCGGCGATACTGGACATGCTCTCCGCCGAAGCCGTCAGCGACGCGGCGAAGGACTCCGCGCGGGGGCTTGCGCCGTCTGAGGATTTTCACACGGTGCGGAGTCTGTTGGCAGAGACCTCGGCGGCGAAGGATATGATGACGCTGAAAAGCAGTCCGCCGTTTGCGGGGATCAGAGATGTACGGGGTGCTGTACGCCGGGCTGATATGGGCGGAATGCTGAACACGGTGGAGCTTCTGGGAGTCGCCCAGCTTCTGCGTGTATCGGCGGCGTCTATCTCCTATGCATCCGGCGGGCGGGGAGGCGACAATCCGCCGACAGCGATTGATTACCTGTTTAAATCCCTGATATCGAACAAGGCTCTTGAGGGCAAAATATCGCAGGCAATCATCGCCGAAGACGAAATCGCAGACACAGCCAGCGCGGAGCTTGCGGCAATCCGGCGGAAGATTCGCCTGTCTGGGGAACGGGTGCGTGCCGCATTGCATAAGATCATCACATCGCCAACATACGCCAAAGCGTTGCAAGAGCCGATTATCACGATGAAAAATGACCGATACGTGGTACCTGTCAAAGCGGAGCAAAAATCGGCCGTGCCGGGACTGGTGCATGACATATCATCCTCCGGCGCGACGCTGTTTGTAGAGCCGATGGCGGCCGTGCAGATTAATAATGAGCTGCGGGAACTAGCGGCCGAAGAGAAGAAAGAGATAGAGCGCATTTTAATGGAACTCTCTGCCGATGTGGCGGGACACGCGGAGGACATCATCAGCGACTTTGAGACGTTGACATCGCTGGATATCATTTTTGCTAAGGCAAAACTATCCTACAAGCTCAATTGCATGGCACCGGAGTTGTCCGAAGATACGCACATTAATCTGAAAAACGCGCGGCATCCGCTGATTCCGATCAAAGACGCGGTACCAATCAATGTACGTTTAGGCGGCGAGTTTGACACGCTGGTGATCACGGGGCCAAATACCGGCGGCAAGACAGTGGCGTTGAAAACGCTGGGATTGTTGAGTGCCATGGCACAGTGCGGATTGCATATTCCGGTGACGGATGGCAGCATTGTCCCGGTATTCGGCGGCATTTTGGCAGATATCGGGGACGAGCAATCAATTGAACAATCGCTATCCACATTTTCGTCTCATATGACAAATATAGTGGGGATTCTGGAAGCCATAACGGGCAATGAACTGCTGTTGTTTGACGAACTCGGCGCGGGGACAGACCCGGTGGAGGGCGCGGCGTTGGCGATTTCAATTATTGAATACGCACGCAAAAGGGGCGCGTTAATCGCGGCGACGACCCATTATGCGGAGTTGAAGACGTATGCGGTGACGTCCCACGGGGTGATCAATGCATCCTGCGAGTTCGATGTGGAGACACTGCGGCCGACATATAGATTGATTATTGGGATACCAGGGAAATCAAACGCTTTCGCGATATCGCAGCGGCTGGGTTTGCCGGAAGCGATATTGGATGACGCCAGAGCTCGCGTAGCCTCCAAAGACACGGCGTTTGAGGACGTGCTGACAAACCTTGAATCCACCAGGCTAACGCTTGAGCATGAGCGGCAGGAAACCGCCAAACTTTTACGTGCGGCAGAAGAGAAGCACAAAGAAGCCGAGGAGTATAGACTGAGACACGAACGTGAGCGTGATAAGGCCGCAGTGATTGCAAAGCGGGAAGCCACGCAAATCATAGATGCCGCGCGCAAAACAGCGGAATCGACAATGGCGGAGTTGCAGGACATGCGCAAACTCACGGCAAAAGAGTCCGGCTGGCAGAAGCTGAACGAGGATAAAGCGGCATTGTTCCGCAGATTGAACGAGGCCGAGGGTGCTTTCGGCGAAGAATCCACAGAAGAGGATACTCCGCCCAGCCGCTCAATTGTGGCAGGCGACAGGGTGAAGCTGAAGGGACTGGGAACGCAGGCAGATGTCATTTCAATCAGCCCGGATGGTGTGTTGTCGCTTCAAGCCGGAATCATGAAGGTCACGGCGAAGGAAAACGAAGTGATACTGATAGAGCAATCCATGCCGGCGGAAGTGCAGAAATACCTGCAGAAATCAGAAGCGCAGCTGCGCAGTCTTGAAGCGAAGCCGGAACTGGATCTGCGCGGCATGATGACAGACGAGGCGATCCCTGTTTTAGAGCGGTTTATCGACAATGCCCGCCTGGCAAAGCTCAATTCAGTGACGGTGATACATGGCAAAGGAACCGGTGCATTGCGCGCCGCCGTGCATCAGTCGTTGAGACGAGAGCCAAAGATCAAGGGCTTCCGCCTGGGCAGATACGGAGAAGGCGAGGATGGCGTGACCATTGTCGAGCTATGATGCGGAGACACACAATATATCCCGCCAACGTTGGTAACACTGTGAATTTTTCGGGCGAACCATGTTCAAGTCTGTAAAGCTGGCAAATTAGACGAAACGCAGCACATAATTAGCACTATTTTTCATCAAAACTTTCTTGACGTTATTGGCTATGTTTGGTAAAGTATAAGTATCATAGAATTCCGGATATCCGATAAAGGAGGAAACGCCAATGTATGAAAAGAATGCAACAATTATGAAGCAGGTGGGTCTCCATGCAAGACCGGCCACATTCCTTATTCAAAAAGCAAATGAATTCAAAAGCAGTATCTGGATTGAAAAAGATGAACGAAGAGTCAATGCGAAAAGTCTTCTGGGGGTTTTGTCGTTGGGAGTCGCACAGGGTGCGGTAATCAACATCATCGCGGAAGGTTCTGACGAGGTTGAGGCAGTAGACACCTTGTGTGAGCTTATCGAATCGGATTTCGCGGAATAAACTTTAAAGCGGAAAGCAAAAAAACAACCACGCTGGGAATCTATCCCGCGTGGTTGTTTTCATTTCACTAAGATTATTGCGCAATCTCTTCGTAAACAGAGACGCATTTGCGGTTGCGACCCATCGGCTCGAAACGTACTTTGCCGCTGATTAGGGCGAACAGGGTATCGTCACTGCCTTTGCCGACATTGTTGCCGGGGTGAATTTTTGTGCCGCGCTGGCGGACGAGTATATTGCCGGCCAGAACAAATTGCCCGTCGGCGCGTTTAGCGCCAAGGCGCTTAGACTTACTGTCGCGGCCGTTCTTGGTTGAACCTACACCTTTTTTATGTGCCATTTGTTTTTACACCTCCAACTCCGTGCTGCAGGATTTGCTTACACGGTGATTTTATCAATCTGAACTTTTGTATAAGGCTGTCTGTGTCCTTGCTTTTTGCGATAGCCTTTTTTCGGACGCATTTTGTAAACGATAATCTTTTTTGATTTTCCGTTTTTCACAACGCTTGCGGAAACAGCAGCCCCTTTGACTGTTGGTGCACCGAACTTCGGGCCACCGTCACCCAAAATGGCCAGGACGGTGTCAAAAGTCACCGTTTCTCCATCTTGCACGGGGAGTCTCTCAATAAATATAACGTCTCCCTCTTTGACTTTGTACTGTTTTCCGCCGGTTTCGATAATGGCGTGTGTCATATGTTGTTCACCTCTTCATTTTTAGAGACTCGCTATCGGGGGCGGCAAAGATGCACTTACATTAACCCATTCAAAGCGGCCATGACAGTCTATCACTTGTGCGAGGGAAAGTCAACAGTTTTTATCATTAACCGCTGACGAGTGCTTTCGTATCCCGGGCGATGACAAGCTCCTCATTCGTTGGGATGACAAACACTTTCGCGGCAGAGCCTTCACCGGTAATGTCGGTCCATTCATCTCTGCCTCTGAATTTGTTTTTCTCTTTATCAATGCAGATACCGATGCCGTTTAACAGATCGCACACGCCCCTGCGCGTATAAGGCGAGTTTTCACCAACGCCGGCGGTGAAAACAATCGCGTCAACCCCGCCCATAATGGCGACGTAAGAACCGATGTATTTAGCGGCCTGATAGCAGAAAATATCCAAAGCGAGTTTTGCGCGCTCATTAGTTTCTATGCTTTCGTCCCTGTCGCCGGTGTTGATGTTAAACCCAGCAGCGGCTTCAATATCGCGGAAGTCGTTGGAAAGGCCGTAAATGCCCAATACGCCGGATTTGTTGTTCAGCGTGTCCAACGTTTCCTTGACTGACAGGCCGTCAAGATCAGCCAAAACACTGAACAGCGCGGGGTCAACACTGCCGGATCTTGTGCCCATCGGCATCCCTTCCAGCGGGGTTAGACCCATGGTGGTGTCAATGCTTTTGCCGTCTTTAATCGCGGCAAGGGAAACGCCGTTGCCGAAATGGCAGGTGATGATCTTAGAGCCCTCTGCAGGTTTTTGAAGAATCTTGAGTGTCTCCGCCGCTACATAACTATGAGAAGTCCCGTGGAAACCGTAACGGCGTATGTCATTTTCTTCGTAGTATTTATATGGAATGGCGTACATATACGCGTAGTCAGGAATCGTCTTGTGGAACGCGGTGTCGAACACAGCCACGTTAGGAATGCCGGGCATAGCGGTCTGGCAAGCTTCGATGCCAGTCAGATTGGCCGGGATGTGCAAAGGCCCCAGCGGTGTGCAGCTTTTGATGGCGGCGAAGACAATTTTGTCAATCACTATACTTTCGGTTAGTGCGCGTCCGCCGGTTAAAACGCGGTGGCCGACAGCACCGATTTCAGACAGGCTGTCAATCACGCCGTACGCATCACATGTAAGCTTTTCGATTACTTCGGCGATCGCTTCTTTATGCGATGGCAGGTTAAGGTCGCTTTCAAACACAGGCTTACCGTTAGAGAGCGGTTTGTGCTTCATATAGCCGCTGGTGCCGATGCGCTCACAAGTGCCTTTTGCCAGCACCTCTTCAGTTTTCATGTCAAACAGCTGGTATTTCAGTGAAGAGCTCCCGGCGTTTATAACTAATACATTCATTTATATACCCCCTTGAAAAAATAGGAATCTTAAATTAAAATAGATTATATCCATATAACCTTTACATTCTAATACATGGACTGCAAAATATCAACATTTTTTGCAATACAACATTAAAATAATTATAAATACGGAGGGATATGCTTGGGGACTGCCGGGATAATCTGCGAATATAATCCGATGCATTCAGGACATATGAAGCATATAGAGGAAACCAAACGCAGGCTGGATTGTGCCATCGTCTGCGTGATGAGCGGGAACTTTGTGCAGCGCGGTGATTTCGCGGTGTTTTCAAAACACGCGCGGGCAGAGACAGCGGTGAAAGCCGGTGCGGATTTGGTGCTGGAATTGCCGACCCCCTATGTATTGTCTTCAGCTGAAGGGTTCGCAAAAGCCGGTGTGTGTATACTGGATCAGCTGGGGATTTGCGACTATATCTCCTTCGGCAGTGAATCAGGAGATATTGAAGACCTGAAAACGGCGGCCGATGCGTTAGCGTTGGATGAGACGGACACGCTGACGAAAGAATGGCTGAACCAAGGGTTGCCATACGCCCAGGCCAGGCAAAAAGCCGCTGAGGCTGTTCTGGGCTCGAAAGCGGCACTGATCCTCACACCGAACAATCTGTTAGGCATTGAGTATATCAAAGCGATCTATGCACTGGGCACAACAATGACGCCAATGACGGTGAAACGTGAGGGGGACGCGCACGACAGTGCGACGGGTGTTTCCGGATCCGCTTTAAGGAAAATGCTTGCTTTCGGCAAACGGCCATGGTCTTACATGCCGCAGACGGCGGCCTTGGTGTGCATTGAAGCACTCAAAGCGGGGAGAGCGCCCGTTTTAATGAAAGCGGGAGAGCTTGCGATGCTATCCCGTCTGCGCGGCATGAGTGAAGCGGATTTCGCCCAATTGCCCGGAGCTGTGGAAGGATTGGACAAGAGGTTTTTCAGATACGCCGCGACAGCGCCGACGGTTGAGACGATATTAGAGAAAGTAAAAACGAAACGATACGCCATGTCTCGCTTGAGAAGAATGCTGCTTTGCGCCTGTCTTGGCATAACCGCAGAAGATTCAGCCAAGCCGCCGCCGTATTTAAGGGTGCTTGCGATGAATGGCGTGGGCAGGGAATTGCTTCGTGATATAGGAAAACGGACAACCCTTCCGATAATAACCAAACCGGCATCCGCCCATGAGCTGCCCGCCCGCGCGAGGGAATTGTTCTATAAAGAGGCGGCCGCCACTGATTTTTACGCGCTGGCCTATCCAAATGAAAAACAACGCGCAGGTGCCCAAGAATGGACAATCAGCCCGCGCGTTGTGGAATGAATTTAATCCTTATGTGAATGTTCGTGGTTTTCTTGCATCGTGTGCATGTCTGAATCCATGCGCTCTTCAATAAGCTTTCTTTTTGCTTCGGCGATTTTGCGCAACCGTGTGCGCCGTATTCGGTTGTATCTGATCACGAGTGCCACGTAGCCGAGCACTAACATCGCCAATATGGCAATAATGGTTCGGGTAATGCTGTTGGACAAAATGGATGTAATCTGCATTCGGAAAAAGTCAAAACGATGCAGCTCTATACTGGTGTTCGCGATTAATCTGACCGTGCCGTAATCTACGCCGCGTCTGGAGAGATTAATTTCACCAAGCACTTGGCCGGCATAGATCGGCGCGTATACAGGCCCATCGGTTTCATTGGAAAAAATAGTGATCGTCCTGACAAACTCGTCAGCGGAAACGCTGGTGGGAAGCAGATGGGTAATCGGCCGCTCTGGCCGCAGGTTGATGAAGTCTGCCCCGGCACCGTTGGCAACGGCGGCACGGCCGACAAGTTCAGTGGCTGTGAGGATATCCCGCCATGAAAATTCAGAAAATCCCCAATCAAACAGCCGCTGTGTCTCCGAGATGTTTCGCAGAAGCACTGATTGATCTGCACGAACCACAGCATCAGAGCCGAGTACAATGGAAATCAGCGAAAGATCTTCACGCTCGGCAAAGGCGAGGAAAGAATAACCACCCTCATATGTAAAGGACGCCATGCCCGCGAGACAATATCTGTAATAATACGGGCTGTTGGCGTTGAGCATAGGGTTCGTGCTGGTGAGTCTGCGAACACCAGAGAGATTTGTTTCCTCGACGGTGTACACATGAGTCCCGGCTATTTCGACGAAAAGCGGGAAACTCATCGCTTCACGCAGGATAATGTATAGGTCAAACGCCGTGGTAAACTGATACGGACTGTGCAGTCCGTGCGTGTTTGTGAAGTGGGTGTTTGATGCGCCGAGCTCTCGTGCGCGCGCGTTCATCATGTTGATAAACTCATCAACGCTGCCGGCGATGTGTTCGGCGATCATATTGCACGCTTCACCGGCACTGCCAACGAAGGCGCAGTACATCAGATCCAGCAGCGTCATTTCTTCCCCGGGGGATATGTTCTGTGTCCGCACCCTTTGGGTGATGCCATCCCACGCGGTATCGGTCATCGTAATAAGGGCATCGGGATCCGCTTCGCCGGTCTCTATAGTGTAGATGGCCAAAAACAACGTCATCACTCTGGCGAAGTCAGCGGCCGGGTGTCTTTGGCGGCTGTTGCTTTCATACAAAATCTCACCGGATTCCGATTCGAGCATCAGTGCCGCAGCGGCGATGATGGGTTCATCTATCGTTGCGGCGTATGCTGAAGGGTGGTTTGAAAACAGCATCGCCGCAAATATAAAAAATATTACTATTTTTTTTGTAGTTGACATACAAATCTCCAGATCTATGTGATACAATAGTCAGTATATCAGACTTCATTAGTAAAAAGCAATAACATAAATATACTATGGGTGGGGGCTGTGAAATGAAATTAAAGAAAGCTGAAACCGTAATCATTGTGCTGACGCTTGCGTTTGTCTTTTTTACAGGCGGTTATTTCATAGGCCGTCGGGGTTCTGTAAATATCGTGACCGTGCATCCGGAAGAACGCCGGGCTGCCGGGATGCACCCTGCGGATTTGCCCACGGATGCAAGACTTGCGACAGAACTTGACCCAAGCCCACAGGACGCCGTCACCACGCCAACGGAAGCGGACACGGAAACACAAGCACCGGATGAAATCGATACCACGTTGTATGAGGATGAATCCCGGGCTGAACCGCTGGACGGAGACATGGATGAGCCAGAGAGTCCGCCGGAAGAGGACGTGGAGGAAATCATTGGTGCGCCGCGAGGTGGAGACCATAGGATCATAAACATCAACACAGCTTCCCGCGCGGAACTGATGGATTTGCACGGCATCGGGCCGGCACTGGCTCAGCGTATCATTGATCACAGAAATAGTTACGGCGCGTTCGGCAGAATTGAAGATATAATGAATGTCAGCGGAATAGGCCCCGGCAGGTTTGGCGACATACGGGACAGAATCACCGTTGATTAGATTAGGAGAACAGATGAAAATTCTTGTCGTTGATGATGAAAAACTGATTGTAAAGGGCATAAAATTCAACCTGGAAAACGAAGGATATCAGGTGGACGCGGGGTATGACGGGCTGGAGGCTGTTGAGCTGGCAAGATCCGGCGGCTATGACCTGATTATTCTGGACGTGATGATGCCGGAGCTTGACGGATTGGCCGCGTGTATGCGCATACGCGAGTTTTCAACGGTGCCGATTATCATCCTGACCGCCCGCGGGGAAGATACGGATAAGATCATCGGGTTTGAATACGGCGCGGATGATTATATCACAAAGCCGTTTAATATTGTAGAGCTGAAAGCCAGAGTTCGCGCACTGCTTCGGCGATCCGCCCTTGTCAGCAGTGTGGCTGGGTCGGTGTTGACCGTTGGGCATATTACCATTGATTCTGAAAAACGTGTGGCAAAGAAAAACGGTGAGGCGGTTGACTTGACCATGAAAGAGTTTGATGTTTTTGAGCTTTTGGCCAAAAATCCGGGTCGGGTTTTCTCGCGAGAGAATTTGTTGAATACCGTATGGGGCTATGAATATTACGGAGATATCAGAACGGTTGACGTGCATATCCGCCGTTTGCGTGAGAAGCTGGAAGAAAATCCAGCGGAGCCGGAGTACGTAATGACGAAATGGGGAGTGGGGTACTATATCAAAGGATAGTATAAGGCCGTTGCGTTTTTTCAGCAGCATCAGGACAAAATTTGCCCTGACTTATTTTGCGGTCATTGCCGTTGTGCTTATATTGATGAATACTTACTTTCTCACAGAGTCCCGGGACATGATCTTCGACTCTAAGCAGATGGTTGTTCAAAACCAGGCGTTAACCATCGCGCAAAATTTGGAAGAGCTGTACGTGCTGACAACGGAGAATGTGCCTGGCGTTGCGGAAAATTTAGACGCGGCGAGGATTACGTATTTTGTCATTACAGATGATGCGGGGAATGTGCTTTACCCCGCTGAAATATTTTTTGAGGATGAGAGCATTTTTCATGAACGCATACAGACGGCACTCAATGGCAATGATGTGTTTCATTCAACGTTTCGCAGCGGGTCTTTCTCCAGCAGTGCGTTTACGCCGGTGATCAGCAGAGGCGTGATCATCGGTGCGGTATACGTGCATAATGAAGACCCGGATCAGGGAGAGGTCTTGCTGGAGATGCAGGGTACATTGCAGACGATATCCATCGTCATCATTGCGTTTTCCGTGGTGATGGTGGCGTTTATCATCTGGTCTGTCATGCGCCGGATCACCAGTGTGTTGAACGCGATCAAATCCGTCCGCGAAGGGGAGTACAACTATCGTATAAACCTAAGCGGTAACGACGAACTCGCGCTGCTTGGGGATGAGTTCAACAGCCTGACCGACAGATTGCGCGAAACGGATGAAATCCGGCGGCGGTTTGTTGCCGACGCGTCACACGAGTTGAAGACGCCGCTGGCGTCAATCAGATTGCTTAGTGACAGCATTCTCCAAAGTGCGGATATGGAGAGCGAAACGGTACAGGAGTTCGTCAGCGACATCGGTGTGGAAGCCGTACGGCTGGCGCGGACAACCGAAAAGTTGATGACGCTGACAAGACTCGACAGTGATATCCCAGATGAAAATCGAAGTGTGGATGTGCGTGAAGTCGTCATCACCACATTGAGAATGTTAAGGCCGCTGGCGCAGAGCGATGGAATCATACTCACCCCTGATTTGCATGAGGATTTATGCATTTTTGCCACCGAGGACTCTGTGTACCAGGTGGTGTTTAATCTTGTCGAAAACGCGATTAAATACAACAAACCGGACGGGAGAGTATCGGTCAGTTTGCGCGAAGAGGGGAATGACGTTGTCCTGACTGTCGCAGACACTGGCGTCGGCGTCCCGGAAGCGGATTTGCCGTATATTTTCGACAGATTCTACCGTGTGGATAAAGCCAGATCCCGCGAGGCAGGTGGCAGCGGACTTGGGCTTTCAATTGTTTGGACTACAGTGCGTGAGTTGAACGGAAAAGTCACGGCAGAACATTTGGCCGATGGCGGGATGAGCTTCCAAGTGCGTTTTGCGCGGTACTACCCGCGTGAAACAAATGGGGGATAGGCGGCTTATGCAAACGATTCCGGCGAAAACGATCGTGATGAAAGTGAAGAAGCCTTCCTATTGGTTCGGTGCTGAATACAACATGAACATCTACAGAGGGTGTTCACACGGCTGTATATATTGCGACAGCAGAAGCGACTGTTACAGAAACACAGACTTCGACACGGTGAAAGCAAAAGAAAACGCCCTTGAGATTATTAGGAATGATTTGCGCAGAAAAGTGAAATCAGGCGTGATCTCAACCGGCGCAATGAGCGACCCGTATAATCCGCAAGAGCGGGAGCATAGACTGACAAGAAATGCGCTGGAGCTTGTGAACGCGTATGAATTCGGCATTGATATCTGCACAAAATCCGCGCTGGTGACGCGGGACGTCGATATTTTGCGTGATATAAAACGGCATTCGCCGGTGCTTGCCAAGCTCACAATCACCGCGGCGGAGGATGCGTTAGCGCAAAAGATTGAGCCGCATGTATCGTCCACATCAGAACGGTTTGCGGCTTTAGAAACACTGGCAAACAACGGCATTTACTGTGGCGTACTGCTGATGCCGTTGCTGCCGTATATAAACGACACGGAAGAAAACATTTTGAAAATCCTAGAAAAAGCCAAAGATGCGGGGGCTGGATTTGTCTATCCGTCGTTCGGCATGACGCTCAGAGCAGGGAACAGGGAGTATTACTACGAAAAACTCGATGAACTTTTCCCGGGATTGAAGCAGCAATATATCAAAAAATACGGAGACCGATACGAGTGCCGGTCTCCGAAAGCGCGCAAGCTTTACGAAGTTTTTGCCGCGAAATGCAATGAACTGGGACTCTTGCATGACATGCGCGCCATCACAAGGGCGTACAAGATGGGGTATGAGGAAAGTCAGCTGACAATGTTTTGAAAGCCATAACGGCGGTGATAAGGCCGCCGTTATGGCTTTTTAATCTATGATCACAACACAATCACCTTGTCGATCATCTTATCCCCGACTTCATGGACTTTCAGTATATTCGTCGTGCCGGAGTGGCCGACGGGGACGCCGGCGGTGATGACGACAATGTCGCCGTTTTTTACGTATCCTTTCTCCAGTGCTGCGTTTACAGCGTGGGAAAACAGGGCGTTTGTATCGGTTTCCGTTTTTGTCAGCAGCGGCGTGATGCCCCAGGTCAGCTTCAGCTGGCGGTGCGCGACAGGATCCGGAGTACAGGCGATAATCGGGCAATTGGGACGGAATTTTGCAACGTTCCGTGCTGTGCGACCGGACAGTGAAACGGTGAGTATCGCCGCCGCGCCGAGGGTGTGCGCCGTGGTCACCGTTGCATGAGAAATCGCGTTGGTGATAGATGGCTCCGGCTGGTATATGTTCAGCTGGAATCGCTCCCGATAGTCAATGTTTGCCTCAACCCGCTTGGTGACTCTGGCCATCACGTTAATCGCCTCGACAGGATATTTCCCCATCGCCGTCTCGCCGGAGAGCATGATGGCGCTGGTGCTATCGTATATGGCGTTGGCAACGTCAGAGACTTCCGCACGGGTGGGTCTGGGTTTTTTTATCATGGATTCCAGCATCTGTGTGGCGGTGATGACTTCTTTTGCCTGGCCGTAAGTTTCTCTGATCATTTTCTTTTGCAGAATCGGGATCTCTTCATACGCCATTTCAACACCCAGGTCACCGCGTGCGACCATGATGCCGTCAGAAGCGGTGATAATTTCCTCAATGTTTCTAACACCTTCGGCACTTTCGATTTTCGAGATGATTCTGATTTTATTTTTGCTATCCACGCGGTGCAGTATATCGCGAATCTCGCGTATATCTTCTTTCGACCGGACAAATGAAGCGGCGACAAGGTCAAACCCGTTTTCCACGATGAAGCGTAAATCAGCGCGGTCTTTCCCGCTGATATAGGGCAGGCTTAATTTAACGCCCGGGACATTCAAGCCCTTTCTGTCAGAGAGTTCGCCGCCGTTGATGACGCGCGTGGTGATGTCGGCGCCGTAAACCGATTCGACAACCAGCTCAATCAGTCCATCGTCCAAAAGAATACGGTTGCCGGGTGCCACTTCACTGGAAAGTCCGGGATAAGTCACACTGGAGCGCGCGGAGTCACCGGTGATATTATCGGTGGTCAGAGTGAAAACATCGCCGGGGGAAAG
>Ga0123355_10010883_pt1 | contig 13993 bp, 3 predicted proteins | sample TergutEmb28metaG_3_FD_89872 | JGI IMG/M metagenome (GOLD analysis project Ga0123355, IMG submission 89872) | Embiratermes neotenicus P1 segment gut microbial communities from Petit-Saut dam, French Guiana - Emb289 P1 | ecosystem: Host-associated > Arthropoda: Insects > Digestive system > Gut ... | reverse complement strand
TACCCGTTTTGCATTTAAATGAAGGCGAGATTGTTTCGTCTTATATAACCCCCTGTCACAGGCCCACCCAGTTATGCCCTTCTCCCCCCCCCCCCCAACTCACTCCATCAGTTTCCTCGTTCCTTCAGTGCAGACGTCGCAAAACCGCGACCGGATGCAAAAACGACACCAAAAATGGACCACTCCCACCTTTCTGTTCTTTCTGTGTTAAGACGCTATTTCGCTTGCAATGCAGACAGATGTCTGTTGTACAGAATTTTGTTGTTAGAGGGGCAAACGTTGTATACCAGCAAGTGAAACCATGATCGAACTGCTATTTGACATTATTTATTTCGTGCATTTTTATTGAATTCGACTGTTCATTCATGACACCAACAAATGCACCTTTGATATACAGGGTGATTCAAACAGATGGACTCATTTTAAGAGTAAACGGCGCCTCAACACACGCCAGAGAGTTGGTTGCGGTATTCCAATTTCTCTGCTCGCTCTACGGGTTGACTTGCGTGGGCTACGCCCAAAATTCTCTTGAATTCGTCTCACGTTCTCCTCTGATAAACGCAAAAAATCTTGTGCTGCATAGTAGTCATTTTGTTCTCAACTGACGTTGCTGCACGACTGTGTGCTAGACGAGCGCTCTTGTGGTGTTATTTGAAAATTTAGGAGTTCTTCTTTCAAATGTCATGTAGACCATTCGCATTCTATTTACTTGTATATTTCATGAAATATAGATATACGAAATTGAGTCCATCTTTTTGAATCACCCTGTGTATTGCTGTTGCGTCTTTCGGCTTCATTCACGCCATCAACAGAAAGCCTCTAGAGCAGGTTTTAAAATTAGTAAAATATAATATTTTACCAAGTGATTCATGTTGTATTACTGTGTTCTTGCAGCTATATGTATGACATGTTGTCAGACATGAACAGTTTATTCCTTGTTGAAGTAGTTAAGTGGATAAAGAAGTTGCTACTATTTAAAATTTATATTTGAAAGAGACAGAAGAATGTTAATGCGCTATATTGGGCGAGGTTTTATTTTTTCACAGCCGTGTAAATTCGGATCCGGTTCTTCTGCGTCAGTATATAATCGATGTTTCGAAAGAACGTTTTGTCACGGGAATGTGAGAAATCGGCGAACAAGAGAGAAATCGTCATATTTCAGAAGTTCTGAATCTTAAAGCACCGTAATTTTAATGAAAATACATACAAAATATTCGATTATTAAGTTGGGGATGGAGAAATTGAAGTAATTCTGAATTTTCGGAAGAATATATCTCACTATCAAATGTAAATGTGATGATAATGGGTGTAACGTGTGACATTCAAGAAACCGTTTTTTGAACGACGATCAGTCTTGAGGCGAATAAGTGATTAGCATTCGGAAAGATTTGACGGTTCGTGCCTTCGACTCTTTCGACAAGGAATAATGTATTATCGATAGTGATAAAAGAAAAATGAAATAAATATTTACCTGCAGTAATAAATCAAAGATACTGAAGAACATTCTTAATTGTGACCGCATTGAATCTACGCAGTAAGATAGATTATTCTAATTTTCTCATGGGTTTTCTCAGATCTCCCACGAATATTTCATGACACTAGGTTATATTATGCCACATTTCCTTTCAGATTCTTTCCAATTGAATCTACGCAGTAAGATAGATTATTATAATTTTCTCATGGGTTTTCTCAGATCTCCCACGAATATTTCATGATACTACGTTATATTATGCCGCATTTCCTTTCAGATTCTTTCCAGTTGAATCTACGCAGTAAGATAGATTATTCTAATTTTCTCATGGTTTTTCTCAGATCTCCCACGAATATTTCATGACACTACGTTATATTATGCCGCGTTTCCTTTCAGATTCTTTCCAGTTGAATCTACGCAGTAAGATAGATTATTCTAATTTTCTCATGGTTTTTCTCAGATCTCCCACGAATATTTCATGACACTACTGTATATTATGCCGCATTTCCTTTCAGATTCTTTCCAGTTAATTTTCCACTAACCGTAAAATTCGAGGCTATCAATGCCGTATCGAGATACAAACCACAGAGAGAATTCATAGATATGTGAATTGTCTCAATATAAAGAAAATCTAACAGTTAAATTAAATTTCGCCTGCAATATGCTTTGAAGTACTTGCATGTTTCACTGTTTCTTGCTCGTCTGTTTCGAGTTTTCTAATTTCTGCTCCTTTCATAATGTCCCTTACAATTGTAATTTTTGTGTTCCGACAATGCTTATTACTGGTTGAATACATTTAGTCATATTCTTTTATATTTATCTCTCTTTTTTCTCTTCATTTTTCTTCTTTGTACAAATTCGTATAAAAAACATATTCTCAGCGCACAATACAAAGTAATTTATCCAAATATAGAAGCAGTGAAGTGATGTAAATATCTTTAGACACTTTACGCCATCAGCGAACCGGATATCCCACTCGCCAGTGATTACTGGTTAACTTGTAGCCGGAGGAACTGCCATACCGATATTGCTTCACGTCGGGAGATAACCGTAAAACTGGTGCCGGCGTCGTGTGTTCGCGCCGTGTGGAGGATCATTATTCGAGCAGAGTAAGAAGCCTATTGGACGCCGTTAGCTGGGGCGACATCGACGTGTGCTTCGGTGTTGTCATAAGAACAGTAGAATGTACAGAAACCGCACCACGAATCCAGAGACGTGAAGTCGCCTTCGTTAAGAGGATCCGTCATTTGAAGTCATATTCTTTACGTTATTTTCTGTATCTTACAGCTATATTGGTGTTCGAGAAATAGGTGCTGAGGGGAATACTTGAATGTCAGGAGCAGATGTGACAGGAAGGTTGAAAACGTACATAATGAGGCGTTTGATAATGGTGCACTTCAGTAACATTTCAGCTATTGCGTGAAGCTAATCGATTGAACTCCATACGGTGTCGAGGTTAGAAACAAGTGGAGCTGTACCTCTTCTCCCCATACGCCTTTTTTGCGTAATACTTAATTAAGAAGAGGGAAGACTTTTTGTTACGAAGTGTTGTTACTGCAATTGCATCGATAAGAGTGATAATGGAGAGATACATATATTGCACGAACTGAAAAAATACGACACCTAGCAATTATTCTGTTTTGAAAACCTGAAGAGTAGAAACCATTTGGGATATCCAAACGTAGATGTGATGATAACATTAAAAGAGATCTTTTTCGTATGAACTCGGCGATAAACATTGCGCTTCAATAGAATGCGGCGAATTTACTCACTAAGCGGTTGGTGTCTCTTCTATCACATTGTTAAATACTATTCCTTAATTATTTATGATTTCAGTATAATGGATAGCTGGTGTTTTCCATGGGTAAATCTGCCTAATCGTGGTGCTGATCACTCATCCCTTTCTAGCTCCGGGTTTTGATTCCGTTGGAGCTATACCACCCCCACCTCGTACCTGCAGAGGCATGTTATGGGCTGATGTTTACCTGTTATTAACATAGAACCATAAAACATTGTCTGCAATGAGTTGAGTAAAAGGCAAAGACCTAGAAAGTATCTGATCTCTGTTTCCTATAGCGCTTGTTCCTTTCATCAATGGGATTCAAATGAGAATATAATTTTTCTAGAAGACTCTTAGGTCCGTTTACATTAGCAAATAGTGTAGAAGGTAGAAGGATAGTTCGGTACAGTGACTAGAATGTGGGTTGGATAACGGGATATTGCTCTCCGATTTGTGGCAGAGAAAAGAAATTCTTCTGTTCTCCATTACAACCAGACCGCAAGTGGGAAACACCCAGCTTCCTACTCAAAGTGTATCGCGGGTAAATCAGAAAGGGCGTAGAACTGAGGACGCATCAACACATATAACCGAAGTTAAAAATGAGTGGAAGCGTAATGCTACTCCCACCGATTGCGTTCCTTGCATGTGTAGGGGCAGATTTATCTTTTTAATAGCTTAGAAACCTTGCGCAAACGACGGGGAAGAAGCAGACATTCTGGTCCTTCTCGTGTGGAACTCCCGCAAGTACTAAAAGCATTATCCACCGTTCGGGCTTTAATTCCTCTGCGCTGCTAGTAGTGAGGGAGAGGTTCGCCCTCGTGATATTATTAGGCAACTGCTGTGCATGAAATAGCTCGTATATAGAGCACAAAACCTCTCCCTCTACGTCACTTCACCCCCTGTGTGTCTTCACGTGCTGGGTGACCTACCAGAATGATGGTCGGCACTTAAAGGGGAAACTTTGCTGAGGCTCAAACCGACGAAGGCGGCAGCAGCGAAGTCGTCAGGAAACTGAGGAATGGTGACCCGAGGCTTTATTGTCCGTTATAAGCAGGTGGAAGGAGTGGAATGCCGGGAGAAGCTCGTACTGTATGTATGTAAAGTTGCCTTGTTTGGTGAGCAACTGTACTGCACGTAACTTGGATTATTTTGCTAATGTGCAGGGTTCCATTTCTTGCAGAATAACTTCAGCGATGCATGTCTCTAACACTCAAGATTCTTACGACGGTTATATTAAGATTATTCCGGGAAGTGACGCCGTGTAGTTTTGTGGATATCAACCTTTTTCTCTGAACGCGTAGTCTTGATTTTCCTGCCAAATACACCTAATTCTACGTATAATAATGAAGACGACCACATTTTGGGCTTTGATTGTTCTTTTCTTTCATTCAAACATACAAATAAGCATCTAGTTAGTGGAATAAATTGCGCAAGATTAGAGACGTTCACAGTCGAGTTACGGAAAATTGAAGTTTGTTGGGATGTTACACCGAATAGGTTGGTAAGCATGCGAGATTCCAGTCTTCCGCCGCGAGGTAGATGGGAACTGCGCTCTTCTGGGCTATTACGCAGTGTGCAGTGGTTATTCCTTACCGACGTGTCGGAACATGCTCTCAGTTCCATCTTAAAGAGTCATTCTTGCCTCTTGAAGATTGTACCGATGAGTTGTCCAGAAACGTCGGCAAAGAATTACCACTGCACTTTGCGTAACAGCCGAGAAGGGCGCAGTTCCCATATTGGAAAATAGCTACCCATGTTTTGAAAGAAAGGACTGTTTAACCCTGACCGTGAACACATTTCGTTGCCTTGAAACTTCGGCAAATATTTACCTATTGACAAAACGAAATATCCAAGAAACTTGAATCTTCTGCTCTTACTTTAATTATTGACGATTAATGTTACTATTCTGTCAGTATCTGAAGGTATGACGTCCAACAGGAAGTTAATTAATGAATAATGAATCTGAGAGGATGTGCAACGAGGGCAGTTGTGGCTAATTTCAGGTACTTGTGCCTGAAAATAGTCGAGGGACTGAGCAAATTACAAAGATTTGTGTGAAGGTAAAGGGCTGATATCTGCGCCGTGATTTGAACCTAGAACCTCCGACTAACAGGAAGAAGTGCCGCACATTCGCCCTCGATTTGCTATAGAGTAATTAAAAATAAAAGTAGGGAGAAATGAATCCAGGAATTTACATGGGAAATGCAGCATTCAACACTACAATTATCTACACCAACCAACTGGACTTACGTTCAAGGATGAAACCAATGAAATACATTTGGAACATAGTTTGGTATGGTGCTGAAACTTGGACATTTCGAAAAGTAGATCAGAAATACCTTGATAGTTTTGAAATATGGTGCTGGAGGAGGATGGAAATGATAAACTGGACCGAGCGTGTGAGATGTGAATATGCATATCATAACAGTCTTAGAGGAAAGAAACATCCTACATACAAGTCAAACAATTTACGTGTAAAGTGAGATTGGGGTGCGTTTGTGTAACCATTGTTGCCGTGAAAAAGCAATAAGTATTATACTATGTATATATATGTATATATATGCCGAGTCTTCTCTGGCCTCCGCGGCTGTACAATTTTTTACAACGTTATCTCACAAATGGCACGATTTTCGAAACAGTTACTGAACATGAAACGTGTGTTTAGATTTTCTGTATGACGTTTTCTGAAATATTTCCTATTATAGGAAGAATTTATTGAGATATGATCAAAAAATATATATTGGACCTCATGTAAAGTACCCGTTTGTCTTGTTGGATTTTAATGAAACTGGAATTTTCTCGACAGATTTTAAAAAAAACTTTTAAATATCAAATTTCATGAAGTTCTGTCCAGTGGGAGCCGAGTTGTTCCATGCGGATTGAAAGACAAGCATGACGAAGCTAATCATCGCTTTTCGCAATTTCGCGAGCGCGCCCAATAAAAAGACGGAAGGCTCACTGGATTGGACATGTCTGGCCTAGGAACTGCCTTCTAAAACACATTGGCGAAGGAAAGATAGAAGGGACAGGAAGACGAAGAAGAAGATGTAAGCAACTACTGGATGACCTTAACGAAACGAGAAGACACTGGGAGTTGAAACAGGAGGCACTAAATTGCACTCCTTAAAGAACTCGCTCTGGAAAAACTGTGGATTTGTCGTAAAACAGAATGCGGGATGACGAAGCAGAGAGGAGGTATGATCTAATACTTTTGATCTTATCTTGCATTTGTCATTTGTTCTGTACCGTGAAAATATGGTAACGATGACTCCTCTCCTAGAACCCAGATGTCTTGCACCCCAAAGTTCATTTCCACCCAGTCAGGCACACGACCTCAGGCCCCTGTTCTCAGGAGGGTGAATTCTAGAATTCCGGTGTTGTGGGATGTAAAGCTTCATCGCTGGAGAGGAACCTCAAAATGTTGAAATTGAAGGTGAGACATTTCTTCGAAACGTCGGAAACCACGTATCCAGTGACGTAGTTAAACGCGCTAGAAGACAGGAATCCTCTATTTCACGGATGTGGAAACCCCAAACAATACATGTTAAATTTCTCGAAGAAATATTGGCATTAGATCGTGAACATCGATAGTGAATAGAGGAAAGTAGTTCCTTTAGAGATCTTTATATGGTTTGATCTAATTTATATTAGTCAGAAATCAAACTTAATATGTAATGTGCCTCAGTGGGCTTGATATTTCCACTTCATACTCTATTATGTGTATGCCTACTCCTACGTTTATCGTGGGTCGGGTAGCTCAGTCGGTATAGCGACTGACTACGTGTTGGACAGTCCGAGGTTCAAATCCCGGTGGGGCGAGATTTTCCGCATCTGTCCAGACCGACCCTGGGGCCCACCCAGCCTCCTGTTCAATGGGTACCGGGTCTTTCCCGGGTGTAAAGAGCGGCCGGGGTGTGACGCTGACCCCTCAACCGCTTCTAGCACAGTGGTCAAGAAAGAGTAGAGCTATACCTCTACTCCCCGTATGGGCCGTACGGCCTATACAGAGCATCAGTCCCTGTACAAGGGTGCACTTTCCTTTACCTTTACTCCTACGTTTATCACATTGTATTGCTGTAGGTGTGCCAGAATTTTGTCAGGATAATTGAAGTCTTGCCTTATGTGACAGCAACTCCTCCTGCTAGAGAGGAATTTTGTACAATATTCTGAAATGTGGATCTACCTACGGATTTTTTAAAAGTCTGGAATTTATTTCCTGCTGTCATTACAGTTGGTTTGATTACCTGGAAGGTGAGTAATTTTTAAAATTCGGTTCTTGCACCTTCGTTTTGTGTATTGTTGCACAACGGATTGTGCAGAATTAAGTTTCTTTTGAACTCACTCAAACTTCTTCGATTTTTATGTTCCGACTCTGCATAGTGAAGGTCTACTATTACTTAGAGCAAAACCTTCGTTTATTTTCACGAGTACATAAACGTTTAAAGACGTTTGCATTATATAAAGAGGCAGTAAGGTTCAAAATATTAATGGGCACCTTCATACAGTACGTTACGTATGTGGGGTGACAATTATGTAATACGAACTGAAACGCTATTGGCTAACAGCAACTTTAGTGTGTCTTTACTATATGCAGAAGCACGGCTGCTGGGAGAGTGATGTGAAATTTATATAGCTGTGTTTGAAGTTATGGGTTGGGGAGGAATGACGTGCTGAGTTAGCTCTCATTCTACATCTCCCTTCTAGCTAGCAGTCAGTTATATTAAATGTTCTCTTTCCTCGTGCACAAGTTCTCTAAACGATACACTGTCGCTGTTATGAAATATCACCTACAGCAAGTAGGCGACTCGACTCGGTGCGCACTCTATCTACAGTGCCAACTCCATAGTCACTTTCACCCACCTCCGTAATCTTGAATTAAAAATGAATTTTTCGGAGGACGAAATAAGTATATACACTTATTTCTCGACATTAACGTCGTCGGTGGTTCAGAGACCGTCGACGTTAGTCGCGATAGATTTTCTCGTAAACGTACTGTTAAAATGGGGAGGGTGTTTCAGACTATTTATTTTGACTTTGGGAAATATAAATTATTACGTTTAAAAAATTTACAAAAAAAAAATATATAAGCACCAAATTACAATTCAAGAAGGAGGTGCTTTCTCTTGAATTGTCGGCGAGTCATCTGAATCATCATAATCATCATCATCATCGTCATCATCTCCAGTATCAACGATACAGTTACCTGTGCACAGATACCTGCAGATGATTTGAATAAATCAAGAAATTTTATTCTGACCCTTCCAAAACTTCATCATCATCATCATCATCATCATCATCATCATCTTCTTCTTCTTCTTCTTCTTCTTCTTCTTCTTCTTCACAATTCCTCGTCTATTTTTTGTTCACTGCTATTTCCAATCAATATCCTCAAAGACATTAACGCCATCTTCAATGAGTCCAGGACCTTCAGTCAACTTCAAAACCGTCATTGTCCTCTTCTTAGGACCAGAGTCAGGCTCAGATTTCTCAGCCTTATGAGGGGCTCTGTACTTACGAATTTCAACTGGATGACCGACCTTCAGTTCCTGGTCATGGGATTTCAGAAAATCGAAGACATCTTCAGCATCGCATGCGCTGGCTTAACATACTGGATCTTGGGACAAGCAACATAATTGCGGAACGACGAAATTCGAGACGATGGAAGTTGAAGGATGACTGTATACGTGATAAATATAAACATTATCTCCAAGAGCTGGCTTTTAGACTTTGTTGGAGACGTTATTTGGTTTCGCGAAAGAAAGTAACGAGCATCCTATTAATCTATTTTGAAATTACTTACACTATTCATTTTTAATCAACTTTGATTTATTATACGAAAATAAGTCCCACCAAACCCTGACACCACAATGTATATTGTAACCCAGCAGACCATCGGCAGGGGCGTGAAGCTGACTATTCGTCCTCCATTGCTGGTTCTTACAATACATGGAGGTCTACTTCCAGGTCCCCCATAAACCTATGTAGTTTGCTGCACAAATGTAACCATATATTCAAGGTTTATTTTTATTATCAGTTTCGCTACACTCACATATATGTAATGGTTTGCAACAAACGTGTAGAAATATTTTTTTTAATGTAACTGTGCAGATAAGTTCACTGTAATTGGGTACTGTTTTGTAAAACTAGGGACTATAGAGCAGTTGCATGTTGCTATGTGATTCCTAAGTGGAAATGTTATTTAATGCTTATTATCATCATCATCATCATCATCATTATCACGGTCCATACTTTATTTCGTTGCCTATTCTGTTTTTTTCCTTTCCTTCTAACTGTTAAATGGCCAGGTATTATCCTCCAAATTTTATTTTACTCGTTGAATATTTTGTGTTGTTTCGCCTTTGGTTTTTGCTTCTTGTAACGTACTCTCATGCTTATTTTCGTACGTTTTGTATCCGATGCTTCTATTTTAGTATCTTCTTGAAAGGTATTATCTAAATATTTAGAAAAATGTTTAATTGCACAAACTTTTCTTTAGTTGTTACTGTGCCATTTATGCTGTTATTCTTAGGTGTGTTTTTTTTTGTTTTACATTTTTGATATGTGGTTTCATTTGTTGCTTCTATCTTTGTATTTTCCTTATGTTCCTGTGCTGTCTGTGTAATTGGTCTTGTGGCTGTTGTGTCAGCACATAAAAAAAGCCGAACTGATTCAATAGAATAGAATTATTATCATTATTATTAATATGATTATTACTACCACCATCATTATCATTAATAATTCGGGAGACGATCACCAGTATCCTCTTTTGTATTGATCTGGGTACATCTAGCCCACCTGTCAGCGATGAGGTTTCTTCTTCGATGTCACTGTAGCATCTCACAATGTGCTTCCTCCACGTTATTTTGAATTCTCTATATACAGATCTATAACTACGTACCTCTACACCTTTTTTAGCTCGACGTTACGTAAAGTCTGTAGTTGGTACAGTGTCATTCTACAATCTACGTATCTTTTGATGGAATTAAGCAAAGCGAAAATTCACCCACAGGAGGAAATCAAACTTAAAAAGCCTCGGATTTGTGCTGGTGGATGAGTAACTTGTAAGAGCAATTCCAGGGTTACCTGGTTGAAAAGCAATATTACAGCATGATGATGATCGCTTTACAATTCATATCGTGTTAGCTTGAAATTCTCATTACAATTTGTTTCGTACAGTGTTCTTTATTCACATTTATTGAACTTCTAGCTAATATATTCCCTTCCCTCCAAAATCAAAAATATTCTGAATTTTATGTAAAACTATGCAAAGTTAGCTTCAAATTTTTTGACATGTGCTGGGACAAGATAGTCAAATAACGATATAATTTCAGAAATCTAGCTTTTAATTGATTTTGCCTGCAAATTGCTACGTTCATGATTAGTTTCAAAGACAATTAAATCTCGCGAGACTAGCGTAGAGGGAAATGAGTGAGCTACCGCAGTCATAACTCAGACAAGTGGCTTGAACTTTTGGACGTCGTAAGGCGAGTGTTTCCTTTACTGAAACAACAGCTGACACCATGAAACTTGCTCTAGGGTATAGAGAAGCCATAGGGCCATGCAGTTTCTCTCCCCGAGTCAGGAATATATACAACCTTTACGGGAGGCGGTCTATAGACGAAACCTGGTGCTACATATTGGGCTGTGGGGGGAATTGTTAACACTTGTGTGTCGAATTTATTGGACGTAGGATATATTTTTATATATTACACATAACCTCGTAGGGTGTACTCCCTCACTGTACAGCCATAAGGTCTGATTCATTACGAGGAAGGTTGGGTGTTGCGTGGTACATGAGAGAAACGTATGATACAAATGTTCCCCTCCCTCTACTGTACCCCTTCTGCAAAACTGTGGAAATACTGGTCTGTTCCGAGGTTTTGACCGCTAAATTTGTTCCATTGGCTACTTTCCTATCATTACAGATTGCACTTTTTTTTTCGTGTTCGCTGCTACCTCTGCAAGGCTAGGAACACCGCCCCCTCTTGTCGCACCATAAAATGTCGCAACCACAAGTTGTATTATATGACTCCACCAGAGCGTGTGGTTGCCGATCGGTTTCTACAACGGCTAACGTCGTTCATATTGTCTCTACAATAACAGTAACGCACAGTGGTTGCTGAAAAAAAATAATTCCGAGAGAAATGTGGAGCTTACCGCAGAATTATAACTTCAGGTCTCCGGTTGCAGCGCTGTTCCAAAATAACTGTGCAGTCTACCACGCAATGTCATTATTATCAGGAAATACGCCCATTGCCAACGTGTATTGGGCGATGGCATTACTTTCATTTATACTGACTTCAGTAACGGTCACTTACGTATGTGTCCACGGAAGTGTGATTAATGAAATGAAATTTCCAACGTTTAGTATCCTATCTTGTATGAAACATCCCCTTTGGTGTATCCGTCACTAATACATCTGTATTTTCAAATACACAAAACCCTTTGATTTGTAAGCTAATTTTTCTTGGCTACTAGATTCGGCGCTGAATGTGGGCCTTCATCAAGCCTTTACTCAAGAAGATGATAACATAAGAGAAACTCGGTGTAGCGTAAGGTTGGAGATCTCCCCGATTTGCATTCAGAATGTAAAATGTATAAGGGTACTGTCTAATTACAAGAGGCCTATGGATGTTCAAAAAACTATTCACACAATACGAGTAAAACCAACAAATGTAATCATTTTAAATGTTTCTTGAGCATGCACTGGTGATTCGTTATGAGAAATAAAATCAAAAAGTGCAGATATGAATGTGTAAATTTATTGAATTATAGACAACGTAGCCTCCTACACGTTCCGGCCACCTATTGTGGTCGTCTTCATGGAGGTGTTCTTTGAAGGTTGTATTACATAGAGCGTCAAAACAATTTACAAATGTGAAATGTTAAGTTGTAAATAAAAGTTTTAAAATCTATGTTAAAATATCAAATATTGATAAAATTGTGTTGAACTGTGTGTTCCTATGTTGTGTAAAGTAACCCCATCCAAGTAGAGGTGGTGGTGTTGTGTCTGCTGGTCTCGCTGTACTGATGAATTATAACACAACGTATTTACACATCTGTATAGACACTTGTCGGCTTTATTTATTATGATAAATGCCCTGATGTTACAGTTGTATTTATACACACAATTATTCATAACTCCGCATGTTCCGATCTGTCTTGATTATTCTCAGGGAGTTACTGAACATAAATATAGCATTCATAAGAACATGATGAGTTATTAAATACATTAAAATTTGTGCACAAGAAGTCCGCAGATATTACAAAATTCGTTTGGGGCCGTTTAGAATTGGTCCATAAGGTGCGGATATTGTAGTTTTATAGATTTTGAAAATGGTTCTGGAATTAACATAATATAATAGTAAATAATAAATATAATCACAATTACAAAACAATAAATGTAAATATAGTTACAAGTATTGATTAGTTGTATGTAGGTAATAAGACGATTGTTTGTACACAAAAACTGTACACCTGTTTTCAAATTTTTGAAAATACCAAGTTAGAGTAATTTATAAAATTGGAAACCATATTTGATGAAGAGTTATACGGGTTTTTAAATATCCCTTTTTTAATTAGGCAATACCCTTTAACACCGTATGTACATTTATAATGTACTTTTAATGTAAAGGAGAAGATCTCCTACCATTTGCTAAATAGAGCTTCTGTATATTTTCTTGTTCTTATGTAATAGCCTGATGATGACCCACATTCAGGGCCGAAACTAGTCACCACGTAAAATACGATTACTAAGCAAAATGTTGTGTATTAATGAAAATATAATTAGGTATTTCAGTGTCTGAGGTCGCATTAAGTGTCATGCTGAGTGAAGACTGCCGTGTTTTTGGCTGCAGTGCTGTCTGTGACTTGTGACCAAACATTACTGAATGTTAGTCTAAGATTATTGAACATCAGTTGATCTTCACAGTTGCTAAGTAATGTCTTTGAACTGACTAGAATCATACTTGTAGTGTTTGTACATTAGGTATTATTGGAAGTGTTAAAAAGTTTGATAATGACAATTAAATTGCAAATCACATAGAGTAACATATATGTAAAGTTATTGTGCTTGGAGGGTCGATGTCTCGTAGTTAAGCGCTCTAACGTAAAAAGAATGGCCTATGTAAACTTTTACCTTGATGATGAGGAAATATTTGGCCCTAAGGAGGAGGAAGTAAAAGAAGGTTGAAGAAGAATCTGTGTAGTGGCAAACTTAATGATATGAACATTGTTACAGCCGGCAGTCTTATCAAGGAAGATAGAATAGGTAGGACATATGGAACGAATCGGAGAGAAGTGAATACAGGATTTTGGTGGGGAAACATGAAAGGGGCCTTTTAGAAGACCGAAGCATAGTTATTATGCTTCTAAGTTGGGATCGTGTATACTAGATTGGTCTGTCTTAACGTGAGGAAGAGTGGGGTCTTTTGTTAATACGGTAATGAACCTACGAGTTCCGTAAAATTCAGAGAATTTCGTGACTAGCCGAGGAAATATTAAGTACTAAAGACGGATTATAGTGCCTTGAGTTAAATAGTTATATTGGTATAGTTGAAGAATAAAAGACCAACTTGATGTCACTTGTTATTTTATTTCACTTCTTATGTGCTCAACACGTTTCGGACATTAATATATCCATCATCAGGAGCTTGCGACTATGCTGCTGAATTACCACATTGTTTCGATGTGTGTTGGAGTTTCGGTGTGGTTGGGTTGGAGTGGTGTCCGTGTTGCAGGCT
>Ga0123355_10010882_pt1 | contig 13994 bp, 15 predicted proteins | sample TergutEmb28metaG_3_FD_89872 | JGI IMG/M metagenome (GOLD analysis project Ga0123355, IMG submission 89872) | Embiratermes neotenicus P1 segment gut microbial communities from Petit-Saut dam, French Guiana - Emb289 P1 | ecosystem: Host-associated > Arthropoda: Insects > Digestive system > Gut ... | reverse complement strand
TCGACATACTACTAATGACAACTCCTCTTATAAAACGGGACCCTGGTACCCCCCCAAACCTCCCCCCTACTCCCAACAATGTTTCCACGCATTATTGTATAACTGATCTATTCCAATTTTACAACCTGAAGATGACCCACATGTAGTGCCGAAACATGTCGTTGTTAGAACCCTCATTATAACAATAATAGAGGTAATATAGTTGTGTTTGACTGTGTGTATTCTACACTAAGCTCCTTACCATCATATAAGTAATGTTGTACTGCACATTTAATGTTCTGTTGACCGTGCGTCGTGACATATCCGTATAATATGAACCAACAAGATGCAATATTTTCTATTAATTTATTTCAATAATTAACCTCTACATGTTTCGAGCAGCCTTACTGCCCATCATCAGGAGGTACTACTCTGTATACACAGCAATTGGTACATGTCATGTGTTTATGTTGACTGGCGTTGAGAGAATAGTACAGAACAGTACCTCCTGATGATAAGCAGTAAGTCTGCTCGAAACATGTAGTGGTTAATTACTGAAGTAAATTGAAAGTAAATAGTGCATCCTGTTGGTTCTTACTGTACCGTTGTATTACACCTTTAACCTTTTAATATTCCATTTAAAAAATCAGTATATCATGTTATCAGCACCGACTTTATGGTAGTGCTTATATTTTAAATGACATTTTAACACATCTTACTATAAGACAGGCAGAATTGTTTTAATTTTACTGCACTACCTTATGCTAAAACAGTGAACGGTTAAAGACTTAACACAGCTAACACATACATGTGATGTACAAGGGTGAGTCAAATGAAAACCGTAAATATTTTTTATCTCATAATTTACTGAACACAAAAGGTACACAGTGACTTCATTTTTCTATGTAGTCTCCATTGTGTTCTGTTGGCCACTCTTCAAACCACGAGTATCAGTGTTGTCAACTTACAAGACAATCAAGCTGTGTTTTGAATTTGTATCGCACTTTTAAGGTTTTCATTTGACTGTCCCTCGTAAATGTGTCCCTGTGCACAACACTAAGGTATATGGGGAACGGAGGTATGGATCCACTCATTCGTAACCTCAATACCATACAGGCAACAGAAACAAACTAACTACCCCCTCACCCCCACTCCAATATGGTATAATGGGAGGTAAAGTGAGAACACTAATTAAATTTATTTCCTGTAAAGCAGTTGAGAGGAGATGGTTGACTTTCCTGTTTTACACACTGTGAACAGTTTTGTCATCCTGAGAAACCATACTGCCTTCATCTTCAAGGTGACGTGACAGGTTGAGGTGCATGGTGATGTGATGCGGTAGAAGAGAATGTGTTGGTTACACAGTTTTAAGGGAGTTTGGATAATCACAGTAATGGAAAAGATGGCACCCAAGGCACGACACAACGTTGACTTTGGTTATTGGATCATGATGAACAACACTGGCATCCTGGCCATAAAATCCAGGTATACTGAGTCGCTTATAAACGATGTGACAGAAATCAAGCTGCATTCTGACATAATGAACTGGGAGCATAGATTCTCACTGAGCAAAACGCATAACACTTATCCATTTCCGAGAAAAAATAAGGTGACAGGAATTCAAAAAAGAGAGAGATCACCTTACTTCAGCACCAACACCCACAGGAATAAGGTGTGTCAGAGGCCACTGCCATCTCCCAGGGCTCCAAGAGCTTCCTTCTTCTATAGCAAAACACAATAATGTTTTTTGGCATGCCATTCCTTTACCTGCAGTCTGGTAGTTGAGGGCTACCATCTGGCACGCTGAATTCCAGAGTGGAATAGGATTATAATTAGAAGAATCTATCCTCTGTCCTTTTGGATACACACGACTAAACTGGACCTGTTCAAAAAGGCAAAAATATTAGTAACAGCAAATACCTGGCATAAAAGCATTCAAATACAAAATTTCCTAAACCTCAAGGAGATGTTCTAAGCACTTCACTGCAATGTTTGGTTTCTGTTGTTCTACAGAGAAATAACAGTGTATGTGCACTAATGCATTCTTCTGCTTATGTAAGAAATATTCATTCAGAACATTCATGTACCTTAAACGAACCATCCCCAAAATTACATTATTTAATTAAAAACCTCCAAGAATATGAACAAGCAGGAATAAATTCAAATTCTTCTAGGTGTCCAACACAATAAATCATCCAGCAGTACTGAAGATGTGGGTTTGTATTTTGGACATTACCAATTACATCAGTACCATGAAACTGATATAAGCTTTTGAGCTTGTGACTGACAGGAAAACATACAATATTAACACCAGGACTAAGAAAAGGGGTTATGTAGCAAAACTGACAAGTAAAAGCTTTGGGAAGACATACATAGGTTATTCGGAAAGTAAGTACCATCTGCGCATATCTTTCGCGCATCCTCAAGGCTGTCATTTTGCGCATGTGCAGTTACTTCCTCTATTAATTGAGAAGCCACAGACGCCATTTCGTGAAATTCGTGTTATGTTTATGTTTGTTCCTGTGCGTTAAATAAAGACAATTGAAGGGGCCGCCGACTGTGAAATACGGTCTGTAATTCATTTTTTGAACACTAGGAATGTGCTACCAAGTAAGATTCATCACCAGATCTGTCAAGCGTATGGTGACAATGCGATGAGTGATGGTATGGTTAGGAAATGGGTTCGGATGTTCAATGAAGGATGAGAGAACGTGCATGATGAGGCGCGAAGTGGGCGTCCATCTTTGGTGAATGATGATTTGGTGCGTAAGGTCAACTAAAGAGTGCATGACGACAGACATTTGACAATTTCTGATCTGTCCCTGCACTTTCCTCAGATTTCAAGGACTCTTCTCTATGACATTGTCAGTAGTGGCTAACATCGCAGGCGGCCGCATTCTATGAGGAGGGTATACAAAAACTTGTGCCCCGCTATGATAAGTATCTCAATGATGGCGGTGAATATGTGGAAAAATAGTTTGAAGAATGTAGAATCTGATAACAATAAAATTTTATACAAAACCTTACTCGATTTTTTTTTTTACAGCGAAACGGTACTTACTTTTTGAATAAGCCCCGTATATAGGAAGAAAGACCTGGCTGATGGATAATCCATATGAAGTGGAAACAGTGGAGTAGTAGTAGTAGTAGTAGTAATAGTAGTAGTAGTAGTAGTAGATGAAACAGGAGGATGAGGAGGCAATGAAATACAACAAACATATAATAAATCAGCTTTACTTTATGTAGTGAAGGTACAAAAGAGTTAGATGGGACAGTGTGGACTGAATTCATCTGGTTCACAATGGGGACAAGTTATAGACTCTTATGGACACACCAATGAACCTTCTGGTTACATAAAATGCAGGGAATTTCTTTTGATTAGCTGAGAAACCATTACAATATTTCTATATTCACTGCCGTTGAAAACAATGATCCTTTATTGCAGTTATCAATAATGCTACATGCTATGGACCATCACAAGGCACAAAATACACACATAAATCACAAGTGCGTATATATGCAAGTGAATGTGATGTTCAGGTGACGGTGCATCATGATAAATTCTTATAATAAAACCAACTAGATGCACTAATTTCTCAAATTTATTTTTGGAATAAAACTCTACATGTTTTGGACAGTTCCTCTGTCCATCATCAGAAGTTTTTTACTGTACACATAGCAATACATGCAGGTTTGCTGACAGCTTCAGCTGGCAGCAAACCTGTATGACATATACCACTGCTGTGTGTACAGTGAAAAATTCCTGATGATGACACAGGAACTGTCTGAAACATGCGAAGTTCTAATCTAAAAATAAATTTGAGAAATTAGTGCATTTAGTTGGTTTTATTACAAGAATATGCACGTGAGTACTGAAATAAGGTTGTAGAATCTGTGAGCTTGAAAATTTCAAATATTCACTTGTGTACATACTTGTGTCTTAAATATGCATTATATGCCTGATTATGGTCCATAAGAAACACTGAAGCATTACTGACAAACGAAATAAAGGACTGTTGTGTTTGATGGCAGTATATATAGTAATACTGAAATGTCAGGATATAACAATGTGAATGTGATAAAAATTGAGAAACCATTAGTTTCTTAACCTTTTGGCGCTGGAATAATTTTTTTAATTTTAGCACACCCTACATATAAAATGTAAATAATACAGGAACCAAATACGTTAGATTTATGAAACAAACTGCATTTTGAAGAGGAAAAAGCGGAGAGTATATAACATGTTTAAAATATTCAGTACCCGTATTTGTTGAATAAATGTATAAAATGCAACGTTTAGAGGTTAGCGGTGCGGTGTGACCACTATAGGGGTCGTTAGGCGTCAAAAGGTTAAGAATGACTCTACACCATGGACTTACTCAGTGACGGCAAAACAAAGAAACAAAGCATTACGTACCTGGTGATATTTTAAGAATAATTTGTTTTCCTGCTGGCAGATAAGTTTCTCTCCTTTTGTTTCTGGGAATGACGACATTTCACTGAAGACGAAGCCATTCTTCCGAATTTTTTCAACATTAAAAGGGACTGAACGACAATACACAATAAGATTGGACATTTCAGTTGCTACCCTCAACTGTCTTTCCAAATCCTTGTGCTGAGTATCCTGCAAATAGGAGTGACACCTGAATATTATGTCTAAAAATGTTAGTGTTAACATGGCACAGGAATAGTGTCACAATGTTGGGTCAACATGGCACAGGAATAGTGTCACAATGTTGGCTCAACATGGCACAGGAATAGTGTCACAATGATGGGTCAACATGGCACAGGAATAGTGTCACAATGTTGGGTCAACATGGCACAGGAATAGTGCCACAATGTTGGGTCAACATGGCACAGGAATAGTGTCACAATGTTGGGTCAACATGGCACAGGAATAGTGTCATAATGTTGGCTCAACATGGCACAGGAATAGTGTCACAATGTTGGGTCAACATGGCACAGGAATAGTATCACAATGTTGGGTCAACATGGCATGTGAATATTACATCACAATGTTGGCATTAACGAGGACTGCGGTAGCGCAGTGGTTAAGGTGCTGTGCTACAAATCGGAAGGTCGCTGGTTCCATCCCAGCTGTTGTCAGTGGATTTTTCATTGACATAAAATTCTTCCAATCGCACTGTGGCCCTGGGGTCGACTCAGCCTCTAACAGAAATGAGTACCAGGAGTATTTCCTGGTGGTAAAGGCGGTCAGTGCGTGAGGCTGACAACCTACCACCATCCTGTGCTGTTGTCACGAAGTCCGGGAACCTTGGCTTCCTGGAACCCCAGGCCTGTAATGGGACTGCTTGACCTTGTTAGCATTAACAAGGACAGGAATATTTTCACAATGTTGGCTCAACATGGTACCTGAATATTATATCACAGTGTTAGCATTAACTAGGACAGGAATATTTCCATAGTGTTGGCTCAACATGGTACCTGAATATTATATCACAGTGTTAGCATTAACAAGGACAGGAATATTTCCACAGTGTTGGCTCAACATGGTACCTGAATATTATATCATAGTGTTAGCATTAACTAGGACAGGAATATTTCCATAGTGTTGGCTCAACATGGTACCTGAATATTACATCACAGTGTTAGCATTAACAAGGACAGGAATACTGTCACAACACTGACAAGCATAATACCTGCAGACTACTGCTCACCCTGTTATTGGCAAGACGTGCTGCTTCCTCTATGCTTTCTTTCCATTCGAGTGCCTCCTCACGTGTAGGAACTGCCACTTCGAACGTCGTGCACATGGTGGTGTTCTGAATTTTCAGGATCCACTCTTTCGCAGGATATCCTCCCACGGCCAACTCCACTACTGCTCCCATCATATCCAGGCTACCCTTCTGCAAACTTCCCAGCAGCATTGAGTCGGAAGACTAAAACAGACAAGTCAATCAAATCACGTTCATCCTTCTTCCATCTCCGAAAACATCTACAGTCGCAGGTTTCAGGTCTTCTTTGATGTGATCCTGCGTTACTGGGCAAATGGTTCCTGACATTTTGAAGGTTCACAGTGCCTGCATATTCACAGATCAAGTTGTCTTCTTCTTGAACTGCTTGACCCTTACAACAAAGGTCACACACTCCTTCAGAACACTGGGAACCACTCACCCAGCACAGCATCACATCCCAGAACACCCAAATCCCCAGCTACACCACTGTCAGAACCTTACATCTCACAACTACTATCTCTTTAACAAATAATACTTCAAAGACCAAGAGTTGTCATTACATTGTTGTATATTATATGGATATTATTGCTATGTGGTTGATAGACATTTTATTTTTTTCCTGCAGGATTGTTGTACGTATTGTATGTACTGTACGTACTGTATGTACTGTATGTACTGTACGTACTGTCTGTACTGTATGTACTGTATGTACTGTATGTACTGTATATACTGTATGTACTGTACGTAAGTCATAAGCTTATTTCATCACACTGAGTCCTCGCCTTTCTGTAACACTGTTTACACTTTTATTCTGTAAGTAAGCAGACCAGGAATGCGAGGAATTGTTTCCTTCTATTTATTTTTGTTTATAAGTGGTTGTGCTAAATGTTCATCACACAAGCAATGTGTGGGTTGACATATATAACAGTAGGTGCCTTGTGATCCAGTTCCAGTCTGCAGAAGTATATCAAATGGTGACCAGCAGCTTTGTATGAAGCTGGATGATCAGTGTTAATGTTAATGAAGGGACCCAAGATCCCGAGAACTGAACTCAATACAGCTCATTTGTATCAGCATTAATCACTGTTTATGCACAATAAACTCCAGTACACTTGACATTGGGATTATTGCAAGTGTGTGCGGCCTGCCCAACTCCCCGTCTTAACCTGAAGTTCGAGCTCTGTCCCTCCTGGAACAACATCCACGATACGTTCCCCACCAGGACAGTGCACAATACAACAATGTAAGTACTCCAAATTTCTGAGCTGTCTGTTCAGTGTCCATATGCGTGTGTGTGTGTAGCTAGACTAGCATTACAGAAAGTGGACTCCTTCTACAGAATCTAATCTGAAACCAATCAGTAAATAGTGCCCATGAGATCTGGGCCAGGTGCCTATGAATAGGAGCATACAGCATTACTACTGTGCAATGCTAAGAACAGACAAAGCAAGAACTGAGGGCATTATAACACCAGCAAAATGGAATGTGACTGATGGAAAATTCATATTTGTTATTGACATATCAGATGCACTATTTATGAACTATTTGGCACCTAACATCAGATATCCCCATCACAAAATGTTACGCTCAAAATGCCAGCCAAAACGTTTTTAAGTGGTTATATGTAATTACTTCACATGTATTACAGTACTATCAGATTTTCAAAAGTATAACAATGTAAAATTTGAGTATTACTTTGTGTCTTACGTCTTTCTGTGACTAAAATGAGTAACTAGTCAGTTGCAATCAGTATCAGATTGCAGTGACATGTGACACACAGTAGTATGAACAGATATGCTTCAAAGTTTTAGAGCTACCGCCAGCAGGTTTCTCTGACCATGAAACAGATGTACATATACATATAGTCACATGCCAGGAGACTGTAATTTTGACACCTACAAACGCGAAAACCACAAATCTCAATTTAAATTACAATGGTAATACAGCATTTATGTGAATGAAAGATGAGGTTTTTTCCTTATATATGGTGCTTGAATATGTGGGATCATCCTTGATTTCAAACTTTCGCTGTGTTCTGAATGTTTATATGCTTTCTTCTGGGTAATTCCCCGGTGTCTGAATTTTAATGCCGACGTTTCAGTACAGTCTGTCTGTTCCATCTTCATAGGTGGATAGGTATGCAGAATGACTAGGTTTCCAAGCCAAGCCAAAGTGTTGATTGGGGGTGGAGACTTGCCCAAAGCGCAAGTCGACGTCCCCCTGTCTGTCAACCATTCCCACATCTGACAGCATCGCTGGGCTCTATAACAGACACCTAAACTCTGACAGGGGGATATGCTTACACTAACGATATTAGAGTTAGGCTGAGGGCCTGGACTGATCACGCCAAAGACTAGGGCCTAGGTTGCCCTGGACTAATTATGGGAGGGATGGGAGGGTTGGGCGGCTGTCTGGGTTCTGAGCCCAGATTGGCTCAGTCGCAAAATGGAGGTATGCGACCTTTGTCAGGCGCTTAGGTGAAGCCACCGCTGGGGGAAGGAAGCGCGGGCCGTGCCCCGACTTTGCATCGTATACCCTGGCATTTGCCTTACAACTGAGGAAAAATCACGGAAAAACCTCAGTCAGGATAACCGAAGGGCGCTTGGCTGATCAGCGCCGAACGCGATTTGTTTAGTCGACTTGGCCATCATGGGAGATGGCCTCGACTGGCCTGCTGGCCCCTGCCGCCCTTGGCTTTCGCATCAGGTGATGGAGTCAACCCTTGGTCAGCATAAGTATCTGCTGAGTTGCTGACAGCTCGCAGGCTGTCAGCAAACATGTATGACATATACCATTCCTGTGTGTACAGTGAAAAACTCCTGATGATGGACAGAGGAACTGTCTGAGACATGTATAGTTTTATTCAAAAAATAAATTTGAGAAATTAGTTCATCTAGTTGGTTTTATTATAACACTTTATCATGATGCACTGTCACCTGAACATCAAATTTGTAATTTAATTGTCTGAATTTTGGATAATTCCTATTATCTGTGTTGCTTGTATGGGGTACTTGAGTTCATTTACACATTTTTACACGAACTCTCCTTGCACCTTCTGCACCCATACCTTCATATGAACCATACTGAACAAGTTAACTCTACATCCATTTACTGTTTCACAAATGAGTCATACTGAAACACATTAACTCCACAGCCATTGTACTGTATCACATATGATTCACACTGAAACAAGTTACACCTATACCCATTGTATTGCATAACAAATGATCTGTACTGAAACACATTAACTCTACATTCACTGTACTGCATCAACAATCATTGGTACTGAAGCAAGTTAATTCTATATCCAGTGTCCTCCATAAACAATGATTCGTTCTGAAACAAGGTAACTCTACAGTCAATGTACTGCATCAGCAATGATTTATATTCTAACAAGTTAACTCTATATCCATTTTACTGAATCAAAAATCATCATTCAGGATGGAGTCATATGCCTAAAGCTCTAAAATTCAGAAACAAATTCACATACCATTGGCATACACACCCCATACTAGACACCTAAAGTAGAGGACTATGAAACTGAACTTCTGACTCACATTGTCATCATGGTTTTCTTCAGGGTCAATCACCTCTACGTAGTTGGATGGGAACCAATGCTGTTTCTTTCCACCATAATCACCTCGCCACCAACCATTTTCTACCTTGTTCACATTGGTGATGATGGCATGCTTGCAGAATGACAGCTCGTCAACACGGCAGGCCACGTAGTCATACAAAGCTTTCACTGTGACCTGAACAAGAAGAAACTTCTGTGATCCCACCCACCTCACATATCACATTCTAAACGCTTTTTTTCACCATATTCTTCAGATGACATGCATGACATAACACCTGAATTCTTTCCATACCAAACAACACACTGTCCAACCACATGGTTTAGTCAACAATATACGAAATGTATGTATAAAATACCAATGAAGCATGTTGGAATCTTCACATCCTGATTTCTCCACTTCGTTTCTACTGCCCTAATTATAAAAATTGTACATACCTGTTTTGAATGGAACACGTGTTCCAGACAACTCACATGTTCCAGACAACTCACATTATCACAGTTACTTCCACGATGCTGACGATGACCCTCTTGATGGGTGTTGGTTATGTTGCTTATATCTGAGAGAAACATGATTCCAAGTGTCACTTGTTAACTAACCTTGGGCACAATGCTATTTGGATCCATGTATCCAGGGGCAGCATATACAGCTCCATCTTCATCTATCTGCTGGAAAACAACAAAAGCTTTATCAACCCACTGTGGACTGACAGTGGCTCTGTCAGAACACCCATTCTATGTCTCAAGAACATAAATACGTGTGGTTAGATTGCTCTAGTATTTTGTCATGGCATCAACAGGAACATGCACAGAAGATGGCAGACAACAGAAACGGAGGCTTTTACCCTAGGGCAAGGTGCACCTCCAGAGTTGGCACGAGAACATGAAAACCAAAATCAGTCCATCCGTCCAGATTTGAACTGAGTACAGACTGCATAGAATACTGTGCAGCTAAACATGGCCGCAACAAATGAACTTCAGCTTTTACCCTAGTGCAAGGTGCACCTCCAGAGATGGCACGAAAACATGAAAACTGAAATCAGTCCATCTGTCCAGATTTGAACTGAGTACAGACTGCACAGAATACTGCACAGCTAAACACGGCCGCAACAAACGAACTTCAGCTTTTACCCTAGTGCAAGGTGCACCTCCAGAGATGGCACGAAAACATGAAAACCGAAATCAGTCCATCTGTCCAGATTTGAACTGAGTACAGACGGCACAGAATACTGCACAGCTAAACACGGCCGCAACAAACGAACTTCAGCTTTTACCCTAGTGCAAGGTGCACCTCCAGAGATGGCATGAAAACATGAAAACTGAAATCAGTCCATCCGTCCAGATTTGAACTGAGTACAGACTGCACAGAATACTGCACAGCTACACACAGCCACAACAAACGAACTTCAGCTTTTACCCTAGTGCAAGGTGCACCTCCAGAGTTGGCAAAAAAACATGAAAACTGAAATCAGTCCATCCGCCCAGATTTGACCTGAGTACAGACTGCACGGAATACTGCGCAGCTAAACACGGCCGCAACAAACGAATGTAACTCACCGGACCCATCCCTCTGACTAAATCTTCTTTCACAGGATAACAGAGCTTCACTTTGTGATATAGAGGATGACGCTTGTAATAACTGACTAATTCCACCAGGCTCTCAAACTGAGCTGACCCAATCACATACAGTCGGCCTTCTTGTTTTATTCTGCAGTGTTTGATCTTCTTCTCTGCCCTGAAATAAGTAACAATTTAATATATGTCACCTACATTCATGCAGTAGCAGAATCTGCAAGCTGTACGAAGTGGCAACACAGCTCCAGTGCTCAGAGTAAGGCAGAGAGCTCAACACCATTCTGCTTTCTTTTAACACAACTACCATGACAACTATTTACACTCTTAGTCCCAGGCTGTACTGAACACATTTTTTTGGTCCCAGACCACTCAGTAGATACACACATAGTGTGGCTATTAAATAACGAGACTGCATGTACAGCTCATCAGCTTGACCTCTGTTACAAGTTACTGATGAAACTTTCTCCAGTCACGTAGTACAAAAACATGCTCTGTCACAACGATGGTGAAGTGAGTAGAAAAAGGTTTGTTTCATCAGGGTTTTCTTAACTTCGTAACAGAAAAACTAAGGAACGAGTAAACATCAAATTTCTTGTAAAACTGAATAAAACCATCACCAAAACCTTTAATTAATTACGCAAGGTTTTTGAACAACACGGCAGTGCGTAGCTTCTGATAGAAATACTTTGAAGATAACACACAGATAAAATAATTTCACAGGAGTATATCCTATAGGGTAAAGGTGGCCTATGCATAGGGCTGACAATATTACCACCTTCATGTGCCGAATGTCTGGAAATCTGGGAATCTCAACCACCTGGCACCCTTAGGGCCTGTACAGGGTCTGTTTTACCTCCTACACTAACTTCAATGGTCAAGCAGCACTGCTTTGAAACAAGCCGTGCTATGTAATAGCGCCACCCCATGTTTTAACATTGTTGTGAATCATCATAAATAGATATATAGATAGATATATTTGTTAACTGTAATTGGGTTGATGACTGGTGGCAGTAGTACAGTACACTATACATTCATTAGTATTCAGCCTTGAAGGCTGGGCTTGGCAGGAACCAGAGCCCTGTCATGTGAACAGTATGGCTCTGGCACACTGCATCCTGGGCAAGTTCTTGGGGGTAGTTTGCCATTGCTTTCCCCCGCCTTTAGAAGTTCCCACTTTAGCCGCCAGGTGCCTCCGTCTGCAACGACGCGAGAGATCCTAGCAGCGAAAGGTGGAACTGTGGGCAAGAAAGATGTCCGATAGTAATTTTGCCTGAATTCCGACTTCCACATAAATTTAGGTATCTTTTACATGCTGCAAATCAATGACATGGGACCGACGGCTTTACTTCCCCTCTGAAGGAAGGTGTGCTGAGGATTTTTCGCCCTAAAAATCCGACGACTTCGGCTGGGTTTGAACCCGCAAACTTGGGTACTAAAGGCCAGCACGCTACACTATTACACACAAACAATACACAGAACGACACAATTAATTTGGGAAGAGTGCTGGCCATGCCCCGTCTTGCGAGTTATACCCTGGCACTTGCCTTACAACTGAGGAAAAAGCATGGAAAAATATCCGTCAGGGTAGCCGAAGAGTGCCAGCTGGCACAAGGAAAACAGAATATGTCTAATGTTGCAGAACCTACAGTGTCAAACACTATAAGCCTGCATATGTCTAGAGGAGAGCACAGGAAGATGCCTATCCAATACAAAAGAAATGCCAACGACCACTGCAACATGTGATCCGTCGTCTGTAGGATGCACTGGTATCCTCTCCAGGCTTAGCATTAAATACACTGAAACTGTTTCAGTATGTAAAGAAACACAACCACGTTTGTACATAGGCCACATTCTGAAAGACTACGAAATGATAAATAATCTTTACGTGAGTAAACAATTTGCCTCACCTTGAGGCTGTTGTAAACTGCTAAATGTCATCCTCACAACATTATCTACTCACTTTACAACAAACAAACTCCACCTAACTATGAAACAATTAAGAGACTTACAGAAAGAAAAACACAAGAAAAATTTTTTTCAAGAAGCCACAGCCTCATCTAGAGAGACACAGTGGCACAACATTAAATCTACATGGGAACATAACAAAAACAAACCTAGAAGACAGGCAGTCACTAACTTCAGGCTCAACACAGGTCACGACTGCCTCACACCACACCTTTATCACATCAAAATATCCAGCCATAACTACTGCACAATATGCAAACAGAAAAACACAATAATGGACAAAGAGTACCTACTGAAGTGCCCAAAACTAGACAACACTGCTAGACATCTACCAAAACTGTACTGGGATGCCATAAGACTAATGGAATAAACCCAAGATCTGCCATTAGACGATGACAACAACAACAACATGATCTACTATTAATAATTTTTTAACCCTTCAATCAATATACATGAGCGGTTAGAACCAATTGCTTGTTATAAGCAGTGAGTAGGTAATATTTAGTTCTGTGTTACCTGAAGGATATAGCATATGAAAATACATTATTTCCACTAGGTCTGACTAGAAAAGCACCATCTGAAGGAACTCTTTTCAGAAATTCTTCAGCTTCAGCACGAGTAATATTCTGATGATACCAATCCTTTCCCTCATGCTTGTTTGGTTGAGGCACTGACTCTTGTAATGTGATAAAGAATTCCTGAAAATAAATTGCTCAGTGGCATAATTCATCCTCATACTTCTTTGCATAATTCAATACAATGCACAAATTCATAGGCCCTTAATTCTCACTTCAAAATTAAGTAAGAATGTTGTTCCTGTACATGCCAAAAAGGCACATTGGTGAGTGGAGGTAGAACTCCACTCACACCGAACCTCTAAACCTAGATGTAGGTATATGGCAAGCCTCATTCCTCTGGCATTTTAACCCCCAGGGAAGGTGACCCTGATTCTGGCTGAAGAGGAGGCTGGGCACTTCAGGTAAAAGTACAATCTCTTAGCCCTTCAGGAAAATGAACCACAATTCCTCAGCTGTTCTGGCCATACTCTGGTCTCTAAGCTGAATGCACTATTATGGCTCTAATTAAAAAAACAAATCACCATTTATTTAATAAATTCACTATTCAGTGTGAAATATGACACCAATAACTAGCTTTGTCACCAGAGTCTGTACCAGATAACAGTGGGGGGGGGGGGGGAAAGAGGG
>Ga0123355_10010881_pt1 | contig 13994 bp, 11 predicted proteins | sample TergutEmb28metaG_3_FD_89872 | JGI IMG/M metagenome (GOLD analysis project Ga0123355, IMG submission 89872) | Embiratermes neotenicus P1 segment gut microbial communities from Petit-Saut dam, French Guiana - Emb289 P1 | ecosystem: Host-associated > Arthropoda: Insects > Digestive system > Gut ... | reverse complement strand
TCACAGTTTTTGCGTCTTTTAGCGCATTGCAGAAAAGTGCACGTGATTTTTCTCCAATATCAAGCCCCATCCAGTCGTCCCCAATTTCACTTGAAGGTACGGTTTTATGCTCAACATCGCGACCAAACTCTTGAGCAACAACTGTATCTATAGGCAGAAGAAGCTCCACACCTTTTTCTTTAGCCTTTACCATCATTTCCTTTGCAAACTCAATCCTGTCTGCCTCAAGCAATGATGTTCCAACTCCGTGACCCATTGCCGCAAAAAATGTATAAGCCATTCCGCCACCGATTATCAACTTATCAACTTTACCAAGCAAGTTATTAATAACCGGAATTTTGTCCGAAACCTTGGCTCCACCCAAAATTGCCACAAACGGACGCACTGGGTTATCAACCGCGTTACCAAGAAATTGTAGTTCTTTCTCCATCAAAAAACCCACGGCAGATGTATCTACAAATTTGGTAACACCAACTGTAGAGCAGTGTGCACGGTGGGCAGTGCCAAAGGCATCGTTTACATATACGTCAGCAATTGAAGCTAAATCCTTTGAAAACGCTTCTTCGTTTTTCGTTTCTTCCGCACGGAAGCGAGTGTTTTGTAAAAGCACGACTTCGCCGTCTTGCATTTTTGCTACTTCTGCACGTACAACATCGCTTACTACCATGTCATCTGCAAGGAATTTAACGTTTACGCCAAGATGCGTGGACAAAGCCGTTGCAACAGGTGCAAGGGTAGCAGAGGAGTCTGGACCTTTTGGCTTGCCAAGGTGGGAACATAAGATTACACGCCCGCCATCTGAAATCAGCTTTTTGAGTGTAGGCAATGCGGCGATAATACGATTTTCGTCCGTGATTTTGCCTTCTTGCAGAGGGACGTTAAAATCGCAACGCACGAGTACGCGCTTGCCTTTTACATTGATGTCATTGATGCTTTTCTTGTTAAGCATAATATCTCCCTTTCAGTTTAATGTTATAACACACACCGTATATTCTAGCATTTGTGGTACATGTTGGCAACCAAAATATATGCAAATTCTTACCAACGAGATTGTTCATGCTTTTGGTGTGTGCTATTATAGGGACAGTTCAACGATTGGCGGAAAAACATATGTATTTCAACAAACAAGCAATTTTTTCAGATGAAACAAAACAATTTGTTTTCCCATATGACCCAAGCCCCGGCGATATGGTAACATTTAGGCTGCGTGCCACGGCAAATACTAATGTAGATGTATACCTTCACTTTTGTGATGCAGCGGGTACTGTTTGTAAAATGGAACTGGCAGAAACCAGCCCTGTTTTTGATATATACACGACATCCACCACATGCCCGCAGGATGCGGTACGTTACTTTTATTCGGTTGTATACAATGGACAAATTTTCTACTATAACAAGCGCGGCCTGTGGGAAAACCTTGTCGAACACTATAATTTTCGCCTTGTACCCGGGCTTACAACGCCTGACTGGGCAAAGGGTGCGGTCATGTATCAAATTTATGTTGACCGATTTTATAACGGAGACCCTACTAATGATGTAATAGGTCATGAATATGCCTACAATGGCATTACCGCAAAAGCTTTATCGTGGCAAAAAGAAATTACAGTAGGCGATTACTGTAATTTCTACGGCGGAGATTTGCGTGGAATAATTGATAAAATGGAGTACCTGCAACAGTTAGGTGTTGAAGTTATCTATCTTAACCCCATTTTTGTATCACCAAGCAGCCATAAGTATGATGCTCAAGACTATGATTTTGTAGACCCGCATTTTGGCGTAATTATTGAAGATGATGGCGATATCTTGCGCTTCGAGCGGATAGACAACAAGCATGCGACACGCTACAAAACACGTACAACTAGCCGTGCAAACCTTGAGGCAAGCAACAAGCTGCTGGCGGAGTTTATCGAAAAAGCACATACACACGGCATGAAGGTAATTTTGGACGGAGTATTTAACCACTGCGGCAATTATCACAAGTGGATGGATGCAGCGGGATTTTATGCAAGTAATGAATCTGCTACAGGTGCGTATCATTCAAAAGACAGCCCATTTCACGATTATTTCTTGTGGGATGGCGGCGAATGGCCTGCCAATGATAAATATAGTGGCTGGTGGGGCAACCCAAACCATCCGAAACTCAACTTTGAAAGTTCACAGAAGCTTTTTGCAAATGTTATAGAAATCGGAAAAAAGTGGGTGTCACCACCCTACAATGCCGATGGATGGAGGCTTGATGTTGCAGCAGACCTTGGTAGCTCTCCAGAAATGAACCATAGGTTCTGGCAGGCATTCCACAAGGCGGTAAAGGGCGCAAACCCAAATGCCATAATACTTGCAGAGCATTATGGCGACCCCTCTCATTGGCTAAACGGTCGTGAATGGGATACGATAATGAACTACGATGCGTTCATGGAGCCTATCACATGGTTTTTGACTGGCGTGAACAAGCATAGCGAAGAAAGCCGCCCATACCTTAAAAATGATGCACAGGCATTTGAAAACGCTATGCGGCATCATATGTCGTACTTGAATGTACATGCACTACAAACTGCAATGAACCAGCTGTCTAATCACGACCATTCACGGTTTATGACGCGCACAAGCGGCAATATCGGCCGCTGGCACACGGTTGGTGCGCTTGCTGCAAGTGTAGATATAAATAAAAACATAATGATGGAAGCCATCGTGTTCCAAATGACATGGCCAGGCGCACCTACTATTTACTATGGGGATGAAGCCGGGCTTGTTGGTTGGACAGACCCAGACAATCGCCGCACATTCCCATGGGGCAGGGAAGATGAGGTGCTAACAGCTTTACACAAAACCCTAACAACATTACGCAAATGCTTTCCCGTGCTTCGTCACGGTTCTGTCGAGTTTTTGCATAATGATTATGGCTTTATTTCATATGGGAGATGGGACTCGGCACAAAAAATTATTGTGGCGATTAATAACCGCGATAAGCAAATGGAGGCAATTGTTCCCGTTTGGAAGGTAGAAGTTGTTGACGAGTGTTTGACTGGACTTGTGATAACAGGAGGCAATAACTTTCATGAGCCAAAACAATGTTATCCTATTAATGGCGGAGAGTTGAAACTTACAATGCCGGCATATAGCTCAATTATTTTAGGGGGATGAAGAACATGATGTGTGTTAAGACATATGCGATATTTCCCCAACTTCACTAACAGCTATCCACGACCAGAGGGCGTATATATGTGTCTTGGGCTATTGTGTTTTTTGGTTTACATGTACAAGCTATTGCATACCTGTTTTTGTTTGCAGAACTTGTGTTTGACCCGCAAGGAGTTGGCTTTGATGCACTATTAGCCTATTTTTGTTACTCGGTTATGAAATACACCGGGGCGCATTATCATTTACTAAGATGATTGGCGGCGCGAAAAAATATGTTTGAGGAAGGATACTAATTATGGAATGGCAGCAAAAACTAAATATTTTCCTCTCAGACTTTGAGTATATTAAGGATGTAACCGCCGTTCTGGCCTGTGGAAGCTACGTTACAGGGAATCCCACAACACACTCCGACTTAGACGTCCATATAATCCTAGATGATGGTGTAAACTACCGTGAACGCGGTAATAAGTATGTAGATGGCCTACTGATTGAATATTTTGCAAACCCTCCGCGGCAAATTCTTAAATATTTTGCAGAAGACATTATTGACAAGTCCCTAATGTCTCAAGTGCAATTTGCAACAGGCAAAATTATATTGGACAATAAAGGCGAAGCCGCAGCACTAAAAGCAAAGGCCGGCATAATGATAGCCGATTTTTATGCAAACGCAACCAATGTAGCAAAATCAGAAATATCCGTGCTTACAAAATATTTTTTATGGGACAGCCTAGATAATTTGCAGGATGCATACAAAACAGGTCGCAGCGATTTCGATTTTCTCTATTATACCTATCTCGACCGCACTCTACACGTATACATGAACACCATAAAACATCCATATAACTCTATGTCTATACTTGGTAATATCCAAAGCCAAACCGTCCGTGACAAATACCTGCTACATAGCCTGCCGGATGAAAATATTGCAAACATAATAGCCGCTGCAATAACAACTACTGACAAACAAGATCGACTGAAACTTTTTGCAAAACTTGTGACAAGTATTTTTAACCAATTTGGCGGGTTTTGCATTGATGGATTTAAGTTCAAAAGCGATGTTGAATAATCCTTGACAATACCAGCTATAAGGCACTATCATAGCAACAATTCACAAAATTATTCATACCAACCAACATTAAACTGGAGGGTTGCCATATGAAAACAACAAAAGCTATCGTAAAAACAGCAAACACGCCAAATGGCTTGTCCCTTGTGGACATTCCTTTTCCAACAATTAATCACAACCAGGTTTTGATCAAAGTTAAAAGAACAGCGATATGCGGTACAGATATTCACATATACAATTGGGATAGCTGGGCACAAAAGCATATCAAAACGCCTCAAGTTATAGGGCATGAGTTTGTTGGCGAAGTAGTAGAAACAGGCATGTATGTAACCAGCGTGCGCGAGGGGCAAATTGTGTCCGGCGAGGGACATATCGTGTGCGGAAAATGTCGCCATTGTATAACGGGATACCCGCATCTATGCCGCCAGACAGTAGGCATAGGTGTGGGTATGGACGGCGTTTTTGCAGAATATATTTCATTCCCCGCAAGTAATTTGTGGGTGTGCGATACAAATATTTCCGAAGATATCCTTAGTGTGCTAGACCCGCTTGGCAATGCCACCCATACTGCGCTCACATTTAATGTGCTGGGCGAAGATGTTCTTGTTACTGGTGCTGGCCCAATTGGGCTAATGTCTGTTCCTATACTTAAACGGGCGGGTGCGCGTAGCATTGTGGTTTCTGATATCAACCCAGAAAGGCTTGCTCTGGCGCAACAACTCGGCGCAACAGCCACGGTTGATGTACGCCATCAGACCCTTGCAGAAGCAATGGCAGAGCTTGACCTTATAAAAGAAGGTTTTGATGTGGGGCTGGAAATGTCCGGCAGCGGTGAGGCTTTCTCTGGCATGGTTGACGTAATGGCCAATGGCGGTAAAATTGCTATTTTAGGCATTCTTCCGCAAGATCTACAAATTAATTGGGAAGCAGTAATTTTTAATAGCCTGACACTTAGGGGGATTTATGGGCGGCAAATGTTTGACACATGGTATAGAATGACGGCATTACTACAGTCAGGGCTTGAGGCAGAAATTGCAAAGGTGATTACACATCATTTTAGATATACAGAATTTATCGAAGCATTTGAGTTGATGCGCAGTGGTAAGTCTGGCAAAGTAATTTTGAATTGGAGCGAATAAGATGAAAACAGCATATAATCACTGGCAACAGGTTACAGATGAAATAAAAAGCTCCGGCCTATGGAAAACGGAGCGCGTCATCACAACACCGCAGTCGTCGGTGATTGACATAACAGCAAAATCGCAACTCATAAATATGTGTTCTAACAATTATCTCGGTCTTGCCAACAACGCTGAGGTAAAGGAAGCTGCAAAGCAGGGCATAGATAAATGGGGCTATGGTCTTTCTTCTGTACGGTTTATATGTGGCACGCAAGAGCTACACAAGACACTTGAAGCGCGACTGAGCGAGTTCCTATGCACAGAGGACACGATTTTATATTCGTCCTGTTATGATGCAAATGGCGGTCTGTTTGAAACGCTGCTTACTGCAGAGGATGCAATCATTTCCGACGAACTAAACCATGCAAGCATAATTGATGGGGTGCGTTTGTGCAAGGCGATGAGATTCCGCTACAAAAACAATAACATGGCAGACCTTGAGGAGCAGCTTATTACTGCCACCACTCAAAACGCACGCATCAAAGCTATTGTTTGCGATGGAGTCTTCTCGATGGATGGCACAATCGCAAATTTGCCCGCCATCTGTGACCTTGCGGACAAGTACGATGCCATTGTTATTGTTGACGATAGCCATGGCGTTGGCGTTATAGGGGAAAATTTGCGCGGCAGCCATGAGTACTGCGGCGTTATAGACCGAGTTGATATCCTCACGGGTACGCTCGGCAAGGCTCTTGGCGGGTCATCCGGCGGATACACGTCTGGGAAAAAGGCGATTATTGACATATTGCGCCAACGGTCGCGAACATATTTGTTTTCGAACACTCTATCGCCGATTATAGCGTCCGGCAGCTTGAAGGTATTGGAGCTGGTGTCTACATCCAGTGACCTTAAAACACGACTCCGCGAAAATACCGAATATTTCCGCAATGGTATAAAAAACATTGGGCTGGCAACGGTGGAGAGTGTACATCCCATCGTACCTGTCATGCTATTTGACGAACTAATTGCACAAAAAATGGCAGAAAAGCTCCTGGAAAAAGGCATTTATGCAATCGGATTCTTCTACCCAGTAGTGCCAAAAGGTCGTGCTCGTGTGCGCTGTCAAGTATCTGCGGCGCATACAAAAGAGCAGCTTGACGTTGCAATTGCAGCATTTGCTGCTTGTAAACAGGAGATGGGTATTGTCATTAACGAAACGTCCGCATAATTTTCCATATTTCGTTTGTGATGTTTCGCAGATATAAAAATGAGAGACGGTGTGTTTATATGATACGCTGCTACGACGATTTCATTAATGCCCTGCTTACTGCTGGGTTTTCTATGGGTATTGGCGACGCGGGCATTTATGCCGTTGTACCGTGGAGTTTTTTTGACGAGCCACCATACGACACACCAGTAAATTGGGGTTCGTCCGACCAAGACTTAAGCCCGTGGGAATGGCGTATGCGCGTGCTTGTTGAGCGTAGCGACATTGCGTATGGCAAGTTCTTTTTCAACAAAACTGGGTACATAACACGAGAATGGTATCCATATTTCTTAGCAGCAAGGCGTGGTGGTATTTCGTTTGACGAGGCATATGAGAATGGTACGATTAGCCATCTGGCCAAGCGCGTATATGATGTTATACGTGAAAACGGGATGATTTCTAGCCGTGCAATAAAGCAGCTTTCAGGGTTTAGTAAGGACGAAAAAGCGGCTTTTGAACGAGCTCTTGTAGAGTTGCAAATGAAGTTTTTTATCACAATGGGTGGAAGCTCAAAGCGTATATCGCAAAAGGGAGAATCGTACGGCATGACATCAATGATGTTTTGCACGACAGAGTTTTTTTGGAACGCACAAGACCTTCCTCCAGATTTACCGGACTTTTTACGCGTCGAAAGTACCGACAATGATATATTTGAGAAAGCAGCAAAAATTGGGCGCGATGAAGCATTTGAAAAGATACGCGAACGTGTACTCGAGCTTAATTCTGTTGCAGATGAAAAAAATATGCGCAAATTTGTATTTGGGTAAATCTGCGAGAGGACAAGATGTATGGTAAACATAACTACCGCACGTTGTACGCTATCATCACTTAAATTGGGAGATTTTCGTGATTTAATAAGGTTAAAGACCAACGATAAAGTACGCGAATACTTGGGGGGTATCCCAAAAACCCACAAAGTTTATATAAATTTATTGCACGCAATGTTTATGACTAAAGAGCATCACTTTACTGTTCGTCTTACTGCATCGGCAGAGATAATTGGGCATTTGATAGTTGCACCGCATCATAACTCGAGTGACATGGAGATTTCGTACATGTTTTTTCCTGCACACTGGGGCAATGGTTATGCCAAGGAAGCAGTGAAGACTTTACTTGACTTTTGCAAAATCAAACTTAAACTGTCGCATGTTGTTTCGGAAACACAGGTAGCAAACGAGCGTTCTTGCAGGTTGCTTGAAGGGCTGGGTTATAGACGTGACAGCGAGGTAACCCGTTTTGGTGCAAAACAACGGATATATGTATACGATTTTCATGAATAGACTAGGAGAATTTTGCATGGAAAATTGCATTTTTTGTAAAGTTGTACGGGGCGAAGCCCCTGCGTGGAAGGTTTATGAAGATGAATACACATTTGCATTCTTAGATATTTTCCCCGCAACTGAATATCATACCGTAGTTATCCCAAAGGCACATTATGAGAACGTTTTAGACATCCCTGCAGATATTTTTTTGCATGTTATGGACACGGTAAAGAAAATTATTGATATGTACCGCGCAAAGCTAGGTATAGAAAATGTACAAATTGTACACAACGCAGGACGCGATGCACAGCAGACAGTGTTTCATTTGCATGTGCATATTGTGCCACGCACAGCAGGGGATGAGCAAAACCTTGGCTGGTATGGGTCACACCCAGAGTTGCGGGACAAATTTGATAGAATGATTGAGGGGTTGAAGCAACTATGAAAACACTGGAGACCGCACGGCTTATATTACGGCAACTTACAACACAGGATTTTGCTGCAATACACAGCTATGCAAGTAGAGTAGATGCCACAACATATATGTTATTTGGTCCAAACACCGAGGATGAGACTCATGAATTTATAAATAGAGCGATAAAAAAAGCGGAAACAATACCGTGCGAAGACTATCAGTATGCCGTCGTACAAAGAGATACAGGCATGCTTATAGGCTCATGCAACCTATGGTACAAAGACGAAAACAAGGCCGAGCTTGGCTGGATACTACACCCGGACTACTGGCAAAAAGGTTACGGATATGAGATGGCCAAACGTCTTATTGAATTTGCGTTTAATGAGCTAAACATACACCGCGTAATAGCCACATGTGATTCAGAAAACACAGCATCCTTCCGTCTTATGGAGAAACTAGGTATGCGCCGCGAAGGATACTTCCTGGATGCACGGCCCGCGAACAAAAACTCCCAAACAGGCCGTGAGTTTAGCGATAAGTTATCTTATACCCTCCTCAAAAGTGAGTGGAAAATGGCAAATGAAATTTCCTACTATAATGCGTTGCCTTTTGAGTTTAACGACTTCATAGATGTGCCAATGCTTTCAAACGGCGAGATATACCTCGTATGTACAGCAAAGCAACCTGGAGACCCTATAAGGAACTGGATACCGGGATACCAGTTTGCTATATGCAAGGGCGGTGAGCAAATTGGTCATGTAAGTCTACGAATAGGCTATGGCGGTGGTCCAAAAAACGATAATCTTTATTATGGAGGACAAATCGGCTATGGTATTGATGAGGCGTTCCGAGGTAATGGGTACGCAATGGAGGCCTGCAAACTTCTGTTGCCTATTGCCCATGCGCACAAAATGTCAAAGTTACTTATCACAAACAATTATACAAACATCGCATCCCGACGCGTGTGTGAAAAACTAGGTGCGCGTTTGGTGCGTCTTGCACGTTTGCCAGAACATAGCGACCTGTACAAAAACGGACAGCGATTTGCCAATATATTTGAGTGGGATTTGAGTGATATATCGTGCTAAAAAATGAAAACCTTCACAAACTATACCTATTATTTTGCATATGCATTATAGGCTTTGCCATCATATGTGGACTTTACAGCAATGGTAGTATCCATTTTACAAATCTAAAGACATTCACATATCAGAGTAATATTTTTTTGGTGTTGGGCTATGTGGTAATTATTGCCCTGTACAATAAATCGCATACACTACGGCATTATATCTCCATTAGTGTCCTTGTAGCTATTTCTGTAACCGGTCTTATATATAATTTTGTGCTTGTGCCAATAGTAGATGCTCCCCCGGTTAATATTGGGTTTGTAAATTTCGCGCTACATGCGTTGTCAATGGTGCTTGCGCTAGTTAATTATTTTGTGTTTGAGCAAAAGGGCAATTACAGACGCATGCATGTTATTGTTGCGATGGCTTTCCCTGCAATTTATTGGCTAGTATTTGTGTCCATTGGCGGGCGGATAGACTATTATCCCTACTTTTTTATGAACCCGATGGAAATTGGCTGGCTCATGGTATTTATCTGGCTGGTCATACTTCTCGGTTCGTTTGCCGTACTTGGCGCACTGCTTGTGTGGTTTGACACACGCCACTCTCGTAAAGTGGACACAGAATGAGGGACAAGCACGGGATGCTCAAAAAATATTTTGGTTATCTATGCTTATGGAGATGTGTGTTAAACTGTCGGCATCCGATGCAGAACTTATACAAACCTCTGGGATAGGGGGGATGAAACTTAGGCGGTACGAGCCGTAGTTTCTTGAGACAATTGTAAAGTTTCAAAATACGTAACACGCGTATATTTCATAATATTTCAAGGGAGGAATTACCATGTCACTGCAAAACGCAATCAGCAAAACACGGGATTTTTACACAATGAAAAAAAATGCCTCAATTTTGCAGCACGAGTTTGGTTTTTATTCAGTAGACCGCTGGGTCGAGCAAGGTCATATTAAAGACTTGGAAGACCTGTATGCACAATGTAATTTTGATGAAAAGGGTATCTTTTACTTCATGAACCTTGGCTGGTGTGAGGCACCACTTGTCCCTGTTTTTGAAGATAAAGTACTAGAAGACCGAGGAGACTATGAAGTGATACAAGACTTTGCCGGCCGGCATGTGTTGGTATTCAAAGGTCGCAGGAATGGCTTTATGCCCGAGTATATTGACCATCCGGTAAAGGATTTTGCCAGCTGGGAGCGCGAAATTAAATGGCGCATGGATCCAACATCTGCATGGCGGCTCAAAAATGCCACCAAAGAAGGCGAAAAAATGCGCGACCTTGCAAAATTGGGCGCAATGATAGGGCAGGGTATTGTTGGTGGCTATATGTACCTGCGCAGCCTCGTTGGCCCGACAGAGTTGCTCTACATGGTATACGACGAGCCAAAGCTGATACACGAAATGATGCAAACATGGTATGATGTGGCAGACGCGGTTATCGCACATCATCAGAAATATGTAACGCTAGATGAATTATTCTTAGCGGAGGACATTTGCTACAACATGGGTCCGCTAATGTCGCCTAATATGATGCGGGAATTTTTATTCCCATACTACCGTCAGCTAATAGACAATATCAAGACGCGTCAAATTGATAAAACCCGACATTTGTATCTACAAATTGACAGTGACGGCGACTGTCGCCCTGTTATGCCTGTGTATCAAGAGCTTGGTTGCGATTACTTTTCGCCTTTTGAAGTGGCAAGCGGATGTGATGTTGTAGAAATTGGCAAACAGTACCCAGATATGTTGATGCGCGGTGGTATAGACAAGCGCATTCTTGCGGCAGGCAAAGAAGCAATCGACCGTGAGATTGATAGGATCATGCCTGTAATGAAAGCACGTGGCGGATATATTCCAATGTGCGACCATGGTGTACCAGAAGAAGTTGCGTTTGAGGATTTTATGCATTATCGCAAGAGGTTAAGGGAGTTTCAGTAGTCGCAACAATGATTTCTTTGTATGTCTATCATGAGAAGAACGCAAGCCCAGCTAACTAATCGTGTATGCAATAATATTTGGAAAAGAGGTGCAAAAGTGTACCTCTTTTTTAGTCGAAATAATTTTCACAAAATCCGTACATTTGTTTGTTTGTATGATATAATCCTTGGACATACACAATGAAAATGCCGAAGGGGTGTATAACATGCTAGATATAACCGAACGTTTCGAGGCCGCAATCACAACTTTTGTAGAAAAAATAAAAAATGACTCTAACATCTTGGCTGTTATCCTGTACGGGAGTCTTTCTAATGATAGAGTATGGAAAAAATCCGACATGGATACATATGTGCTTGTGCGCGAAATGAAGCTGGACACCAAATCCATTTGTGTGGAAGAGGACGGGCTACTTATTAATGTTAACTTGCAGACAGAGTTTGAGTTCAAACGTGGGCTTGAACGCAGCCTTGGTGGTGGGTTTCATACAGCAATGTTTGATAAGGCTCGTGTTATGTTTGCACGGGACGAGAGCCTTCGCACGTTTATCGAAAGCAACCGGAACATGGGGGCAGATGATCTTGCTCTATCGTTCTTCCAAAGTGCAACAGGCTTACTATATTACATGGAAAAAATTGAAAAATGGCTGACAATAAAGGAAGACCCATTATACACCCAGTTTTGGACTCTAAAGGCCGTAGACCAATACGCCAACATGCATCTTATCTTAAACGGCAAGCCATCCAGCCGCGAAGCGGTACTCAAAGTTATGGAGTACGCTCCTCAGGATATTTCCCACCTATACGAGCGTCCAATGAATGGCCTCATGACACATGACGAGTTATGGGATGTGCTACGATACTATCGCAAATTTTTGGAAGATAATTTACCGTTGCTTCGACAACCAGTAGACCAGTTTATGACAGACGGGGACGTGTACACCGTCACTGCACTGGTCAAACATTATGGAATGTACTCCCACGACCTATGTCATGTCTTCGATTTTTTAGATGAGATGAGAGTGGTCTCAAAAGTTACGGAAAATATTAGGCTAACCCCAAAAAGCCGCAGTGCAGTAGAAGAAGTGGCATATATGTATATAGGAGGGTCATGTGATGAGAAGCACAATTGAAGTTATCGGCGCGAACCAGAACAATCTAAAAAATATTGATATCGAAATTCCACGCGATAAGCTGACCGTTGTAACGGGTGTGTCTGGCTCGGGCAAGTCGTCATTAGTATTTGATGTTATCTATGGCGAGGGCCAACGGAGGTTTCTTGAGTCTATTTCAAACTTCGCAAAAGGCCGCATTAATCAAGTAAAAAAACCGAACGTCAAGTATGTGCGCGGGCTTTCGCCAGTGGTTTCGATTGAGCAAAAGAAAGGCAATTTCAACCCCCGCTCTACGGTTGGCACTGTTACTGATATTCAAGATTATTTGCGCCTTTTGTATGCCACGGTTGGAGTAGGGGAATGCCCTGTTTGTCAACACCCCCTACATCAAGTGAATGCACCACGGCTAGCAGAACATATATCGTCACTACCTGTGGGTACTACAATAGAACTGCGCGTGCCTACTGCCAAAATACCAGGTACTGACTATAACTATCTATTTGACTTGGTTCGCAAAAAAGGCTACAAGCGGCTGCTTGTGGATGGCGAACCATTCGACCTTTCAGAAAAACGCGAGCTGGACGAAGATACGACCTACGAAATGGAAATTATCATCGAGACACTTACGCTAAAACGTGGGATGCATGCACACATTTCCAAAACAATAGAAGCTGCAATGATTTCTCTGGATGACGCTGTGGTTATGCGGGTAGAAGTGCTTAGTATGCCGGAAAATACCGCGCCCGACATTCTTGAAAGGTTTCATGCAAAGTACGCCTGCCCGCTCCATCACTATATCCTTTGCGAGTTGCAAACATTTCACTTCTCATTCAATACCGAAGGGTCAGCCTGTACTACCTGCCATGGCATTGGCAAGTCTCATGTAGTTAAAGAACGCTTCCTTATTGATGACCCAGAAAAGAGTGTGGCACAGGGGTGTTTCCGCCAGTCTGTGCTAAAAAAGCCCTTTATGCAGGGCTACCGATGGGTGATGATATACAGCACGCTCGAGCATTATGGCATTAGTGTACACACCCCATACAATAAGCTAAAGCCAGACGAAAGAGATATCCTTCTTTATGGAACAAAGGGCGAGCGTGTGCTTATGGTAGAGCCACCAGGGCTAAAAAAACGCAATTGGATGGTGGGACAACACCGTAGCTGGGCAGGCATTGTTGGCGATCTCAACTGGTGGTACTATAACTGGGTACGCAAATTGGATGGCGGCACCTGGGATCCAGACTTTATTAAGGATGTAATGGTTGAGACAACTTGCCCCGACTGCGGAGGCGGACGGCTCAAAAAGCAACGACTATCGGTAAATGTTGGCGGTAAAAATATACACGAACTATGTAGCATGCAGTTGCAGAACTTAATCGATTTCCTGACCGCTACAGAGTTTTCTGGACATAATGCCGAGGTTGCCCAAAGCATCTCGCGTGAGCTTGTCAAACGTCTACAGCTTCTCATAGATGTGGGGCTGTACTATTTGAACCTTGGCCGCCGAAGTGACTCAATCTCGGGCGGGGAGATGCAAAGGATAAAGATGTCAACCCAAATATCTAGTGAGCTAATGGGCATGCTCTATATA
>Ga0123355_10010880_pt1 | contig 13994 bp, 13 predicted proteins | sample TergutEmb28metaG_3_FD_89872 | JGI IMG/M metagenome (GOLD analysis project Ga0123355, IMG submission 89872) | Embiratermes neotenicus P1 segment gut microbial communities from Petit-Saut dam, French Guiana - Emb289 P1 | ecosystem: Host-associated > Arthropoda: Insects > Digestive system > Gut ... | reverse complement strand
CAACGCCAGAAACACAAAATGGACCACCTTCACTTATACATCACCGCAGATCAGGAAAATCACAAACCTGTTCAAACACACCAATGTAAGCGTGGACAATAAGTGCACCAACACTATCTCACACCTGTCCAAGACCACCAACAAAGCAATATGCACCTCATCACCTCATAACCTTACGACGAACTTATATGCGTGACATGCAACAGATCGTATGTGGGCCAGACCAGCCGGAGCCTAAGGCAACGCTATAAAGAACATACCCAGTACATAAAAGTAAATAACCCATTATCTGCATATTCCTTCCATATCCCTAATAATCAGCATGAATAGAGTCCCTCAGAGAAAACCATGTCCCTCCTAAAACCCCTCAATAACACCTCCTTTTTAACCCCATACGAACAGTTTTATAAAAGCTCTTCACAAATCTGGCAGGCTTATTTCCGAACAGAACCCTGGTGAACCCAACCCACTACTCCAGATGGCCATCAAACCATTCCACTCACCTTCATTATCCTACCAGTCGAACAGCAACCTTCACAGTGATCACACCCTCAACGTAGCACCAGAGTACCGCAACCTGCCACATCCAACACTACCAGGTATGTACGTTATTCTAATATGGAACCCAACCCCTATTCTAACCCGCCCTTCAACAACAACAGTAACCCACCCAGTGCACCTGCAAGTAAAAAACCCCAAACAAACTGATACATAAACCTAGGCGCAGGCCCCAAGGCGCTTGACCTGACTAGACGCACGAACCGGATTACAATACTACGACACACCCAACTAGACACGGCTACACACACACACACACACCAGTAGCCCCAACTTATCAAACCACACACTATCCTCATAAAGGCAACACGGCTAATATCCGCGTCTTCTCTTGTTACATAAAATACACTCCACATGCAGTAACACGTGGTCTTTTCCCCTGATGATGGGCATAAAGATACCCGAAACATGTCGAGACTGTAATCAATAATCAACACCTGCGATTGACAATAAATCATCTATATTTTTGCATTTTGTTGGTATTCTTTCTTCGCACATCGCCCAACGTTTCTGCCACTGTTGGAAACGTTTTGCAAACTCCTCTTTCGGGATGTCTAATAGTGTCTTCGTCGAATTTCGTTTGATGTCCTCCGTTGCCTCCAATCGGTGTCCTTTCAGGTTTTTCTTAAGCCGTGGGAATAGGATAAAGTCACACGGTGCCAGATCTTGTGAATATAGCGTCTGCTACTACTGAGCGGTACCGTGTTTGGCCACAAACCGCTGCACTAGGTGTGAAGTGTGTGCGGGCGCATTGTCGTGGTTCAGGATCCAGTCGCCATCCCGCCATTTTTCCGGTCGTTTTCGGCGAACTGATTCACGCAAACGTCGCGATATCTCCACGTAATATTCCTTGATAATTGTTTGCCCTTCGGGAGCGTACTCGTGGTGTAGGATACCCTCAGAATCGAAAAACGTCAATAACATGACCTTTGTTTTGCTTTGCACCTGGCGTCCCTTCCTTGGTCGCGGAGAGTTGGGACCCTTCCACTGCGAAGTTTGTTGTTTCCTCTTCGGCTGCACGTCTTTACATGAACGAACAAACAATTCACGGTCGATTGTCTGACGTTGCTCACGTTGGTCATCTGTTAGCAAACGCGGCACAAACTTCGCGCACACACGTTTCACGAGAGGATCGTCAGTTAAAATAGCAATCCATGAGCCCACGGAAATCCCACAGTCATCTGCTATCTCTCGTAGGTCAATTTCTTGTTATTGCGAACGATTGTTCAAACTTTAGTAATAATTACGTCCTTTCTCGATGTTGAAGATCGCCCCGAGCGGAGGTCGCTTTCAACGGAGGTTCTACACTCTTTAAATCGACGGAAACAGTCAAAAACTTGTATACGACCCATTGCATTTTCACCGTATGCTTGCTGCAATAATTGATACGTTTCCGTTGCCGTTGTTCTGATTTTAAAACAAAACCAGTTTGAAACGCATTGTTAGGTACTTTCACACATAGTAAAAATCTCAATGACATAAACGAACGTGTTAATTACGTGACATAATACAGCCAACTGAGCAAAGGCTGCCACTTACAACTTGTGTCAAGATTTGCTAAGACATTTACGAACATGAAAAGACTGGTTGCAAACACATCCCACCCCGTGAACAACCACTACAGTTCCAATCCAGATACTATATGAACAAACCTCGTGTGATATAATTTTTAAATTTTTAAGCGTATCACACGGACACTATATTTACAAATTCATGCAAGTAATAATCCTTATTTATTTTTCAAATATAAAAGTGGTCCTAGAAAAGGAAAGTTTGGGAAACATTGCTATAAACAATCTATCTGTTCTATCGGTAAGAGTTCATCTAAAAATTCGGGACTAAGCTTTCCGTCCAAAGACGTTAGGGAAATATAAGAGAAATACGTGGAAGAATTCGCGCAAAAATGTCATATCGCTGCTGTTGGGAGCAGTGGACATGCTGCGGTGTGCTGTTTGTAAACGTCTGTTGTAACAGCTGGTGTGAGAACACAAGCAGTGGACATGCTGCCGTAAGCTGTTTGTAAACGTGTGTTGTAACAGCTGGTGTGAGAAACCAAGCATTGGACATGCTGCGGTATGCTGTTTGTAAACTTGTGTTGTAACAGCTGGTGTGAGAACACAAGCAGTGGACATGCTGCGGTAAGCTGTTTGTAAAATTCTGCTGTAAGAGCCGGTGTGAGAACAAAAGCAGTGGACATGTTGCAGTATGCTGTTTGTAAACGTGTGTTGGAACAGCTGGATTGAGAACACAAGCAGTGGACATGCTAAGGTTTGCTGTTTGTAGACGTGTGTTGTAACAGCTGGTGTGAGAACAAAAGCAGTGTACATGCTGCAGTATGCTGTTTGTAAGCGTGTGTTGTAACAGCTGGTGTGAGAACACAAGCAGTGGACATGCTGCCGTAAGCTGTTTGTAAACGTCGGTTGTAAAAGCTGTTGTGAGATCACAAGCTGAAGATAAGTTGCGGTGTGCTGTTTGTAACCGTCTGTTGTAACAGATGGTGTGAGAACACAAGCAGTGGACATGCTGCGGTATGCTGTTTGTAAAAGACTATTGTAACAGTGGTGTGAGAACACAAGCAGTGGACATGCTGCGGTATGCTGTTTTAAACGTCTGTTTTAATAGATGGTGTGAGAACACAAGCAGTGGACAAGCTGCGGTATGCTGTTCGTAAACGTGTGTTTTAACAGCTGGTGTGAGAATACAAGAAGTTAACATGCTGAAGTTTCCTGTTTTTAAACGTCTGTTTTAACAGCTGGTGTGAGAACACAAGAAGAAGTTATGCTGCGGTGTGCTGTTTGTAAACGTCTGTTGTAACAGCTGGAGTGAGAACACAAGCAGTGGACATGATGCCGTATGCTGTTTGTAAACATGTGTTGTAACAGCTTGTGTGAGAACACAAGCAGTAGACATGATGTGATGTGCTGTTTGTAAACTTGTGTTGTAACAGTTGGTTTGAGAACACAAGCAGTGGTCATGCTGCGGTTTTCTCTTTGTAGACGGGTGTTGTAACAGCTGCTGTGAGAACACAAGTAGTGGACATGCTGCGGTATGCTGTTTGTAAACGTGTGTTGTAACAGCTGAAGTGAGAACACAAGCAGTGGATATGCTGCGATATGCTGTTTGTAAACGTGTGTTGTAACAGATGGTGCGAGAACACAAGCGGTGGACATGCTGCGGTATTCTGTTTGTAAACGTGTGTTGTAACAGCTGCTGTCAGAACACAAGCAGTGGACATGCTGCGGAATACTGTTTGTAAACGTGAGTTGTAAAAGCAGAAGTGAGAAAACAAGCAGTGGATATGCTGCGATATGCTGTTTGTAAACGTGGGTTTTAACAGCTGGTGTGAGGACAAATCAGTGGACATGCTGCGGTATGCTGTTTGTAAACGTGTGTTGTAACAGCTGGTGTGAAATCACAAGCAGTGGACAAGTTGCCGTATGCTGTTTGTAAACGTCTGTTGTAAAAGCTGTTGTGAGAACACAAAAAGAAGATATGCTGCGGTGTGCTATTTGTAAACGTCTGTTGTAACAGCTGGAGTGAGAACACAAGCAGTGGACATGCTGCTGTATGCTGTTTGTAAACTTGTGTTGTAACAGCTGATGTGAGAACATAAGCAGTGGACAAGCTGCGATATGCTGTTTGTAAACGTGTGTTGTAACAGGTGGTGTGAGAACACAAGCAGTGGACATACTGCGGTATTCTATTTGTAAACGTGTGTTGTAACATCTGCTGTGGGAACACAAGCAGTGGACATGCTGCGGTTTGCTATTTGTAAACGTTTGTTGTAACAACTGAAGTGAGAACACAAGCAGTGGACATGCTGCTATATGCTGTTTGTAAACGTGTGTTTTAACAGCTGGTGTGAGAACACAAGCAGTGGGCATGCAGGGTTTGCTGTTTTTAAACATGCGTTGTAATAGATGCTTTGAGAACAGAAGCAGTGGGCATGCTGCGGTAAACTGTTTTTAAACGTCTGTTGTAACAGTGTTGTGAGAACACAAGCTGTGGACCTGCTGCCATATGCTGTTTGTAAACGTGTGTTGTAACAGCTGGTGTGAGAACACAAGCAGTGGACTGGCTGCCGTATGCTCTTTGTAAACTTCTGTTGTAACAGCTGTTGTGAGAACACAAGCAGAATATATGCTGCGGTGTGCTGTTTGTAAACGTCTGTTGTAACAGCTGGAATGTGAACACTAGCAGTGGACATGCTGCGGTACGCTGTTTGTAAACGTCTGTTGTAACAGTTTTGTGAGAACACAAGAAGTGGACATGCTGCGGTATGCTGTTTTTAAACGTCTGCTGTAACAGCTGGTGTGAGAACACAATCAGTAGACATGTTGCTGTATGCTGTTTGTAAACTTGTGTTGGAACAGCTGGTTTGAGAACACAAACAGTGGACATGCTGCGGTTTGCTGTTTGGAAACGTGTGTTGTAACAGCTGGTGTCAGAACAGAAGCAGTGGACATGTTGCCGTATGCTGTTTGTAAACGTCTGTTGTAACAGCTTTTGTGGAATCACAACAGAATTTATGCTGCGGTGTGCTGTATGTAAACGTCTGTTGTAACAGCTGGAATGAGAACACAAGCAGTGGACATGCTGTGGTACGCTGTTTGTTAACTTCTGTTGTAACAGCTGGTGTGAGAACACAAGCAGTGGACATGCTGCGGTATACTGTTTGTAAACGTGTGTTGGAACAGCTGGTGTGAAAACACAAGCAGTGGACATGCTGCGGTATGCTGTTTGTAAACGTCTTTTGTAACAGCTGGTGTGAGAATACAAGCAGTGGACATGCTGCGTTATGCTGTTTGTAAACGTGTGTTGGAACAGCTAGTGTGAGAAGACAAGCAGTGGACATGCTGCCGTAAACAGTTTGTAAATATCTGTTGTAACATCTATGTGAGAACACAAGAAGAATTTATGCTGCGGTGTGCTGTTTTTAAACGTCTGTTGTAACAGCTGGAGTGAGAACAAAAACAGTGGACATGCTGCGTTATGCTGTTTGTAAACGTGTGTTGTAACAGCTGATGTGAGAACACGAGCAGTGGACATGCTGCGGTATGATGTTTGTAAACTTGTGTTGTAACAGCTGGTGTGAGTACACAAGAAGTGGACATGCAGGGGTATGCTGTTTGTAAACGTCTGTTGTAACAGCTGGTGTGAGAACACAAACAGTGGACATGCTGCGGTGTGCTGTTTGTAAACTTGTGTTTTAACAGCTGGTGTGAGAACACAAGCAGTGGACAAGCTGCCGTATGCTGTTTGTAAAAGTCTGTACTGACAGATGGTGTGAGAACACAAGAAGAAATTATGCTGCGGTGTGCTGTTTGTAAACGTCTGTTGTAACAGCTGGAGTGAGTACACAAGCAGTGGACATGCTGCCGTATGCTGTTTGTAAACTTGTGTTGTAACAGCTTATGTGAGAACACAAGCCGTGGACATGCTGCCGTATGCTGTTTGTAAACGTGTGTTGTAACAGTTGGTTTGAGAACACAAGCAGTGGACATGCTGCGGTTTGCTGTTTGTAAACGTGTGTTATAACTGCTGGTGTCAGAACACAAGCAGTGGACATGTTGCCGTATGCTGTTTGTAAACATCTGTTGTAACAGCTGTTGTGAGAACACAAGCAGAAGTTATGCTGCCGTGTTCTGTTTGTATACGTCTGTTGTAACAGCTGGAGTGAGGACACAAGCAATGGACATGCTGCCATATGCTGTTTGTAAACGTTTGTTGTAACAACTGTTGTGTGAACACAAGCAGTGGACATGCTGCGGTATGCTTTTCGTAAACGTCTGTTGTAACAGATGGTGTGAGAACACAAGCAGTGGATATGCTGCGCTATGCTGTTTGTAAACGTCTTTTGTAACAGTGGTGTGAGAACACAAGCAGGGGACATGCTGCGGTATGCTGTTTTTAATCGTCTGTTTTAATAGATGGTGTGAGAACACAAGCAGTGAACATGCTGCGGTATGCTGTTTGTAAACGTGTGTTGTAACAGCTGATGTGAGAACACAAGCAGTGGACATGCTCCAGTGTGCTGTATTTAAACATCTGTTCTATGAGCTGGTGTGAGAACACAAGCAGTGGACATGCTGTGATATGCTGTTTGTAAACGTGTGTTTTAAAACTGGTGTGAGAAAACAAGCACTGAACATGCGGCGGTATGCTGTTTGTAAACGTGAATTGTATCAGCTGGTGTGAAAACACAAGCAGTGGACATTCTGCAGTATGCTGTTTGCACACTTGTGTTTTAACAGCTGGTGTGAGAACACCAGCAGTTTACATGCTGCGGTATGCTGTTTGTTAACTTCTGTTGTAACTGCTGGTGTGAGAACAAAAGCAGTGGACATGCTGCGGTATGCTGTTTGTAAACGTGTGTTGTAACAGCTGGTGTGAGAACACAGATGTAGTGCAGCGCTGATGGCTGGAGAATACATGTCTTTCCTGTTGCTAGTTTCGTGAACTGAACTACCAGAAGAAGTGGCGTGCTTTTTTTTAAGTTTCTTCTGAGACGGTGAGCTGAATCTTGAACTGTATGTATAAGACCCCTCTGTTCATATAACCGACAGTGCACCCTACAAACTCTCCATCTGCAGCAGCGTGAATTAATCATATTTGTAGGCATCGTGTTTGTGTGAGTGACGCTTCATTGCATGAATTTTGGCTTTGATAATGAATGAATCACGGGAGCAACATTACCTTGAATTTACCAAATATTTAATAGTGTTGGACATCCAAGTAGGAAATGTGGCTTACCAGGGAAGTAAATTGAGAAAGTTACAAAAGCATAATTTGTTATGACTTCAAACTTCACCCCAAATATGATTTTTTATTACTTCAACATTTAATTTAAGAGTCAGTTACTGGGTTTCCTTATTTGATTTAGCGTGATTTTTATTTATCCTCATGACTACACCGAATTCTTTATTAAAACAATTTCTTTTTTTTAATTGCCAGAAAGAAACAGGGAAACACTTTAACCTATTAGTTGAAGTCTGATTTCCCGAAAATCCTTTTGTTGAGCTTTTGGGGATATATTGTTAGACACACGTCAATATCACTTCAACTATTAACCAACAAATGCACCTATAATACTTTCACTTAAAACACTTAAAACCACTCCAACATATTTCGATCTTTTCAGGTCATCTTCAGGGAGTTTCTTCGTTCCTTGAAAAAGTTAATACATATTCATGATTTAGTTCGTTTTTGTGAACAATGTGTTGTGGCAGCTTATCATGTTGTGTAGGAATCTGTTGTAAATGAGTGTAAGTGTCTAGGTGTGAGTCGTATGTTAAGTTGTCTACGTCACATAAGACGCACAACTAGCCAATTGAAATAATTTTACGAAATACACATTGCAACCATGAGATACACGTCAATAACTACGTCATTGTTTACGTAGTCAAGTTTTCTTAAAAGCATTATACAAACATAATCCAATGAGGTACCACCAAATTATTCATATGATGAAGGTTTCATCTGAATTTTCTTCTGCAAATGTAAGAGTGGGCGCGATTAGACAATCAGAAACAAAAGATTTGTTCATTCGCTTGAGGAAAATGAGGTGTTATAAACTGAACGTTGTTACAGTGACAGCTGCTGCCCACAGTATAAGCGTGCAGCTGTGTACAGCAGTCACGTTTCGATGTGACGCTGCATGTTCTATCGAAGGTGCTGCCAGATGGAGGACCGACAACTGTACGTCTAGCTAACAGACTGGAGTGTTCTTCATCTGTAAGTAGCAGGTTGTCTGACACAGCTCACAGCTGTTAGTAGCAGGTTGTGTGACACAGCTCACAGCTGTAAGTAGCAGTTTGTGTGACACAGCTCACAGCTGTAAGTAGCAGGTTGTCTGACACATCTCACAGCCAGTCTGAAAAGGCGGATAGGCAAAATTATTGTTTGACCGTAGGGAATTGCTTGTTAACCGTGCAAATAAATTTTATTGATGTCAATATTAATCATATTAACCAGGCAAAATATTTCAGCCCATAATTGTAATCTTCAGGTATTCTATTGTAGGTAGTGTAAATGTTACAACAGCATTAAGTATGTGTTAATGCATTATAGTTTTTTGAGTAAAGAGAGACCAAATTGATGTCACTTAATTTATTATTTCTTTATTTAATTCTCAACAAGTTTCGGACGTTAATACATACATTCTCAAGGTCTTGTGTCTTATATGCTGAGTTATTTCATGGTTTGTACTGATCTGGTTCGATGTGTGTTGGTGTTACATTGCGGTTTGGCTGTGGTGCTGTGATATCTGTATGCTGGTTGAGGCACTTGTGCCTCAGAATGCATACGGATGCCACATCACCCCAAACAAACCACAACGTAACACCAACACACATCGAAACAGATCAATACAACCCATGAAATAACTCAACAAATAAGTCGAAATCTCCTTAGGATGATTGTATTAACATTCGAAACATGTTGAGCATTAAATAAAGAAATAATATAGCAAGTGACTTCAAGTTGGTCTCTCTTTACTCAACTATCAAGATGATGCACGGTCCAATATACATAAGATGCAGTATAAATAAATATTTTGCATGTCATCTTGTTACTGCTAAAAGCTTTTATTGAGAAAATGTGACACATTCAATTTGTATCAATATAAGGAATTTAAAAATTGTTGTAGTCTTCCCTGGTGCATTTCACACTAACTTTCTTTTTGCCTTATATAACACAAGTGGAAGCCGAATATTAAAATTTCTTATTTAGACGGTGAATGTACTAAGTATCTTAGCTTAATTAAATTGTTGATCTGTTCACTTTGCATTCTATAAATGCACCTAGAATATATTCTTCTGTTTGCATCTGCAACTATTCAACGATATTTAATTATTTTCCTTTTTTTGTTACCCTCTTTTTCGGTTTAAAAACATGTAGAGAAACACTTAGCTGATGTACAGTGTGTGTACTGGTCTAAAAAAAGTATATTTATTTGTAGAATATAAAGTATTTTCTACATAAGTTACAACTAAAATTTTCTGCGCGTCATAATGGGCGTTTTAAGGTTGTACATGGAATACTTATTAAGCTGTTATACAAAACATACATAGGCTGTTTATATGGGGTAGGAATGGGGTAAAGTGGCATGAGATCTCGTATCTGTCATAATTTTTGAGCGGTGTGGTATAAAGGAAGGCTCCATGCTGTTACCAAGCTATGTCCAAGCTTATTACAGTTAAATCTATTACAGGTATCATATTATGCCTATGTGTTTGTACAGATGAGATTATTGTGATATTAGCCTCATTTATGCAAAACAGTAAGTTACTGCTAACAGCTAGAGCAAGTTAATAAACCTAAAATTATAGCCACAGACGCTACATAATATTCTACATTGTATACTTTACACTTTAGTGTAATTACACAGCACACATAGACATAATATGATACCTACCATAGATTTAACTGTAATACGGTTAGACATAACTTGGTAACAGCATGGACAACTCAAGTAACCAACACCGTCCAAACTTTCTGACAGAAACCAAATCTGGTGCCCACTTAACACCCTCTCTTCCCCATATAAACAGCACATGTATGTTTTGAAAAACTGCTTAATATGTATTTTATATACAACCTCAAGATGGCAATTAACAAGCGCCGAAACATGTAGTTGTGCCTCATATAGAAAATACTTTATATTCTAACAATAAATATAGTTGTGTTAGACCAGTGCATACACTGTATATCAGACCAGTACACATAATTTATATCACACCATTACACACACTGTACATCAGAACAGTACACACACTGTACATCAGAACAGTACACACATTGTACTTCAGATCAGTACACACATTGTATATCAGACCAGTAAACACACTGTACATAACACCAATACACACACTGTACATCAGAACAGTACACACACTGTACATCAGAACAATACACAAACTGTACAGCAGACAAGTACACACACTGTACATCAGAGCATTACACACACTGTACATCAGAACAGTACACACAATGTACATCAGACCAGTACACACAATGTACTTCAGATCAATACACACATTGTACATCAGACCAGTACACAAACTGTACATCACACCAGTACACATACTGTACATCAGAACAGTACACACACTGTACATCAGAACAGTACACAAACTGTACATCAGACCAGTACACGCACTGTACTTCAGATCAGTACACACATTGTATAACAGACCAGTACACACACTGTACATAACACCAGTACACACATTGTACATCAGAACAGTACACAAACTGTACATCAGAACAGTACACAAACTGTACATCAGACCAGTACACACACTGTACATCAGAGCAGTACACACACTGTACATCAGACCAGTACACACACTGTACTTCAGATCAGTACACACATTGTACATCAGACCAGTACACACAATGTATATCAGAACAGTACACACAATGTACATCAGAACAGTACACAAACTGAACATCAGACCAGTACACACACTGTACATCACACCAGTACACACACTGTACATCAGAAAAGTACACAAACTGTACATCAGAACAGCACACAAACTGTACATCAGACCAGTACACACACTGTACATCAGTCCAGTACACACACTGCACATCTCACCAGTACACACATTGTACATCAGAACAGTACACTCACCGTACATCAGAACAGTACACAAAATGTACATCAGATCAGTACACGCACTGTACTTCAGATCAGTACACACATTGTACATCAGACCAGTACACACACTCTACAACAGATCAGTACACACACTGTGCATCAGATCAGTACACACACTATACGTCAGTCCAGTACACACTCCGTACATCAGACCAGTACACACACTGTACATCAGAACAGTACACACAATCTACATCAGACCAGTACACACATTCTACATCAGACCAGTACACACATTGTACTTCAGATCAATACACATATTGTACATCAGACCAGTACACACACTGTACATCACACCAGTACACACACTGTACATCAGAACAGTACACACACTGTACATCAGAACAGTACACAAAATGTACATCAGACCAGTACACGCACTTTACTTCAGATCAGTACACACATTGTATATCAGACCAGTACACACACTCTACATAACACCAGTACACACATTGTACATCATAACAGTACACACACTGTACATCAGAACAGTACGCAAACTGTACATGAGACCAGTACACACACAGTACATCAGAGCAGTACACACACTGTACATGAGACCAGTACACACACTGTACTTCAGATCAGTACACACATTGTACATCAGACCAGTACACACACCGTACATCAGAACAGTACACGCACTGTACATCAGAACAGTACACAAACTGTACATCAGACCAGTACACGCACTGTACTTCAGATCAGTACACACATTGTACATCAGACCAGTACACACACTCTACAGCAGATCAGTACACACACTGTACATCAGATCAGTACAAACACTGTACATCAGAGCAGTTCACACACTATACGTCAGACCAGTAAACACTCCGTACATCAGAGCAGTACACACACTGTACATCAGAACAGTACACACAATCTACATCAGACCAGTACACACACTCTACATCAGATCAGCACACACACTGTACATCAGTCCAGAACACACATTGTACATCAGACCATTACACACACTGTAAATCAGACCAATACACACACTGTACATCAGAACGTTACACACACTTTACATCTGACCAGTACACACACTGTACATCAGACCAGTACACACACTGTACATCAGACCAATACACACAATTTACATAAGACCAATACAAACACTTTACATCAAACCAGTACACAAATTGTATATCAGACCAGTACACACAACGTACAGAAGACGAGTACACACACTTTACATCAGACCAGTGAAGACACTGTACATCAGACCAGTACACACACTGTACATCAGACCAGCAAACGTACTGTACATCAAACCATTATACACAATGTACATCAGACCAATACACACACGGTACATCAGACCAGTACACACACTCTACATCAGACCAGTAAACACACCGCACATCAGACCAGTACACACACTCTACTTCAGACCATTACACACAATGTACATCAGAACAGTACAAACACTGTACATCACCCCAGTACACACACTGTACATCAGACCACTACATACACTGTACATCAAACCAGTACACACACTTTATATTTGTCATGTCATAGAACACAACGGGGATCACAAACCTCATGTTTAGAAACAATTAGGTTAAATATCGATATCACAAATTCCACACAGTTCAGCACTGTATTATCACGACCAGCAGAAGTTTGTCTGTTGTTAGTATCAGGTCAGTAAATTTAGGAACCTTAGCGAAGGAATTCCAACTCTCTTGGCCCTTCCTGACTCCTCGGCACACTCAGGGAACATGCTACAGAAATTTGTACCGACATTGACAGGAAGCTAGAATAACCATAAAAAGCAACAATGGTGACGACATTATTGTCAGGCATATCAATTAACCTTCCGTTTACATAAGTACAGTAATATGTTGGTGGTTGTAAACAGTGTGAATGTTACTGCAAGCTACATGGTATGAAAACTACAACAGTGTAACAACTAGCCACGTCACTGTGTGGTGCATTTTTTTCTAAATATCACCCCCACCCCTCCTTTCAATTACGTGTTGCACGTTGACAATCCATTGTCATGGTCGCTTAGCTTCCAAGCATTTCACTCTGTAATAATGCCTGTGATGTATTTTAAAATTTTTTTAAATGCTACTACTTTACATCCCAATTTTCTGAACCATGCCGGGAACACATTTATTAGGCAGATGCACCTTAACAGAATACCTGCTGCTTTAACGTCACCAGAATCGTGTTTAGACCTTAAACTGCATTCCAGTTCATTCCATGACAAAAGTGTGGAGGATCCATGAGTTTATCACTGAAGGAGGATCCATGCGGTTATCTCTGACCAAGGGTCCATGTATTTGTTATCTGTGAGTAAAGTAAGATGGCGTAATGCTTTGTGTTTAATTACGAAACCCCAACATCTGGTGCCGAAAACGCGGGACTTGGACCTCTAGAAGCAGTGTATAGTGACCTTATGGTGGAAGTGACTACGGGGCATATATACACGCAGAGACGAGGAATCACTTCAAGCGGAAGATACGATACAAGACGCCAACTGCGACGCCTCCACGCCGATACAACGCATCATTTCACCACGAAGGTTACCGCGCCTTAAGCATTTATTGCATGGGAAAATTAACGCCCTGTGCTTACTAACATACGATTCCATTACATTTGCTATTATAATTACAGTTTGAATTTTCCATACACAATAGCGTAGCTTGTAGTAGCTAAACCTCCTATGCACGCCATCTGTTGCCGCTACGGTGGTACTACTAAGTCACTCTCGCTGTAGGTCGATACCTGCATGTCAAGGATACTAAACACT
>Ga0123355_10010879_pt1 | contig 13994 bp, 7 predicted proteins | sample TergutEmb28metaG_3_FD_89872 | JGI IMG/M metagenome (GOLD analysis project Ga0123355, IMG submission 89872) | Embiratermes neotenicus P1 segment gut microbial communities from Petit-Saut dam, French Guiana - Emb289 P1 | ecosystem: Host-associated > Arthropoda: Insects > Digestive system > Gut ... | reverse complement strand
CAAGCTTGTGGACAGGTGGACCAAGTGTGTTGCGAAGCAGGGGGACTATGTCAAAAAATAAGACACAAACAATTTCTGTAAGTACTCTTGTAAAAAAGTTATTACGAGTATAAAATTTCCTGTTATTTAAAGACTTACCCTCATAAAAAAAAAGTTTATGTATGTGCATTAGTTGGTGTGCTAATTGAATGACTCTATGAAATGCACGGTGCAACGATGAAGATAGTTAATGCCCAACAGGCAAAACCTAACAACAACTACAAGAACACCAAGCTAAAGTTATTAAAGACAAAAGCAAATCATTGGGTGTTTTTAATAATGTGATTTTAGCAAGGAACAGTGTAGCTTCCTGAAGATGATCTTAGGATCGAAACATGTTGGAGCGATTTTAAATGTTTTAACGTAAGAAATTTTACGTATGTGCATTAGTTGGCATGCTAATTAAATGATCCCACTGTCTGTTAGTTCTTTAAAATGATCAATAGTAGCCTATATGTTAAACATATTAGTCTATCTCTGTTATTTTCTTTAAATTTTAATTGAAAATTATATGCAATTATCATAAATATGGACCTCAAAGTACAAGAGGTAAATCTGACCTCATGCATGCAAGGGAGACTGGAAGTATATCTCCATTCATAACCTTGGCTTTATACGAAGGGTAGTGGCCAGCTGCATGCCCCAGTCATTCTACTCCTAGGGTAAGTGCCTACAATAGGCCTACCCACTGAGTTGAAGACTGGGTGGACCCAAGACCTCATCTGTACGATTACCAGAGAAGAAATCTTCTGCTCCTGCTGGGAATCAATTTCTCGGAGCATCCAGTCCATAACCTAATCACTACACTGACTGTGTTATCCTGAGTCACAACCCTTACAAGAACTCTTACCAATGTTTCCCTAAACCTTTACTGACATTCTTGTACAACACACAATACATGAACACATATCGATAAATGTGCATGACCCTACTTGTAAGGAAAATGATATGCACATTCTCCAGCTGTTTTGATAAAAATACATATTCGCCAGGCATATACACATTCAGCAGAGTAGCAGGTTGACTGTAGCATGTATATATCTGTAACAGAATAGGGTTTGGATACCTCTAAAGGATACAAAATCTGTGGTCACTTTGCCAGTTCTTGGTGTTCATTTATTAAGGTCTGTCACAGATGATGTCATTTCAGCCAGTACCGAGTAACCATGACTGACCAACAATAAATTCACTTTGCAGTAAGACTGTGAATGACTTTCATGTTAACACTTACTGACGATGTTGGCCCAACGCCGGTGCTGCCTTCATTTTCTTGAGGTACTCGAGTAGAAGAACTGAAAAAAAGTTAATAATAGAAGAGTCTGTGGTACATGATGCATGAGTACAAGTGTTCATAACATTACTACAAACAGTCTGTGCTACACGATGCATGAATATAAATGTTCATAATGTTGCTATGAACAGTTTATAGTACATGATGCTTGAGTACAAGTGTTCATCATAACATTGCTACAAACAGTCTGTGCTACACGATGCATGAATATAAATGTTCATAATATTGCTATGATCAGTCTATAGTACATGATGCTTGAGTACAAGTGTTCATTACATTGCTATGAACAGTCTGTGTTACAAGATGCATGAATATAAATGTTCATAATGCTGCTATGAACAGTCTATGGTACATAATGCTTGAGTACAAATGTTCATAATATTGCTATCTCTACATGAACTGATAGAAGTGGAAAAACATGGATGAAAGCATGAATTTGGAAACTACAAGGGATGAAAGGACCTGAGAAAGGAAAACGCCTGCTGTCTAGGCAACAACAATATGAAACATAAAACGAAAAAGTTCAGAAGCAATAAACAAACTTATGTAGTCAATGGCTGAATGTGAACGAAGGCGCACCTTTTGAAAACGTTAACCTGTTCAAGTGGAACGGAGATAAAACATATGCTGGTAAATACCTATTTAAGGTACATGCAAATGGTACATAACAGTCAGTATGGCCCCATCTTTGTATGTTTGTATGAAGTTACAGGACAAAAAATGTGAACTTTGTGATAACAAAGGAATGGTTGGGTTAGTAGTGCATTAATATTAGAAAATTATATATGCGGAAAACATACCAATGTAAACATATTGCAGTAAACATAACGAGCTTTGTAAATACTTGGTGTTCACGTTCTCAGACACCTATAAATTCGAACCACGACTCAATAAATTATAATGATCATTAACGTAGGGCATACACATTTTTGGATACTTACACAGGCTTGTAATATTCCATCCTGGCTAATTAAAGCGCAATCTGAAATTAAAATGCACATACCAAAAGCATTCTTTCACTTCGAATATTTAAAATACAGAAGCGGTTCTAACTCATTGGCTATTGCATCCACCAAATACCAACATATGTATATTTTAGGTACCAACACAACAAATCAATGTCACGGACAATTCACCACGTTCCCACAGCAGTGATGAAGATGAAGTCCAAGAAGACGTTATAGGTCATTCGTTTTCAAGTGCAAGTAGACAGCATCTTCGGAACGTCGATAATTACGTGCAAAACTACGTGGCGTCGAATCGCAGAAACCTGAATCTTCAGCAAAATATCAGCACAACGGTACATACATGCACATGTACTTGACTCGGAATCATCTTGTTACTTGCATTAGTCTTGACACGTTCTATATCCCGTTTTATTGTTATTGTGGATTCATGGAACGCAAATAAAATACAATACAATACAAGGTCGACCTAATCGACGAACCAGACATATAACTGACCTGAGTGCTAGGACTGCACTGGCATAATCGGAAATATGGTGTTAGAAAACTCAAGTCTCCAAGCGGGGAAAAAAGTCTCCGGAAAATAATAGTAGTTTGGGTACACGTCCTTAAAAAGTTTCACCGTCACTGTCCAATGTCGGATAACGCCCTGGGCGCCTAACGTCTCGGGCTGGACTGTACACAAATGGCAGTTAATGGGAAGTGGATCAGTAGGATATATTTTCTAGTCACACTATAAGAACGAAATATTAAGATATTTAAGCCATATATATTACATCGTGTAAAGTTCTACATGAAATTTGAGGTTCTCACGGCGGTGACAGTGAATGAAGCGCTCTGCTACGTGACTTCGTGTAGTCTTGTAAGAAATTTCCGATGACTTAAAGTGACTTTCTACCAGCTAAAGCGACATCACATCCCACAATAAACTATGCTTCAAGAATTTCGCAATTAGAGAATTTACATATTGTCATTTCATGTTAGAGGCGTATTTATGTACAGCCCAACCAGAATTTCATTACCACAGATCAACCAGTGTTTATTACATGAGAAATCACTGCCATCTAGTACCAGTATGTATAAATCATATGCAAAGAACTGGTCGCACACAAAATAGTTTTTTAGGGCATGCTAATGACGTTTCCGACGCCGGTGGCCGAACTAAGGCGTACGTCTGCGACTCCTCGCTTGTTGGGACTGCGTGTTCAAATACCGCCGGGGGTATGCGTGTCGTTCTCTTGTGAATGCTATGTGTTGTGCAGGTAGAGGCATCTGCAATGGGCTGACCCATTGTCCAGGGGAGCCAAACCGAAGTAACACTCTGCACCTACATTGAATTGTTAGAAGACCTGCGACTTAATAAGATGATGACCCCTACAAACTGAATGTGGTCAATGTCATCATTAATTATACGATCTTGACGTTAGTCGGAAAGAGGAAAAGGACTGGAGCACAAGGCTAAAATGTGTTTTTCTTACAGTTGACCTTTATGATGAAGGCAGAACAGGTCTCCGATCATGTGTTTGTTAACCGTGGTTTGATGTGTGTGTATGTATGTATATGTATGTATGTATTTTTTCTGTTCTGAAGAAAGTTCAGTATGCACGTAATAATCAGTCGTGTGTTATGTCAGTACAAATTATAAAAACCTAAAAAAAAAAAACTTTTATTAAGTATCCATCATCTATATAGTAGCGGCTGGATGTTTGATGTCGTAAGCACAGAATCTTTAATTTAACTGATTAAAATCTTTGGTCACTTTCTGTCAGCTTGTCGTATGCAACTTGCCTATTCAGCGACCCGTCTACTCCCACGCTCTCGGAGAGCGGTTGTTACACCTGTAGTTTGCAAAAGTTAGTCATCAACGGAAATGGGAATACCACTGATGTGTCTCGGGTATCCGTATAACAGGACATATATTAAATTGTGTGAGTAAAATGATTTAGTTCAACAACTTTAAATGCCAGGCTGAGTAAATCAGTGATGGCCGTACAAAACAAGTATTGCTCCAAATGTGAAAACGGTTAACCAATTCCATTTCCGGCAATAAGGTTTACGACCGCAAAATAATTTTTCCCATCTAAATGTCACATCAGATATATTTTCAGAGAAAAGAGACACGTTATTTCTAAGGGTTTCAAGAGTCATCTCCATACTTCCAGACTCACGCCTTCCATATCTAATCAATTTTCGCATCTTGAAAGACGAAAATTCATTTCTCATTGGGCTTGCATGTCTACAAGATTTTCGCTTGAAATTCCGTGCTGGTTGCTCATACGAGGTTTATTCAGAAAGTAAGTACGTTTTCGCTGTAAAAAAATCAAATGAGATTTCGTATAAAATTTTATTGTTATCAGATTCTACATTCTTCAAACTATTTTCCCACATATTCGTCGCCATTATTGAGGCACTTATCGTAGCGGGGCACGAGTTTTCGTGTACCCTCCTCATAGAATGCGGCCACCTGCCATGTTAGCCACTTCCGCACTGCATCTTTCACGTCATCGTCGTCGTCAAATCGCTTGCCGCCCAGGAACTTCTTTAGGTGTAGGAAGAGGTGATAATCACTTGGCGCCAAATCAGGGTCGTACTGGGGGTGGTCCATTTGTTCCCACTTAGATGAGGTGTTGAGGTCTTGAGTCTGAGCAGCAGTGTGTGGCCGAGCGTTATCGTGAAGCAAAAGAATGGTGGCACTCAGCATTTCGCGCCTTTTGTTTTGAATTGCACGCCTCAGCTTCTTCAGCTTTTCACAATAAACAGCAGAGTTTATTGTTGTGCCTTGGGGCAAAAATTCTACCAAGAAAGTACCTTGTCTGTCCCATAATACGGTGCACATGATCTTCCTTGTTGAAAACGCCTACTTGAACTTTTTCTTTTTCGGTGGGCCAGTTTGCTTCCAGTGCAAGGACTGCTGTTTTGATTCAGGTGTGATATGGGGCACCCATGTCTCGTCTCCTATCACAATATGGCTCAACATGCCATCTCCTTCCTTGTGATAGCGCATCAGAAATGTCAGAGCACACGCAACAGGCTGTTTTTTTGTGCTCGTCTGTGAGCATCTTCGGCACCCATCGTGCACACACTTTCCGATAACCCAAATGACTGCTGACAATGTCATAGAGTAGAATCCTTGAAATCTGAGGAAAGTGCAGGGACATATAAGAAATTGTGAAACGTCTGTCGTCACGCACTCTTTCGTTGGCATTACACACCAAATCATCATTCACGAAAAATGGACGCCCACTTCGCGCCTCATCGTGCACGTTCTCTCGTCCTTCATTGAACATCCGAACCCATTTCCTAACCATGCCTTCACTCATCGCATTGTCACCATGCACTTGACAGATCTGGTGATGAATCTCACTTGGTAGCATATTCCTAGCGTTCAGGAAACGAATTACAGACCTATTTCACAGTCGGCGGCCCGTTCAATTTTCGTAAACGTGTTTAACGCACAGGAACAAACATAAACATAACACGAATTTCACGAAATGGAGTCTGTGGCTTCTCAATTGATAGAGGAAGTCACTGCACATGCGCAAAGTGACAGTTTCGAGGATGCACGAGAGATATGCGCAGACCATACTTACTTTCCGAATAACCTACGTAACTATAGAGTAAGACGCAAACACAGGCGTAGAATTATTAACCTTTAAATAAGAGCCGGAAGAGTTTGTACCGTACTGCTAATCTGTAACAGAATGCACGATCCTATGAATGGTCCACCGGTCCAATCATGAAGCCTTGTGGTTGCTCATCAACAGCAAATTTCCATTTTTTGTTTTAGAATGTTCTGATCTGCTGGTTGGGATGAGACAGTAAGTTCTCCTGATGATGGGCACATAGTTGCCCGAACCATGTAGAGAAGCTGAAATAAATATACCAAGAAGTAGTGCAGACCAGACAGCCACCCATACAGAGTGAAAAGTACCATTGTCCCACAGATACAGTAAGTTCTCCTGATGACGGGCACATAGTTGCCCGAAACATGTAGAGAAGTTGAAATAAATATACCAAGAAGTAGTGCAGACCAGACAGCCACCCATACAAAGTGAAAAATACCAGTGTCGCATAGATACAGTAAGTTCGCCTGATTATTGGCACCCAGTTGCCTGAAACACGTAGAGAATTCGAAATAAATGTACTAAGAAGTAGTGTGCACCTAGTTGGCTTCATTTGAAAAAGATTATAAATACATAGACAGGTTTTATTCCATATCGTATTATGACGGATTTATGAAATGTCTGTACGTCAATAGGTATATATGGAGTTCTACCTCCATTTCCCCATACAATTAATTGAGCACAAATGCACATGTTTTTGAAACTGACAGTGCTGTTCTTAGCGTGATGGAACTAATGCGAACTGAGAATTAATGAAGGAAATATTAAGCGGAAGGCTACAAATGTGTGTTTTTTGGGGGGGTTTAAAGTAAAAATAGAATGTTGAAAACTGGTACTCCATCTAGTGTGCGACAGCCAACTGCGTGGCGTTAGGCATAGAGAAATCAAGGTTCACGTTAATAGATGAATTTACAATCACATGTAGTTCCTTGCAGCTGATTGAGAGTAGACGTGAAAGGGAGGGTGAACAGCAGTGGTGGAGATAAGTGATTAAAAATAAATTATTTCGCCATGGCCAGTCCGTCTCCGGCGAATCCCTTAGGATATCTGGTTAAAAGACAGTATAACGATCGACTTTATATTAATAAAAAGTTGTTGCGAGAAAGACTATACTCAGCACGCAATTTATATAGGAAGGATCTGCGAGCACATTATGGTTGTGTAAACGCCATCGAGTTTTCCAATAAAGGGGAGCTGCTAGTATCCGGTGAGAATGTGAGACGTACTATGCATGTGATAATAGCATACATTTCCAGCAAGCAGTGGCAGGGTTTTTGTTGAGTGTCATTCTGTTAATATGTTACTTTGTGTAATTTTGTCGTTTTAGTAAAGTTATTTTTGTTTTCTCACTACACGCACCCTGGAGCAGGAAAATGCGAGGTTTAATGTTACCACGACGGTGACTGAAGAATAATGTGCCCTGGGATGTGACGCGATGTACCTGTAATAGCAACAGCATATTACGCCGAATCGTCGGCGCAATTTACCAAACTGCGCGGCGTCACGTTTCAGAAGACAGTCTTCATTATCGAAATTGTATTGTGATTGTGTTCTCACTAAATTATCAGTCTTAACTTCCAAATGTGCTTGGTATTTTTATATAATAGGTTTGACTGTGCTGTTATGCGCTGACTTTTAAACTTTAATTGTACAATATTATGGGTAGTCCTGTATTGTATATTGCTGCTAGGAACCAGATTTCTTTCTTTAATGCATGAACTTAACATTCCTGAACTGTTCTGAGAAGAACTATGCTCAAAGCAGTTCCATGTCTTTTCAGAAGATTCAGTTCATTGTGGTGATATAGCCCTCTATTGTTTGTCAGCATGTAAGTAGAAGAGTATTCAGTAGTTCTGATAACTGTCAATACAACACATATTCATTGAGACAAATTGCTTACTACACGTAGGTGCAGTGATCCACTGTTTTGAGTTCATTTAATTTCCATCCTGCCCATTGCACCCAAATACCAAACATTTGATATAGCCCTTTAAGAAAAGTGGCCTGGGATAGTGTAGACAGTTTAACGACTTGCTACAGGCTGGGCAGTCCAGGGATTGAATCCCGTGAGGGCGAGTTTTTCCACACCTCTCCTGGCCAGCCCTGGGGCCCACCCAGCTTCCTATACAGTGGGTACCAAGTCTCTTTCCCAGAGGTAAAGCAGCCAGGGCGTGGCGTTTATTTCCCACCCCTATCTAGTGCTGAGGTTAAAGAGAGAGTACAGCTATACTGCTCTCCATCTGGTCCTTCATTGCCCGTTCTAGGGTAAACTTTAACTTTTACTGACAAGAAAAGACATGGAGCATTAAATCTGACAGTTTCATGGACCAAGTGAATGGGCTGTCTGTCCCTGACCAATATACAGTAAAGCTGTCATTGTGTGTGTCAAAAGTAGTGTTGCTGTAATAATGGGGTTATGCTCCACCCTGCTGAAAATTGTTAACTTGCCTCTTATTTTTTAACTCCATAAGAAGCACACAAGAAAAAGTTGTGAACCATCAAATTTGGTGACATCTGATGCCAAGGAAATGGACTTTACCTCTTGCATACCTTGGTATGTTGGGGAACTGTGCCTTTCCAGGCACAGTCCAGTACATATTGACAGGACATGGACATATGTAGACAATATATATGAACGCAGTGAATTCCCATTTGTTATTTGGAATTGGTAATTCATTTTCATACTTTCTTGTAGTCATCTAGGGAACAGAGGAACATATTTTAATACAGTGAGCAACAGAACAGATATTAATGTTTTGATAGGTAGGGTAGCTACAGTCAGTAACACAACAATGTATGCCTAGTTGATGTTTATTAGAAGATGATAAAAACTACATGTTTCGGCCAACATTGACCATCATCAGGTTTTTTGTCTGAAAGATCTGTATACAAATCTTTCAGACGAAAAACTTGATGATGGCCAATGTTGGCCGAAACATTTGTGTACAAATCTTTCAGACAAAAAACCTGATGATGGCCAACGTTGGCCGAAACATGTAGTTTTTATCATTTTCTAATAAACATCAATTATATGGGGGATTAAAACTAACGAAGAGTTAGATAAACTGATAAAATATAAAAATATAGTTAATTATATTTAAGCACAAAGACCAAGCTGGTTTGGTTACATACGGAGAATGCCAGATACCAGAACAGTCAAGAAGATGTTTAAATGGAATCCTCTTACCAAAAGATCACAAGGAAGACCCAAGTACCGATGGGAGGATAACGTCAAACAGGACATTTGCCAATTGAAAGTTAAAAATTGGATAACCTGCGTCCAGAATCAAGGGAAATGGAAAGATGTCATTGAGAAGGCCATAACTTTCAACCATTAAAGGAAGTTCAGTGCCTGAAGAAGAAGAAGAATAAACATCAATTAGATATACATTGTTGTGTTATTGACTGTAATTACCCTACCTATTAATTACTACACACAACAGGGATGGCACATTTCAAAATTATTAATCCTTTATTTATTTACCTCTTAGCGTTTGAAGATTTTGGGAAGTGATGCTATGCATGACAGATGTTTGAAATGTAGTGAGACAACTCATAGTATATCCGAGGCATCCAGAGGCTTCGGCATAGTTTCCTCTTCAAAGTAATGCCATTCGCAAGCTTTACACATTTTGCATCTCCACCCACTTCACACACATGCCATAGGCCATTTTCTGACATCTTGCATAGGATTGTAGCCAGTGGCTTGCATAATCTCTCTTCCAGAGCCAAATTTCTGCCCTTGTAGTGCACATTCAAGTACAAGAAATGCCCAGAAATTGCAGGAGACAAGGTCTGGCTTGTAAGGTGCATGTTTCACATGTGCTCCACTGTTGTCTGCTGATGCTGACATCGCCAGTTGTGCGATAGGTAGTCGTGTCTTGTCTTGAAGCAAAGGCCAATGTTTCATCAAGAAAAAAGACCCTTGTCTCTTTTAATTGCATTCTGCAAAGTAGTTTTTAGTGTCTTTGCATAAGAGACACCATTCAATGTTCACTTCTCATGTACACAGTGCTGTTGAATGATGACTTTGTATAAAAAGCAGTATCAACACCACTTTTCCAGATGAAGGCACTATAAAAAATTTCTCCAGTGGAGGTCAGCCTTTGTTCTTCCAAACATTTGTTTACTGTTTTGACTCTGGATCCTTATGTTTAATCGAAGACTCATTTGGGTGATTGTGGATTACAACATATTAGGATTTTGTGCAAGACAAGACATACATCACTGACAGACTTCTATACACATTCTCTTCTGGTCTTTGCTGGAAGTAAAAGTAAAGGTAAAGTGCACCCTTGTACAGGCACTGTGGCTCTGTACAGGCCGTACAGCCCATAGGGGGAGTAGAGGTATAGCTCTACTCTTTCTTGACCGCGGCACTAGAGGGGGGTGAGGGGTCAGCCTCACGCCCCGGCTGCTCTTTATCCCCGGGAAAGACCCGGTACCCATTGTACAGGAGGCTGGGTGGGCCCCAGGGCCGGTCTGGACAGGTGCGGAAAATCTCGCCTCCACCGGGATGTGATCCCTTGACCATCCAGCCCATAGCCAGTGACTGTACCAACTGAACTACCCAGCCCACGGTCTTTGTTGAGATAGCATTGAATCCATCTTGGACACACTTGGGACGTTCCTAACTTCACTGCTTGTTTGTAATGAATCCTTTCCATTGACAGATTTTAATTGGCAGACAGGTCCCATACTGTTAATCTGCTGCCGTGTGGCAGTTGGAGCTCTCATGATCCCAGCATCTGTGGTGGCTGCTTGGTCCTGTGCTCTGAACATCATCAACCACTTTCTTTGTTCACTTTTTTTTTATGCTTCAACCACATGAAAATTGTAGGTCTGCTTATTACTTCCACCAATAGGCTTCCTGTAACATTTATAACTTTTGTTTACTGCCTTTTCTGAGATTCACAAAAAATTCTGTTGCACATCTTTCCCTTTTACTGTGGGATGCATCATTCTCTGCTGTGATTGAAAAACATGTCTTACCAGATGTCTTGTACAAACTGACCTTTAACACCAGAACAGTGGCTGTTGGTAGAGTTCGGTTTAAATGTGATGGCACACGGTGATGCACGGGAGGGGAAGTGAAGGGGAAACTGGTGAATGGAGTGGGTAGTAAGTACTTGTCATACTACCTCAGAACATGGTGTATCACCATTACTACCACTGATGTGCACACCTCGGCTGCCAGTAGGCAACTGAACTGACGCCCCCGCCGATTCAAATGGACTTATCGATTTCACCAAAAGACGAAATCTGGTTTCTGTGCATGTGCCATCATGTTTCAAATGCAGCCTACCAGTGACTCATCATATTTCAGGCAGCAGTGTGATGCATATATTTTCTTGGTCTGGCTACTGCAGCCATGAATTATTGCCATTCGCATTGCTTTTATGGCACCTGACATACTCTAATAGAGACAAGTGTTCTGGAGGAACATTCGGTTTCCACATGCAGGGTAGAAGAGTACTGTGCAGATGGAGGTAGCTAGGTCCTCATGCACATTACAGTGTGTCTACCAGATTATGTAGCTTTACATCCCAGAGAAGACTATTGTGGCAACTGTTGTGCATCATGATGTAGGTCATTTACAGTCACACCTGAGTGGAAATTCACCTGTCCCATTTGGCAGCTCTACTGACATGTAATACAGAATGCACTTCAACTGCGCTTTTCACAGTTTTTACAACTATGTAATTGTTGGTTACACATTTTAATTATGTCTGGAAAGCGTGATGGTACATGCTAATGGGGAGGGGAATGAGAATAGATGCCATCAGATGTCTTATCATTTAAACAAATCAATTAATTATTGCATGAAGGAAAACGAAGATAAGATAAGGGATGGTGTTGAGGCCAGTACTTCAACAAGTGTGAACATTTCTTGTGTACATTGCTGTAAATGCTTACTCAGAGTGGTGGAAAAGGTCTTCTATGAATGGCTAGAAGAAAGAAATGACAACTATCATTGCACCATGCAAAGCAGTGTATAAGGTGAAGCAGCTGAACTGCTTTCTTCATTAATTTTATGTCCCTCTTTGTCATGCACTGTGTGTCATTTGATGACACTGACAGCTTTCAGCCAGGAACATTTATTTCTTCCAGTAAACACCAACACAAATGTTTTCATGTTCATTAATCATTAATTTACATGGTATTATTTTTTTTTGTCTGTCTTTGGTTTCCCCAGCAAAATTATTTCCATAGGTTCATAACTTCACATGTCACAGTTACACCATATGTGGGATTTTTCAAGAACAATACTGTTGTGAGCAGTGAGTTTGCTACATGCTTCATAGTCACTGCCTTCTGAACTTAAAATCTCACTGAGTTGTTTATGATAATTCCACTCCAATTGATACTTCTAGTTGGCACTGAATGTAATTGTGTAAATGAAGCTTAGTGTATACATTCAGTGTGCAGTACATTGTATTGTTTTCATGCAAAGTTCATGACCCTCCCATGGCCTTTTCCCTGCCAATGCTGGTTCTGTTTCAGATTTTTCATTTGTATATCAGTTTTATGTTATGAATATTTGAGAAATACAGCATTTGCTGTAGTTTGTGTATGATGCGTTTACAGCAGATGAGCTGGGCCACACAGCCACTGCTGTTAACATATTTTGGATTCTTGCAAAATTCTGATAGGTTCGTAGAATAAAATGTAGGAAAGTATACTGAGCTGATTATTCTGTTGATAATGAAAATAGTAAATCAAGCCCGCGTATGATCAGTCATTACTTTGTGAGCTTAGTGACCAAACAGTGGCCAATGGAGTTACATTGTGATACATTGTATTATGTTGGAGTACAAGTGTGCCTCATGAAAGGTTCATTACCTCACTTTTCCTGAACACAGGAAGAAAGAGGGAAACAAACTCTTTGTTTTGAGCAATGCTTTGAAGAATATTCACGCGTTTGCATAGTTGAACACTTCGGTCTTCTTGAGATTCTGTAAATTAAGTAAAAATGTGTTTTTAATTTGCGTATTTGCATGTAGGTAAGAACTAACAGGAGCAAATGATGAGCTGAAACATTTCACAAGACACCATTTGTACTTGTAACAAAGTTGTACTTACAGTCATTACCATTCGTAGGACCTCAGTGTATGTGGTTCATGTAATTATGCCAGAAATTTTCACCTGCCATTGCTGCACCAGAGCGCACGTGACTGATGACTTGCTTATCCTTGTAATCCTGTGTACATGCATATTTAACATGGTTATATTTGTGTAGCTTAGCAGTGATGTTTGTGATTGGTTTACTGAGGCTGTAGGGACAACCATAGTATTAATGTTATGATATCTTTGTTAACAGAAATTGGGTAGCCACCCGATGGCAGTAGTACAGCACACATTTACACACACAATACACAGAATGACACAAAACAAGTAACACATAGAACAACACAAAGAGTTTGGAAGAGTGCGGGCCGTGCCCTGTCTTTGCGGGTTTTACCCTGGCATTTGCCTAACAACTGAGGAAAAAGCACGGAAAAACCTCAGTCAGGGCGGCCAAAGAGTGCAAGCTGGCATGATGAAAATACATAGACATACAATAACAATACATAGACATAACAATAAAAATACATAAATTACGGTATTAAACAACATAAATGTGCAGGAAACAGGATGCAGTATGTGACTTTTCAGAGTGGGGAATATTTTACATTATTACAGGGTGGATATTCTACATGTTTCATATTCTTGAGAACAGTGGAAATCCAATGCCATGTACAGGGTGGCGCAAAAAGAACGCATGTTTTTGAAATAGGTAGTAGTCGGGAGAGTGAAGGTCGGTGACCTTCTTTGGGGTTACCTCAAATCAAAAGCCTATGTTCGAAAACCTCGTACAGTCGACAATCTGAAAGTTTCCATTTGCGAAGAAATTGCAACTGTGCCACAAGAAATGTTAGTAAATGTGATGCAGATATTTGAGGAGAGGCTCCAGACGTGTGTACGGCAAGAAGGACGCCATCTTTCCGATATAATTTTCCATAATTGAGTAATCAATGTAAGTAATCAAAACTGCATTTATTACAGGTTGTTTTGGTGTTAACATAATTTTTTTAT
>Ga0123355_10010878_pt1 | contig 13995 bp, 11 predicted proteins | sample TergutEmb28metaG_3_FD_89872 | JGI IMG/M metagenome (GOLD analysis project Ga0123355, IMG submission 89872) | Embiratermes neotenicus P1 segment gut microbial communities from Petit-Saut dam, French Guiana - Emb289 P1 | ecosystem: Host-associated > Arthropoda: Insects > Digestive system > Gut ... | reverse complement strand
CGATATTTGCACCAGTTTCTGCTTCATTATCTTAAGTGCCAGCCCAGGAAAATGGCGCGACAAAAGCCCCATCGCCGCAAACAAGTAATCCTTATCTAGCATAAGCTGCGGGTTTTGGGGTTTGAGTAGGTTTGTGTCTTGTGGGTTGTAAATAGCCGCTTGCAATATATCATTGGGAGATTTAGCGTTTATAATCGCCCCACCTGTGCCAATTATATATTTGACACCGGTCAAGTCTTTGCCGGTTTGTACTAGAGTCTCGCCTACAGGCGTGTATATCCGCTCGTAGCTACCTGCGTGGCGTGCGGCAGAAAGTCTTATAGCTTCGCGGGCTAGGGCATGCTCTACATTTTTGTAGGCGGCATGCTTGCCTGTTGGCAGTGCATCTGGGGTAGCGGCGCATATGGCTTGCCAGTTGTTTATGTCTGCCTCTTGTATGCCGTAACTATTGCAAAAATGGGACAGCCCACTTTCGCCAATGGCTTCCAACATCGGCAGCAGGGAGTAGCGCATACCAATATCGCCCTCCACCGTGCGTTTGGCAAAGGGCTCTATCAACCCTTGCACATATACATTGGTGCTTGCTGGGAGGCCATCTGCCATAGAATATACATCCGTTGTGGCCCCGCCTAGGTCATATACCATTAGCTCACCCAGGCCGGGCTCGTCGTCTGTCCCTTGGCTTAAAAGCTTTGCCGCTTCGTATACAGCCAGGGGGGTTGGTATAATTTCGTCAGACATTATACTCTGGACTTGGCCAAGCCCTTTGGCTGATATGATATTGTTAATAAACAGTTCACGTATAGTATCTTTTGCGGGCTCTATGTTGAGCATGCCAAACTGGGGCATTACATTTTCGCAAACTACGGCACGCTTGCCGCCTTTTATTGCAAGCTCTTTAGCCTCATGTGCTGCGGCACGGTTGCCCGCAACAATAACGCAGAAATCACCGGCTATTTGCGCGATGCTTTCGGCGTTTTTAAGCAGTATATCTTTGTTGCCGCCGTCTATCCCACCGCTAAGCAGTATGATGTCTGGGGATATGCTTTCTATTTCGCATGTATCTTCCTTGGTAAGCTCGTACGCAAAGGTCTTTAGTACCTTTGCCCCGGCGCTTGCGGCGGCTAAGCGCGACGCCTTTGCCGTAAGGTCAGGCACAAGGCCGCTGGCCACCATCTTGAGCCCGCCCGCCGCAGAGCTTGCCGCCAGGCGCATAGTAAAATCACGCTTGCCGCAAGCCTTGTATATCTCGTCAAGGGCGCTGTTGTAGCCGTCCATCACATTGGACTCTATAGTGGTAAATGCCTTGGAGGAGGCTATAATCTCGCCGCTGCTTTGGTCTACTACGCAAAGCTTGGTAAAAGTCGAGCCAAAATCACAGCATAGTAACAGGTTCATACCATCACAGTCCTAAAGGTTTTGGTGGTGCACATCATGTTTTATATGCTCGACACTCAGTTGCGGGTCCGTACCTGGTGGGTACACCCTGTCAAAACCCATCTCTAAAAAGCGTTTTTCTACCTCAGCAAAGTCTTGCTTGCCTACCACAAGGTTGCCGCCAGCGTAGAGTTTAATCCCTGCCAGGCCCGCTTCGTCGCATTTTTGCCTAAGGCCTTTGCAGTCAATTTCCCCGTGGCCGTATAGCGAAGATACCGCTATAACATCTGCCGCCGCTTCTACCGCCGCCTCTACAAACTCCTTTTGCGAAACCATAACGCCCAGGTTGACCACATTAAACCCTGCTTGGGTGAATACATAGTCAAGTATCTTATTACCAACCGCATGTACATCTGCGCCAATTACGCCCAGCACTAGTGTGATTTTTTTCACATTATTCATCCCTTCGTATGAGAAGCTGCCCCAATAAAATCTATACAACAGAAGGCTCATGTATCGTGTTGCCTTCGGTGAATCGTGAAAAACCTAGCTGGCCCCACGGCAAAGTCGCAGGCAGGCCCAAAATAAGCTCTGCCATACTTTGGCCCGTGGCCGGTGACATCATAAACCCATGGCCAGAATACCCAGCGGACAGGTAAAAGCCCTCTAGTCCCGGTACTTGGTCGTAGATGGGGTGGTTGTCTGGCGACATGTTATAAAGCCCTGCCCATTGGCGTAGCATACGCAGGTTTTTAAGCTGCGGAAGCACTTTTACTATAGTCTTGGCCATAGCCACAGGAAAACGGCTGTCTGCGGTGATGCGTAAGTCACGAGGCTGGTCTGGGCATGTGCGGCCCATAAGGAACGAGCCATGTGGCGTTTGCTGGCAGTAGAAATTAAGCGAAAAACTCATTAGCATGGGGCCAAGTACACGCTCTACCGGCTCTGTCACCAGGATATTATGCCGCTTAGAGTATAGCGGCAGCTCAATACCTACCATATCCGCAATATTTTGGACATAACCACCCGCGGCATTGACTACTGTGTTTGTGGCAATGCTGCCACGGTTGGTGTCTACACCTGTGATTTTGCCATTGCTTGTGCGGATGCCGGTGATACTGGTGTTTGTGTATACCTTCCCGCCCAGCCGCACAAATGCATCCGCAAATGCACGGGTTGTGGTAAAGGGGTTGAGATGCCCGTCCCGGTCATGAAATGTTGCCGCAAGCAGCCCTTCGGTGTTAAGTGGCCCAGCCAGCGCCTTTGCTTCACTGGGTGTGATAAGCTTTGTACCAATGCCTAGGCTGTTTTGCAGTGCCACGTTTTTCTTCGTTTGCGCCAGTTCTTTTTCTGTGGTTACCAGCATCATATAGCCGCCTTGGTGGAACTCTATGTCTCCGTCAAACCCCAGCTCGTCTACAGCAGTCTCGAAAAACTCGCACGAAAATTTAGACATGATGCAGTTAAGGGGCGAGCCCCATTGCTGCCTTATGCCCGCACCGCAGCGGCCTGTTGCCCCAGAGGCCAGGAAGTCCCTTTCGATTATAACCACATTTTTGGCACCGTATTTTAGTAAAAAGTAGCCGATAGAAACACCAGATATGCCCCCGCCTACGATTACAATGTCTGCAGTCTTTACCATTTTAATTCTCCCCTTGTTCTTCGTAGCCAGCTAAGTCGCCAAGGTAGATGCTTTTTACCATTGGGCGGAACGAACCAACGGGAAGCTCCGCCACAGGAACGCCCAGTGCCCGCGACAACTCGTTTACTACAACGGGTAGGCAGTTACGGCCTTGGCATGGGCCCATGCCTAGCCTTGCCATCTGCTTAAGCTCTGCTATGGTAGTGTACCCTTTGGCAATTAGCGCACGTATTTCTGCCAGTTGTAAGTCGTTGCAGCGGCAGACAATACCCGTGTCTTGCGCTTCTTCTTGGATGGCTGTATGGGTGGCGGTTGTGGGCGTGTCACATATTGTGCGGATATTTCTTATTGTTTTTACAAGTTGCTTGTCTACTGCAATTGATACGATGGGTACCTTGTTCATGCTCTTGTTGTACTGCACTCGTATAACTTCAGCTTCTGCTACTACTGTGCCTTCCCTATCCAGGGCTTGCACTGTCTGCCCTACATCCGGTAAGGGGCGGAACTCATATGGCATTTTTATTAACGCGCGGTCTTGTGACCATGTTATATCTACTACCATAATTGCCAGCCCTGGGCACTTGGTCATGCACAGGATGCAGCCATTGCATTTATCATTGTCTATTACCGGCCTGTCGTTTATATCTGCAAACGGCAAAATTGCGCCCCTGGGGCAGGCCGTTGCACATGGGTCGCATGGGATGGATTGAAAGCACTCTATCACCGCAACAGGGCCTTTACTAAGGCGCTCGTCGCTTGGGAAAACAGATTCTATTTCGGATTGTGTGGGTACGCCGGTTTTTTCTAGCATTGGTCCCTCCCAAATTTAGAAGCTTTGTTCATAGCTTCTTAGTTATTGCACATGCACTTGTGATGCTAAAAACGCTAATTTTAACCCAAATGCGCTAGTATTATTGCAAAATATCGCAAACGATGAAGTATCGCTTCTTACAAAAGTATCAAAACCAAAACCCTGCCAATTACCCCTACGAGCCAATAACCGCCTGTGCCAACCCAGAAAGTATCCGCTCGCCGGCGTGGCCACTGCGCAAGGACTCTAGTTGGGTCATGCAATCATTGCGTTTTGCGTTAAAGTCTGGTGTACTAAGCCCAAGAAACTTAGCCGCAGACAGGCCCGCAAGCCGCCCTTCTACCATGGCGCTGGAGGCTTCTTCTATACCGGCAACATCCCCGGCAACAAAGATATTTTCACGAGATGTCGCAAGAAAGCTATCCCGGTACGGGACGTATCCACCCAAAGTATTGACATACACCATCTCGCAGCCAGCCTGCCGCAATAACTCGGACAAGGGCGATAGCCCCACAGCCACACACAAGACATCGGCCCGGTATACTTTTTCTGTCCCAGGTATGCCCTGCCATGCTTTGTCCAGCTCCCACAAGACAACAGTCTCAAGTCTGCCCTGCCCTGCCGCCTGTTTAACAGAATGGGACGTAAGTATAGGCACGCCCATGCGCCTAAGCTTAGCCGCATGCACAAGGTAGCCGCCTATCCTGGGGCTGCCGTCACATACTGCCAAGACTTCAACCCCGGCTTGCAATAGTTGATAGCTTACTATAAGCCCTATATTGCCCGCCCCCAGCATGACCACCCTGTTGGCTGGTTTGATGCCGTATTGGTTCATAAGTGTTTGCACAGCGCCGGCACCATATACCCCAGGCAGGTCATTACCAGGGAAGGCGAGGGATTTCTCCCCGGCTCCTGTGGCTATTATTACGGCTTTGGGTAGGATTTTTGTGTAGCTTGCCCCGTCCATTTCGGCGGCCCATATACCGTCGTCGTATACGGCTAGGGCTGTGGCGTTAAGGGCCAGTTTTACGTTGGGCAGCTTTTTAATCTCGTCAAGCAATATCTCCGAAATATCAAAGCCGCGGTACGACGCATATTGTTCCTCTGACCCAAAAAACATATGCGTCTGCTTAACTAGCTGGCCGCCGGGCACGTGACTTCTTTCTAATAAAAGTACATTGGCACCGGCTGTACCGGCTTCTTTTGCGGCCATAAGCCCAGCGGGGCCAGCGCCCACAATCAATAAATCTATATGTATCATAGCGTCCCTTTACCCCTTTGAGTTTCGACTATCATGCCGTCTTGTACTAGCTCTATACAAGTCTTGACATTGGCATTGCCGTTTACGACCATCATACAAGAAGAACAATTGCCAATAGCGCAAAAAAACCCCCTGGGCCTATGCCTTACAGGGCTATTGGCCAATGTGCGATAACCGGCGGCATATAACGCCGCAGCAATAGTCTCGCCTGTGTAGGCAGATACTTGTACGCCGTCAAAGGTAAAGCTTACCTGCGTACCGCGCTCGAAATCCAAAATTGGGTGTGCAGAGATTCTCATGTAATCACCTTTCAGGTTTATATCCGTATTGGTGCTATGATAATATATCATTGGTGTTTGGTGAAGTGGTTTTGTGAATAATATATGACTTTTTTCGTCAATAGCCATATATTGCATATTATTTTCGGGTTTGCTATTGTAAAGTACAGGCTGTACAATATTTAATATTAGGGCATGACCCCACCAACAATACAGGAGATGATAAGCCATGAGTAACGCAATTTTTACAGTCCCAACCCCAACCAACGAGCCAGTGCTAACCTATGCCCCAAACACACCAGAGCGTGAAGCAGTATTGGCCGAGCTTAAGCGCCAAGCCGCCACAGTTATGGACATACCACTAGTAATAGGCGGCAAAGAAATACACACACCCAAAAAAGGCCAGTGCAAGATGCCCCACAACCACACACACACATTGGCAGAGTACTCCCTGGCCGGGCCCAACGAGCTAAAGGCAGCAATAGACGCCTCACTAGCCGCAAAAGCCGACTGGGCCGCTATGCCCTGGGAGCATAGAGCCGCAATTTTCCTAAAAGCAGCAGATATGATATCTGGCCCATGGCGGCAGGTACTAAACGCAGCAACTATGCTAGGCCAAAGCAAAACCGTATACCAAGCCGAAATAGACTCCGCATGCGAGTTAGCAGACTTTTTGCGCTTTAACGTACACTTCGCCCAAGAAATATACAAGAACCAACCCATAAGCTCCCCCGGGATGTGGAATAGAAGCGAATACCGCCCGCTTAGCGGCTTTGTAGTGGCAATTAGCCCCTTCAACTTTACGGCCATAGGCGGCAACCTGCCATGTTCGCCTGCCATCATGGGTAACACCGTGGTATGGAAACCCGCCGGCACAGCTGTACTCTCCAATTATCTTATCTATCAAATACTACAAGAAGCTGGCTTGCCGCCGGGTGTTATCAATTTTGTACCGTGCAGCGGCCCAGATATAAGCAAATATGTACTCACCCACCCAGAGATGGCCGGCTTCCACTTCACTGGCTCAACCGGTGTCTTCAACGGCTGTTGGAAGTTGGTTGGCGAAAATATCGCAAACTACAGCAACTACCCGCGCCTAGTTGGCGAAACAGGCGGCAAGGACTTTATCTTTGCCCACAACACAGCCAAAGTAGTCCCACTTGTTACAGCAATGGTGCGCGGCGCGTTCGAATATCAAGGGCAAAAATGCTCTGCCGCATCACGCGCATACATCCCCCAAAGTTTGTGGCCACAAGTCAAAGAGCTGCTTCTTGCCGAAATTCAAAAACTGCGCGTAGGCGATGTAGCGGATTTATCCAACTTCATGGGTGCCATAATAGACGAAAGAGCATACCGCTCTATAGTCGAATATATAGAGACTGCCAAGAGATCCCCTGACGCAGAAATACTTTGCGGCCACTATGACGAGTCACAGGGCTGGTTTATCCACCCCACAGTTATCTTATCCAAGACTCCAGATTTCGTGACTATGCGCGAAGAAATCTTTGGCCCGGTACTTACGGTTTATGTCTACCCAGACAGCGAGTTTGACGCAGCAATACAAAGTTGCTGCACCGTAAGCCCCTATGCCCTAACCGGCGCTATATTTGCCCAAGACAGGCACGTACTAGCCGATATGGAGCGCCGCCTGGCCGATGCCGCTGGCAACTTCTATATCAACGACAAGCCAACCGGCGCAGTGGTAGGGCAGCAACCCTTTGGCGGCGGCCGCGCGTCAGGCACAAACGACAAGGCCGGCAGTGTACTAAACCTGCTGCGCTGGACTAGCCCACGCACTATAAAGGAGACATTTATCCCGGCAGAGGCTGTAGGGTACCCGTTTATGGAATAGAAGATTATTATCAGCTATCAAGGTTTGCTAAAGGGCATTTGGATATTGCGCGCAACACTGCATGATATCCAAATGCCCGTTTTTATGCCTGTAGGAAATTGCATGCAATGTATGCTACAATTTGCATAAATAAAGATTATGCTAAATTTCAGAACGGAGATAACCATGAACAATATAACCAGCTATCTCAAACAAGGCATTGCAAAGGGTATAGTCAAGCTCAATTCTGATGAGTCCGTCATTACATACGTACATCAGAACATAACAAGAAATTACACCAAGCCCGAAGAAAAAGTACAAGCAGAGACGTTTTGCAAGCTTGTACTGCACTACAAATACCCAGAGTCACACATCCGCCAGTATGTATCCGTAACTGTTGGCTTCGATACCAAGCAGGCCGATATCATTGTATACAACGACCAGCATCACCAAGCCCCCCATGTAATAGTAGAATGCAAAAAAGCCGATATTTCCGAGCAAGAATTTACTCAAGCTATAAGCCAAGTATTTGCATATGCCCACGCAACCGGCGGGACATTAAAATACGTATGGGTAACGTCAGGTATCAAAAATATCTATCACGTATTTGATAAAGAGGTCAACACCCCAGGAGAACCTGCATCAGACATCCCCCAATACGGCGTTAAGAAGCTAAGCGCATACAAGTACGCATACAATGGCGGCACTACACAAGGCGGCCAACAACTCTCGCCTCTGGAAAAAGTCTCGGAAGCAGACCTTACCAACATATTCAAACAAGCCCACCAAGCCCTATGGGGCGGCGGCGAGCTCAACCCGTCAGAGGCTTTCGACGAGCTAGACAAACTTATCTTTTGCAAAATATATGACGAAGGCATACACCGCGAAGAAGGGGAGGCATACGACTTTCAAGTAATAACAGTAGAGCCGAAAGACAAGTCACCAGCCGCCAAAGCCAAAGCAGACGAAGAAACAAGCAGCCAGCTACTAAAGCGCATACAAGCCCTGTATCAAGAAGGGCGCAAACTAGGCGAGCGTAAAAATGCACCCGAGATTTTTAAAGACGATATAAAGCTCAACGCAAGCAAAGCACGCACAGTAGTAGGCTACCTACAAGGGATAGACCTGCTTAACACAGACCTAGACAGCAAGGGTCGCGCGTTTGAGACGTTTATGGGCTCGTTTTTTAGGGGTGATTTTGGGCAGTACTTTACACCGCGCAAGATAGTGAGTTTTATTGTAGATAGCCTACCCATAACCAACAAAAGCAAGGTGCTAGATACCTCATGCGGCAGCGGTGGCTTTTTGCTGCACGCGCTTTTTAAAGTACGTGAGCAAGCAACCGCAATGTATCCCGATTATAAAAATGACGTACGCCAAAGCAATAGATGGCGGCAATACTGGCACAGCTTTGCAGAGCACAACCTATACGGCATAGAAATAAACGAGCAAATAGCAAGGACCGCAAAAATGAACATGATCATCCATGACGACGGCCACACAAATGTAGTAAGTGCCGACGGGCTTATACCCCCAGCAGATTTAAGAAAAAGAACAGAAAACTCCGGTTTTATGGAAGGCAGCTTTGACTATATCATCACCAACCCACCATTTGGCTCGACCATAAAACAAACAGAAAAAGCATATATGCACCAATACTCGCTGGCAACAAGGGACGTAGACTGGCTCAACCCCGCAAGCAAAGCTGCCGCCCGCCCCAGCCAAAGCAGCGAAGTACTGTTTATAGAACAGGCAGAGCAATACCTGACAGATGGCGGATATCTTGCAATAGTAGTGCCAGACGGCATACTAACCAACAGCAGCATGCAGTACGTACGCGACTATATAAGCCAAACCTACAGGATAGTGGCTGTTGTCTCGTTGCCGCAAATTGCATTTATGGCCAATGGCGCGGGGGTCAAAAGCTCTGTTATGTTTTTGAAGAAATACGACATGCATGACAAGAGCCGCAGAAAAATTGCAAAAGAAAAACTTCAAACATCGCTTATACAAGACTCGCAAGAAGGTGAAAATTTTACTCAATTACTAGAAGATAAGAAGGAAGAGCTTGCAAAATACGCAAAATTAATAAGAGCAGCAGAAAAAGACAACAGTGAAAATATAGATAAATTAAAACAAGAACGCCAGCAAATAAGCGATGATTTCGACGAAAAAATCGAAAAATCACGAGAAGTTTTGTCCGAAAAATATGACGAAAACTATAAAAGCGAGTTTAGAGATTATCCTATTTTTATGGCAATAGCAGAGGAAATAGGATACGATGCCACAGGCCGGGAAACCGGCAAAAACGAGCTAGATGATATCTCAAAAGAACTCGCAAGATTTATAGATGCCATAGAAAAGGGAAATGATTATTTTTTTCTTTAAGCCCCAGTTTTGATGAGAATGATGTGTTTTTGATAAATTGGGGCGAGATTGTGGGTAGGATGGATCCGATTTTCATGAAATATTTGAAAGAAGAAAAAAATAAGTTTGCTTATAGTGTTAAAAAATTTATAGATATCCTATCAGAACCTCCATTTTATGGCGCCAATGAAGCCGGTATAGTTAGGACATCAAAAAAACAAACAAGATATATCAGGATTACTGATATAGATGAATTTGGCCGACTAACTGACGAGTTAGGCGCAACCAGTGAAAAAATAGATAATAGGTACATGCTATATCATGATGACTTGGTTATTGCCAGAAGTGGCAATACAGTAGGAAAAAGTTATCTTCACGACACTAGCAAAGTCAGCGATTCGTGCATATTTGCTGGATATCTGATTAATTTCCGAATAAACAAACAAATTGCCTTACCATATTATATTTTTTATTATCTGCAATTGAGTTCTTTCGAATGCTGGAAAAATGCAACAATGCGCTTAGCCGGTCAGCCTAATATTAATGCACAAGAGTATAAAAACATGTTAGTACCTGTACCTCCTATGTCAATTCAACAACAAATAGTAGAAATAATGGATGACGCATACGAAAAAAAACGCCAAAAAGAACAAGCCGCAAATGAGTTGCTAAACAGCATCAACAGCTACCTTTTGGATGAACTGGGCATAGTTATGCCGCTAGAGGAGGAAAATACGCTTAAAAATAGGATGTTTGTGGCTGGGTCAAATAGTGTTTTGGGAGGTAGATTCGACCCAAAAAAATATACATGTAAATACCAGCAGCTATTCTCTGCAATAGAAAACAGCCCCTACAGAAAGAAATATTTACGAGATATTATAACACTCGATATATCTGGAAACTGGGGCCTAGACGAGACAGAAACAGACAGTGACCTAGTGACATGCTTGACCATAAGGGCAACAGAGTTTGATAACAGGTTTAACTTAGACCTCGAAAACAACCGTACAAAGCACCGTAAATACAAGCCAGACGCATATGAAAAAATTGCCGTGTCCGCAAATGATATATTAATCGAAAAGTCTGGCGGGAGTGATGACCAGCCAGTTGGGCGTGTTGCCTTTATAGAGAGTGAGATGGTCAAGCGCAATACATTGGCTTTTAGCAATTTTATTCACAAGCTTGTTGTAGATGAGTCTGTTGCATACCCTCGTTATGTATTCGAATATTTAAGGCTAATGCACAATATTAAAGCAACAGAGGTAATGCAAACCCAAACAAATGGAATCCGAAATTTAATTATGCGTGAGTATTTTGGGCAAGCCATTATTATGCCTGATATAAACATTCAAAAAAGAATTGCAAACAAAGCCGCAAAAATTAGAGCACATGCATATGAACTCGAGATAGAAGCTGGCACCATCATCGACACTGCCAAATCACAAGTAGAAAAAATCCTACTGGAGGGAAATACATGAGACTAACAGGTGTAATAGACCGTTCTATGAATAACTTTTTCTGCTTGCGAGGCTTCGCGCCTATGCTTCAACTTGCAAATGTGTCGGAGTCTATACCAGAAATCCAGCGTGAGCTAATATCAGACCACGCCGGGGAGATGGAGCGATTTTTATCAAGCAGTGAGTTTACATTTTTCCCAGAGGTGATTTTGTGTGTCGACTTCCAAGCCAATACAGCAACGCCAGAATCTATTAGTTTGCTAAGGAGTGCCATAAACCTAAAAGGCAATTTGAGCAGGGCCAAAGTAGGAAAGATATCAGTTTCAATTTCAACATACCAGAGGCAATCTGCAGAGGATAGGGATATAAGAACAAAAGACAAAGTGCAAAGCGCCTTCCTTGATTTCGATGAAAATGCGATAAAAAAATTTTTGCGGATAGACGGCAATCACAGGCTTAGCGCTGTGCATGAGGGCTCGTCATACAAAGATATGCCCATACCATTTTGCCTACTGTTTTTTTATGGAGAGCATGAAACAGACAAGTTTTGCCGTGCATTATTCCACAATATAAACACAAAGCAAATCCCACTAAGGACAGAAGAAAATTTGAAAGTCATAATAGAAGGCGAAGATGCCTTCCCTGACGATATACTGCGAGGTGATGCGAGCTTTGGGCTGCCATATATATTCACAAGAAAACTTTGCAGCGTAGTAAAGTTTGAATATTACCCAGAGGTAAATTCGTTTATAGGGCAAAGCAAGTATACATACTTCGTTGAAGTATTTACCCAGCTCCTAAGCCTTGAATTGGTACTAAAAGATGACTCTGCCGTGGATATCCTTATAAAAAGTATAACAGACATAAACGCCGCCCTAAAGGAGTCACAAATAACCGCAATAACCGAAAACATAGCCGTCTTGGGTGCCATGACCGTATATAAGCTGCAATGCGAAAGCTTTAAATACAAGCGTTTTGTATCATGGGTCACAAAAAACAACATTGGCCTTGCAAAGAACTTGCACATAACAGATGTAATAAGCATATTTGACTCTGTATATGAAAATATACCCAAACAGGTGTTTCTTGCACGCTGGTACCCAAGCAGCACGCACGACCAATACACACCCGCAGTCAGGAGATTAGAAGCTATAAGGTCTATAGTCGAAGACGACTTTAATTTAAAGCTGGTGGATATGGCCACACAAGACGGCGGGACATTTGACATAAGAGAAGTAATGTACAATAAAATAGACAGCTCGGACATTTTTATAGCAGACCTGACCGGTGCACGCCATAATGTCATGGTAGAAGTAGGGTATGCACTTAAAAATATCGGGCAAAAGAAAATGCTGTTTTATTTCTGTCCAACCAGTGAATATTCAGTTCCGCCGTTTGACATTAGCGGCTTTAGGTACGAGCCAATAAGCGAAGCGGCAGACATGCGCGATGCATTATGTAAACATATAGAAGCTATCCTCAATAGCGCAGAGTTGGGTGAGATTTAACAAATCATATATAAAGAAGGGGTATGCCAGCATGAACAATCACAACACGCAACCAAACGTAAATCAAAACACATTGCTAACTGGGCAGCCAATGCCCGAACAAGACCAAGCTGCTTCTAACATTTCCACAGCAGAAGGTATAGGCGAAATAGGCGAACTGGCCCTAGACGGCGGTATCTGGGCGCTAACAAGAAGTAGCAACACAACAACCGAAGGGGCGGACACAGCAGCAGAACTAGTTGCCAGCACTGCGGCCGAGGCCGCATGTGCCGCCGCCGCAGAAATAGCTTGCGAGGCGGTAGCAGAAGGGGCAGGGGGCGCAATTGCAGAGACTATTGGCGAGGTCATTGCCAATTTTATTGGTGGGCTTTTTGATGGGCTTTGATAGCTACGATTGTTTTACCTCATATATGAAAACACGCTTATACCCTTTATCAGTTTTAATCGAAGATGAAGTTACAGACTTAAGTTTTAACTTCACACCCAGTTTGTTTTGTAAATGGTGCTTTTGATGTCCTGCGCAACAACCACAGAAGAACTGCATAAACGAACATACCTTGTCGTGGTGTTCTCTTGCAAACGATAAGAATTCCTCTTGATAATTCCTCCTAAGACAATGGCAACTGCTCAAAGCCTTTTCGCTGTCAAGGTTAAAACATACCACCGCATAACTGATAGTTCCGTCATCATTCATACATGGGGCATCTTTGTCGGTAGGCAACGCATAGCATCTTGTCCCGTCATCGTTCACGCTGGGTGCGCTGTTGCCTGACGACAATATTTGCAACTTTTCTGCAATGGTTTTATCCACGTGTGTTTTTCCAAAGTCTTTGGATTCCTTATCCATTCTACTGGTTTTACAACAGCCCTTTTGTTCCATAATAGCAAATTTTTGCTCAAGGGTAAGCAAATCGTTTAATTTTGTAAGCAGTTCAAACTCTTGTTGTTTGTAAGCTTCGCGTTCTTGCTTTGATTTTCCGGGAGTCAATACATCTCCATCTTTATCAAAGCCCAATTCCGTGAATATTTCCTGTGGAAACACTGCTCTATTCATTTTCATTGTCTCTGCTATTTTGTTAATGTTAGGCATAATGGTATTCATTCTCCTCAAATGTATAAAGTATATTGATGAAGTATTTCCACTTTATTGAAAACCGTCAGATGCTGTTTCGCTCAAGGCGGCACTTAAATCCATGCTTCCATACATGATACGGGCTACATGCACTCTATTTTCTGTTACAAGATAAAAAATACAGTAACTCCCGGCGAAAACTTGACGAAGCCCTATGGTTTTCCACGGCTCTTCTTGATAGACCGGGTATCTATGAGGCATTTCGTTAAGCGAATTTAATTTTTCCACTATTCGCTGTTTGATTTTCTTTCCAAGCTTTGGCTCTAACCGAGTAAAAGCAAAATACTCATAAATGCCGCGCAAGTCGCGTTTTGCCTGTTCAGCAAGTAGG
>Ga0123355_10010877_pt1 | contig 13996 bp, 6 predicted proteins | sample TergutEmb28metaG_3_FD_89872 | JGI IMG/M metagenome (GOLD analysis project Ga0123355, IMG submission 89872) | Embiratermes neotenicus P1 segment gut microbial communities from Petit-Saut dam, French Guiana - Emb289 P1 | ecosystem: Host-associated > Arthropoda: Insects > Digestive system > Gut ... | reverse complement strand
TGTTATCTTTTGTGTATTTGTTGTGCTGTGTGGGCATTTTTTTTTTTTTTATTTTATATGCCGGACTGCTGGCTACAGGTCAGTACTCGGAAGGTCCTGCGACCGGCGATCTCGACACAGGTTTTTCTTGGTTTCCCTGTGCCCAGAAGCAAATGCTGAGTTGGTTCCTAAGATTCCAAGTTGCCACTACATGCTTCTCATGTAGACCTCCCGAATTAAACTTAGTAGTAACCAAATTCATATTTGGTTTACATGTAAAATAACTACTGCCACCGGGTGACAACCCAATTGCAGTTAATAATAACAATAATAATAATAATAATAATAATTATTATTATTATTATTATTATTATACATTAAGCGGTACCATCTCCGTCAAGTAACCTGTACTGTATCAGAGATTGTGCTGTTATAGGTAAAGTGATGCCAACTTTAAGGCAAGTAACTTGTAGGTACAGTGGTGCCAACTACATCAAATAAAATGTACTGAATCAGAGGTACATTGATGCCAACTATAGGGCAAATAAATTTTAATGTGTCAAAGCTAGAGCTAACATAAGCAAAGTGGTGCAAACTACGTCAAGTAAGTTGTACAGCATCAGATCTAGTGCTATTGTAGGAAGAATGATGCCAACTCTAAAGCAAGTATCTTTTAATGTATCAGAGCTAGTGCTATTGAAATTACAGTGGTGTTAACTACGTCAAATAACCTGTATTACGTCAGAACTAGTTCTGGTGTAGTAACAGTGATGCCAACTCTAAGGGAAGTAATTTAGAAAGCATTAGATCTAGAGCTAGTGTAAGTCAGTTGTGCCAACTAGGTCAGGAAGACAGTACTTCATCAAAGCTAGTGCTTTTGTAGATACAGTGATGCCAAATATAAGGCAAATAAAATGTACTGAATGAGAGCTAATGTTGTTGAATTTACAACGATGCTAACTCTAAGACAAGAAACTGGTAATGCATAAGAACTAGTGCTGTTGTAGTTACAGTGATGTCAAATTTAAGACAATTAAGCGGTTCTGCATCAGAGCAAGTTCTGTTGTAAGTAGGTTGATGCCAACACTAAGGCAAGAATCTGGTAATACATGAGAGCTAGTGCTGTTGTATGTACAGTGATGCAAACTCTAATGCAAGTAACCGGTAGTTCATGAGGGCTAGTGCTACTCTAGGTAGAGTGATGCAAAATCTAAGGCAAGTAACCGGTACTGCATGAGTGCTACTGCTGTTGTAGGTACAGTGGTGCCAACTCAAAGCAAGTAACCGGTACTGCATGAGTGTTGATGCTGTTGTATGTAAGTGATGCCTACTCTAAGGCAAGTATCTGGTAATATATCAGAGATGGTGGTATTTTATGTACAGTGGTACCAAATCTAAGGCAAGTAACTGGTAAAACTTCAGGGCTACTGCTATTTTACGTAGAGTGGCGCCAACTAATTCAAGTAACATATATTTCATGAGAGCGAAGGCTGTTGTAGGTACATTGACGCCAACTGTAAGGCAAGTAACACTTAATTTATCAGAGCTAGAGCTATTGAAAATAAAGTGGTGTCAAATGAAAGGCAAAGTAACTGGTAATGCAACAGAGCTGGAGCTATTATACGTACAGTCATATCAACCCTAAGGCAAGTAACACGTACTGCATCAGAGCTAGTGCTGTTGTAGATAGAGTGATGCCAACTGTAAGGCAAGTAACATTTAATGAATCAGAGTTAGAGCTATTGTATTTACAGTGGTGCCAACTCTAAGGCAAGGAACTAGTACTGCATCACACTTAGTGCCTTTCTAGGTAAAGTGATGACAACCGGAAGTCAAGTAATTGTTAATTTATCAGAGCTAGAGCTATTGTAAGAACAGTGGTGCGTAATCTAATGCAAGTAACTGGTATTGAATCAAAACTAGAGCTGTTTTAAGTAGAATAATGCCAACTCTAACTCAAATATCTGGTACTGCAACAGAGCAAGGGCTCTTGAAGTTAGAATAATGCCAACCGTAAGGCAAATAACTGGTAATGCATCGGTGCTAGTGCGGTTGTATTTACAGTGATGAGAATTCTATGGCAAGGAACTATTAATGCATCGGAATTAGAGCTATTGTAAATAGAGTGGTGCCAACTATGTCAATTAACCTATACTGCATCAGAGCTAGTGCTGTTGTATGTACAGTGATGGCAACTGTAAAGCAAGTAAGTGTTATTGTATCAGAGCTGGGGCTATTGTAAGTACAGTGGTGCCAACACTAAGGCAAGTGACTGGTACTTTATCAGTTGTAGTGCTGTTGTATTTAAAGTGATGCCATCTCTAAGGCAAGAATCTTTTAATGTATACACGATAGAGCTATTTTATTCATTGGTGCCAACTACTTCAAATAACATGTACTGCATCAGAGCTAGTGCTGTTTTATGTACAGTGATGGTAAATCTAAGGCAAGTAACTCTTTATTTATCAGAGCTAGAACTATTGTAAGTACAATGTTACAAACAATGTCAAGTAATCTGTACTTCATCAGAGCTAGTGCTGTTGTAAATACAGTGATGCCAACTTTAACGCTAATAACTCTTATTATAGCAGAGCTAGAACTATTGTAAATTCAGTAGTGCCAAATCTAAGGCAAGTAATTAGTACTGCTTCACACTTAGTGCTGTTGTATGTACAGTGATTCCAACTTTAAAGCAAGTAAATTTAATGTATCAGAGCTAGATATTTTTTAATTAAAGTGGTGCCAACTCTAAGGCAATTAACGGGTATTGCATCAGAATTCGTTTTGTTGTAGGTCCAGTGATATCAAATGTAAAGCAAGTAACTGGTACTGCATCAGAAGTGATGCTGTTTTAGGTACAGTGTTAGAAACTCTATTGCAAATAACTTGTAATGCATGAGAACTAGAGCTAATATAGCTTAATTTTTTTTTTCAACTAGATTATGTAACCTGTACTGCATCAGAGACAGAGCTGTTGTAGTTACAGTGAGGCCTACTGTAGGGCAAGCAACTAGTAATGCATCAGAGCTAGAGCTAACATACCTAAAGTGGTGGCAACTACGTCAATTAAATTCTACTGCATCAGTGCTGATGGTTTTGTAGGTACAGTGATGCCAAATTTAAGGCAAGTAACTGGTAATGATTCAGAGCTTTTGCTGTTGAACCTACAAGCGATGCCAGCTTTAAGGCAAGTAACTGTTAATGCATCACACCGAGAAATAGTTTACTTAGATCGATGCCAACTCTAAATCAAGTAACTGGTAATGCATCAGACCTAGAACTAATATAAGTAAAGTGATGTTAACTACGTCATGTAGCTTTTACGCCATCAGAAATAGTGCTGTTTTAAGAACAGTTATGCCAAATCTAAGGCAAGTAACTTTTAATGTATCAGAGCTAGAGCTATTGTAAGTACAGTGGTGTCAATTTTAAGACAAGTAAATGGTACAGCATCAGAGAATGTGCGGTTGTAGTTACAGTGGTGAAAACTTAAAAGCCAGTACCTGTTAATTTATCAGAACTATAGCTAATGTAAATATAGAATTGCCAAATTTATGGAAAGTAACCGTTAATGAATCAGAGAAAGAGCTATTGTAAATATAGTGGTGCCAACTTTAAGGCAAGTAACTGGTAATGCATCAGATTTAGAGCTGTGATACGTACAGTGATGCCAACTCTAAGCCGAATAACTGGTACTGCTTCAGATTTAGAACTGTAGTAGGTAATGTGATGCCAACTCTAAGGAAAGTAACTGGTAATGCATCAGAGCAAGTGTTGTTGTATATACCATGACGTCAACGTTAATCAAGTAACTCATAATATATAAGAGCTAGAGATTTTGTAAATACAGTGTACCAACTAGGTCAAGTAACCTGTACTTCATCAGATCTAGTGCTGCTGTATGTAGAGAGATACCAAGTTTGAGGAAAGTAAGATTTATGGTATCGGAACTAGTTCTTTTATAGGTACAGTAATGCCAACTCTAAGGCAAGTTACTGTTAATGTATCAGTGCTAAAGCTATAGTAAATACATTGGTGCCAACTCTAAAGCAAGTAACTGGTACTGCATCTGAGTTATTGCTGTTGTATATACGGTGATGCCAACTCTAATGAAAGTAACTGTAAATGTATCAGAGCTAGAACTATTGTAAGTACAGTGGTGACAACTGTAAGGCAAGTAACTGGCAATGCATCAGAGCTAGTGCTGTTGTATGTAAAGTGATGCCAACTCTAAGGCAAGTAACAGTTATTATATCAGAGCTAGAGCTATTGTAAATAGAGTGGTGCCAATTGTAAGGCAAGTAAGTGATACTGCATCATAGTTAGTGCTGTTGTATATACAGTGATGCCAACTCTAAGGCAAGTAATTGTTAATGTACAAGAACTAGTTGTTTTGTACGTACAGTGGTGCCAACTGTAAGGCCAAAAACTGATAATGCATCAGATCTAGTGCTTTTTTGTGTGTACGGTGATGCCTACTTTAAAGCACATAACTCTTAATTTATCAGAACTAGAGCTATTGATATAACAGTGGTGCCAAATCTAAGGCAAGTAGCATTTATTGCATTAGAACTAGTGCTGTTTTAGATATAGTAATGTCAACTGTAAAGCAAATAATCCGTATTGCATCAGTGCTAGTGTTGTTATAGGTACCGTGAGGCCAAATTTAGAGGAAGTAAGTTGTAATGCATCAGAGCTAGCGTTAATATACCTAAAGTGGTGCCAACTACGTCAAGTAACTTGTGCGGCATCAGGGCTGGTGTTTTTGTAAGTACAGTAATGCCATTTGTAGGTTAAATACCGGTAATGCTTTAGAGCTAGAGCTAAATGAACTATATGTTTCCAACTAGGTCAAGTAACTTGTACTGCATCATAGCTAGTGCTGTTGTAGGTACAGTGAAGCCTACTTTAAGGCAAGTAACATGTGCTGAATCAGAGGTACAGTTATTACATAACGTGGTGCCAAATACGTCAAGAAACATGTGCTGAATCAGAGGTACAGTTATTACATAACGTGGTGCCAACTACGTCAAGTAACTTGTACTGCGCTAGAGATGGTCATATTTTAGGTACAGTGATGCCAACTCTAGAGCAAGTAACTTTTAAAATCTTGTTTTTAAGCTTCCGCCTTGTTCTAAATGTAATTTATTCCTTTTTGGGTAATTCCCCGGCGTCTGAGTTCTAATTGCCCATTGGTAATTAGAACTCAGACGCCGGGGAATTACCCAAAAAGGAATAAATTACAACTTTTAAAATATCAGAATTAGATCTATTGTAAGTACAGTGGTGCCAACCGTAAGTCAAGAAACTGATACTGCATCATGTCCAGTGCTGTTTTGTGTACAGATTTGCCCACTGTAAAGCAAGTAATTGTTAATTTATCAGAACTAGAACTATTGAAATTACATTGGTGCCAACTCTAAGGCAAGTAACTGTTATTGCATCAGAACTAGTGCTGTTTTAACTACAGTAATGTCAACTGAAAAGCAAATAAACGGTACTTCATCAGTGATAGTAGTGTTGTAGATAGAGTGATGCCAACTTTGGAGCCAGTAAATTGTAATGCATCAGACGTATCTTTAATATACGTAAAGTTGTGCCAACTAGGTCAAGTAACCTGTACGGCATCAGGGCTGGTGCTGTTATAGGTACAGTGATGCCATTTGTAAGGCAAATAACTGGTAATGCATCAGAGCTACAGATCTATATGTTTTCAACTAGGTCAAGTAACCTGTATTGCATTATAGCTAGTGCTGTTGTAGGTACAGTGAAGCCAACTTTAAGGCAAGTAACTGGTAATGAATCAGAAATAGAGCTATCGTACTTACAGTGTTGCAAACTACGTCAATTAACCTGTAATGAATCAGAGGTAGAGTTATTATGCGTAACGTGTTGCCAACTACGTCAAGTAACTTGTACTGCGTCAGAGCTGGTTCTACTTTAGGTACAGTGATGCCAGCTTGAGGGCAAGTAACTTTTAATATGTCAGACCTAGAGCTATTGAAATAACAGTGGTGGCAACTACGTCATGTAACCTGCATTTCGTCAGATCTAGTGCTGTTTTAGGTACAGTGATGCCAACTCTAAGGTAAGTAACTCGTAATGCATTAGTGCTAGAGCTATTTTACGTAGAGTGATGCCAACTAGTTCAGGTAAACTGTACTTCATCGGGGCGAGTGCTGTTGTAGATACAGTGACGCGAAAATTGAGGCAAATAAGCCGTACTGTATCAGAACGATGGCAAATAACCGGTAAAGCATTACAGCTAGTCCTGTTGTAGGTACAATGACGCCAACTGAAAGGCAAGTAATTTTAATGCATCAGACCTAGAGCTATTGTAGGTACAGTGGTTCCAACCACGTCAAATAACCAGTACTGTGTTAGAGCTAGTTCTGTTGTTGGTACAGTGATGGCAACTCGAAGGCAAGTAACCCGTACTGCATCAGAGCTACTGCTGTTGTACGTGCAGTGATTAAAACTGTAAGGAAGATAACTGGTACTGCATCAGAGTTAGTGCTGTTTTAGGTACAGTGGTGCTAACTCTAAGGCAAGTAACGGGTACTGCATCAGAGCTAGTGCTGTTGTGGTTTCAGTGATGACAACTGTAAGTCAAATAACCCGTACCGCATCAGAGCTAGTGCTGTTTAAGTTAGAGTGATGCGAACTCTAAAACAAGCAACCTGAATTGAATCGAAATTTTGCTTTTGTAAATGCAGTCATGTCAAATCTAAGGCAAGTAACCGGTACTCCATAAGAGCTAATGCTGTTGTACGTGCAATGATGAAAACTGTAAGGCAAGTAACCGGTATAGCATCAGATTTAGTTCTGATTTATGTACAGTGATGCCAACCCTAAGGCAAGCAACCTGAGCTGAATCAAAGCTATTGCTGTTGTTAGAGCAGTGATGTCTACTCTAAGGTAAGTAACCGGTACTGCATCAGAGCTAGTTCTGTTTTATGTACAGTGATGCCAGCCATAAGGCAATCAACCTAAGCTGAATCAAAGCTATTGTTGTTGTAATTGCAGTGATTTCAACTTTAAGGCTTGTAACCGGTACTGCATCAGAGCTAGTTCTGTTTTATGTACTGTGATGCCAACCATAAGGCAATCAACCTAAGCTGAATCAAAGCTATTGCTGTTGTAAATGCAGTGATTTCAACTTTAAGGCTAGTAACCGGTACTGCATTAGAGCTAGTTCTGCTGTAAGTCCAGTTATGCCACACCTAAGAGAAGCCACCTGAGCTGAATCAAAGCTATTGCTGATGTAAGTGCAGAGATGTCAACTCTAAGGCAAGTAACAGGTACTCCTTCAGAGCTAGTGCTGTTGTACGTACAGAGATGACAACTCTAATGCAAGTAACCGGTACCGCATCAGAAGTACTTCTGTTGTAGTTAAAGTGATGCCAACCCTAAGGCAAGCAAACTGAACTGAATCAAAGCTATTCCTCTTGTAATTGCAGTGATGTTACCTGGAAGGCAAGTAACCTCTATTCCATCAGAGCTTGTGCTGTTATATTTGGGGTGATGACAACTGTAAGGCAAATAATCGGTACTGAATTAGAGATGGTGCTGTTGAAGCTACAATGACACCAAATTTAATCCAAGTACCTTGTACTGAATCATAGCTAGTTGGTTTTAGTTGCAGTGATGCCAATTCTAAGGCAAGTAACAAGTACTGCATCAGAGCTAGAGCTGTTGTAGGTACAGTGGTGCCAAATGTAAGTCAAGTGACCTGTACTCTATCATAGGTAGTGCTGTTGAAAGTGCAATAATGACAACTGTAAGGCCAGTAACAAATACTGAATCAAAGCTAGTGCTCTTGAAAGTGGAATGAATTCAACTTTAAAATAATTAACCAGTACTTAAACGGAGCTAGTGCTTTTGTATGTACAGTGATGGCAACTCTAAGGAAAGCAAACTGAACTGGATCAAACAGTGCTGTTTTACGTGCAGTGATGAAAATTCGAAAGCAAATAAACGGTACTGCATCAGAGCTAGTGCTCTTGTAGGTACAGTGATATCAACTTTATAGCAAGTACACTCTACTGAATAAAACTAGTGCTGTTGTAAGTTTATTGATGTCAAACTTATGGCAAGTAAACGATACTGAATCAGAGCTAGTGCTTTTGTAGTTACAGTGTTGCCAACTGTAAGGGAAGTAACCGGTACTACATGAGAGCTAGTGATGTTGTAGGTGCAGTTATGACAACTCTAAGGCAATTAACATGTACTGAATGAGAGCTAGTGCTGTTGTATGTGTAATGATGCCATGTTTAAGGTAAGTATCTACTACTGAATCAAAGCTATTACGGTTGTAGTTGAAGTGATGTCATCTCTAAGGCAAATAACCGTTACTGCATCAGAGCTAGTGCTGTTGTAAGTACAGTAATGTCATCTATAAAGCAAGAAAACTGTACTGAATCAGAGCTTGTGCTGTTTTAGGTGAAGTGATGTCATCTCCAACGCAAGTAACTGGTATATTATCGGAGCTGTTGCAGTTTTATTTACAGTGATGCCAACTCTAGGAAAATTAACTGAAACTGTGTCAGAGCTATTGTTGTTGCAGATAAATTGATTTTATCTCTAAAGCAATTAACTGGTACTGCATCAAAACTATTGCCGTTGCAGTTATATATGTGCCAACTGTAAGGCAAGAAACCTGTACTCTATCAAGTCTAGTGCTTTTGAAGCTATATTTATGCCGACGCTAGGGCAAATAACCGCTATTTCATCAGAGCTGGTGCGTTTTAGGTACAGTAATGCTAACTTTATGACAAGTAACAGGTACTTTATCAGAGCTAGTGCAGTTGTAGATAAAGTGATGCCAACTGTAGCACAAGAAACTGATACTGTGTCAGAGCTAGTGCTGTTTTAAGTACAGTGATGCCAATCTTAAGGGAAGAAATTGGTACTGCATCATTCCCCTTGCTGTTGTAGCTTCAGAGATGCCAATTGTAAGGCAAGTAACCCGTAATCTAACAGATCTAGCGATGTTGAATTTACAGAGATGCCAAATTTGAAGCAAGAAACACCTACTGCATCAGACCTGGTGCTTTTGTAGGTACAGTGATGCAGACTCTATGGTAAGTAACCCGTACAGCATCAGAGCTTGTGTTGTTGTAGTTACTTTAATGCCAACTGTAAGGCAAGTAACCGGTACTTCATCGGAGCTAGTGCTATTGAAAGTTAAAATGTTTGCAACTGTAAGGCAAATAATCTGTCCTGAATCAAGGCTAGTCTGTTGTAGGTGCAGTGATGTCAACTGTAAGGCAAATAATCGGAACTGCATCAGAGCTAGTGTTTTTGTATTTACAATGGTGCCAACTGAAAGGCAAGTAACCTGTACTGAATCAAATCAGGTGTTGTTTTATTTTCAGTGACGTCATCTTTAAGGCAATTATCCGGTACTGCATTAGAGCTAGTGCTGTTGAAAGTGCAGTTATGCCAACTCTAAATCATGTAGCCTGCACTGATCCATAGTTTGAGATCTTGTAGTTCCAATTTTGTCAACTGTAATGTAAGTAACATGTTTTGAATCAAAGCTAGTGCTGTTGTAGGTGAAGTGATTTCAACTCTAATGCAAGTAACCCTTACTGCAGCAGAGCTAGTGCTATTGTAGGTACAGTGATGACAACTGTAAGGCAAGTAGCCGGTACTTCATGAGAGCTAGTGCTGTTGTATGTGCTCTAATGCCATCTCTAAGTCAAATAACCGGTACTGAATCATGGGTAGTGCTGTTATAGGTGCAGTAATGTCAACTGTAAGGCAAGTAACCTTTTCTCAATTAAAGCTTGGGTTATTGTAGTTGAAGTGATATCAACTCTAAGGCAAATAACCGTACTTCAACAGAGCTAGTGCTGTTGTAATTGCAGTGATGACAACTCTAAAGCAAGTAACTGGTACTGCATCACAGCTAGTGTTGTTTTAGGTACAATGATGACAACTGTATGGCAACTAACCGCTAATGCATGCTATCTAGTGCAGATGTAGGTTAAGTAATGCCAACTCTAAGTTAAGTTACCTGCACTTAATCAAAGCTAGTATTGTTTTAGTTGCATTGATGTCAACTTTAAGGCAAATAACTGGTACTGCATCTTAGCTAGTGCTGTTGTAGTTACAGTGATGTTAACTTTAGGGCAAGTAACTTTTACTGAATCAGATCTAGTGCTGTTGTAGTTGCAGTGATGTCAACTTTAAGGCAAATAACTGGTATTGCATCAGAGCTAGTGCAGTTGTAAGTTCATTGATGCCAAATATAAGGCAATTAACCGGCACTTCATCAAATCTGCTGCAGTTGTAGATTCAATGATTCGAACACCAGGGCAAATACCTGATCCTGTGTCAGAGCTATTTTTGTTGAAGTTTCAATAATGCCATCTCTAAGGGAAGTAACAGGTACTGCTTCAGAACTAGTGCTGTAGCAGGTACAGACGTGGCAATTATAAGGCAAGTTACCTGTACTGTAACAAGGCTAGTGCTGTTGCAGTTAGTGTGATGCCAACTCTAAAACAAGTAACCGATACTGCATCAGAATTGGTGCTTCTGTGTATACGGTGATGCCAACTTTAAACAAGTAACAGGTAGAGAGAAAACGGAATCTGATGGCACACGGCGAAGCACGGGAGGAGAAGGGAAGGGGAAAGAGGCTAATGGATTGTGTAGCCAGCAGTCTTGCAGTCAATACAGCATTACTACCGGCTGATGCACACAACTCGACTGCATGCAGCCGACTGAACTGACAACCCCGCCGATATAAATGGACTCGTCTTTTTCGCTGGAAGACCAAATCTCGTTTCAGCGCGTGTACCATCACATTCCGTTTTCAATCTACTGCATCAGAGCTATTGCTGTTTTAGATAGAGTGATGCCAACTTTAGGACAAATAACTTATAGTATAACAGAGCTAGTGCTGTTGTAGTTACAGTGATGCCAAATCTAAGGCAAGTAACTCGTAATGCATCACAGCAAGAGCTCTTGAACGTAGAGTGGTACCAACTACGTCAGGTAACCTCTACTGCATCAGAGCTAGTGTTGTAATTTCATTAATGCCAAATATAAGGTAAGTAACCCGTACGGGATGAGAGTTTGTGCTGTTGTAGGCACAGTGATGCAAACTTTAAGGGAAGTAACTGGTACTGCATCAGACCTAGTACTGTTGTATGTGCAGTGATGCCAACTCTAAGGCAAGTAACTGGTAATGCATCAGAGCTAGTGCTGTTGTAGATACAGTGATGCCAACTGTAGGACAATTATCTGAAACTTTATCAGAGCTAGTGCTGTTTTAGTTAAAGTGTTGCCAACTGTAAGGGTATTAACTGGTGCTGCATCAGATCTAGTGTTTTTGTAGTTTCAGTGATGCCATTTTTAAGGCACGTAACCTGTACTCTAACAGAGCTAGTGCTGTTGCTGGTTCAGTGATGCCAACTTTGAAGCAAATAACCGCTACTGCATCAGAGCTGGTGCTTTTGTAGGTTCAGTGATGCTGTCTCTAAGGCAAGTACCCGGTACTGCATCAGAGCTGGTGTTATTGTAGTTACAGTAATGCCAACTGTAAGACAAGTATCCTGTACTGCAGAAGAGCTAGTGCTGTTGTAGCTACATTGATGCCAACTCTCATGGAAGTATGTCTACTACATCAGAGGTATCGCTGTTTTGGTTACAGTGATGCCAACTGTAAGGCAAATAACCAGTATTAAATCAGAGGTGGTTCTGTTGTAGATACAGTGATACCAACTCTAAAGCAAGTAACTGATACTTTATCAGAGCTACTGCTTTTGTAGATGCAATGATGGCATCTGTAAGGCATTTAACTAGTACTGCATCAGAAATAATTTTGTTGCAATTACAGTGTTGCCGACTCTCATGCAAGAAACTGATACTTCGTAAGAGCTACTGCTTTTGTATGTACAGTGATGCCAATTTTCAAGTCATCCTATAATGTTTCTTGAAGAAAACAGCCATTATTTCTCTTAACTCGTCAAGTTATTTTTTCTGAATATAGACACTTTGTGTTATGTGATATAGGAACAAATGTGGAAATAGCATTCCTGTATTCAGTAGACTTTATTTCGTTAACCACAACTTATCCTGCCATGTGCAGCTGCACAACACATAAACGCCATCTGTACAGCCTGCAATTGTTATAAATGTTTCTCCATACGCGCAGGTTCCCCGAATACAATACTTGAATTCCAAAATGTTAATATCGTATTTTTTATTTTTCTCTTTTACGGTCTATCTTTACACTGCGTTTGCCACCTCTTGTCCTCTCCTTCATTTCGCTTCAGCAGTAGATCCTTCACCCAATATGCAGCCTATTGTTGTTCGTCGCGCCTTCACATAAATCTTTTCTGTATCCAGCTTTTACAAAAGGTAGTTTATTCAACTTTCTACACATCACCAGTACATATTTCTTTAGAAATGTGTTTTCGTGGCTCCTAGCATCTTCTAAATACAAACTAACGGCCTTCATGAATCTCCTGTTTATATATTTTACCCCTGTCCAATTCTTAACATTTTTCCAAGCCATTTCTGTTCGCCCTCAGTACTTCCAATTTATTCCGGAATGTCTTAGCCTGCACCCTGTTACATTCGGACCAGACCCTCTCCCCTTTCCAGCGCTAACCCAACTGTTTTTGTGTCACTGAAGCGCCAAGTGTCACCTACATGCCCAGAAATTTCCTCGTGAACTTCAGTTTATCAAAGTAGGATTGCTGTGGATATTTATCGACACCAGGAAATAAAAGGACATTCTTTTGACGTCACCATCCGCTAAACGTGAAATATATTCCAATTCTTTCTGCTTCATTTACTAATTTTCACTACTGTTTTAATCTCATATTGATCCCGATAATTTCTTCTGTACAGCCTATTTTAGTACAAATTATCTACAAACACTTCACATGTTCCTTTCACCACTTCACATTTCTACATCATCAATTGCATCACATTCTCCAACTTTTCAGCATTTTCCGTTTCAATGTTCAATTCTGCAATTTGAATTACTGCACATCCAAAACAGTAAGTCCGAATCCCATTAATTTGGCCGCCCATTCTCATACCAATCATGTTTAAATTAAATTTGTAACGAATTACCCCAAACACCCCAAATATTGCTCTGTGCTCACGGCGCTTCTAAAGTCACGTCTGCACTCTGTCAGGTCTGCAGTGCAAAGCTGATGTCTTAGGTGATACCGGAAGAACACGAGAAGAATATTATCTGTACATTGTTCAGTTACGTTTAGTGAAAAGGTATATTGGTGACGAATATAAGGTAATTAATGTTGCAGTGACGACGGATTGTGAATTGCAAGTAGTGCTGAGAAGGAAGGGTTTGGATTTGTAGAGCGATCAGATATATACAGGGTTATTGGAAATGATTGTCGGGGTTTTAACAACTTGTCATACACAATATTGAGCACTTGAATTAGCAGTATATGTATTTTTTTATTTAATAGAACAACACTCCAAGTTTTAGTTCCATATCTTACATATCCCGGAACTGAATATACTAATATGAACCGACATTGAAACCATCACCGCCGACATGCTACGGACAGTTTGGAACGAAATCAATTATCGTGTTGATGTTTGTAGAATCACAAAGGGTGCATATATAGAGCAGTTGTAAGATATGTAACTGAAACGTGGAGTTGGAATTAAAAAAAATACATATACTGCTATCTGAAGAGTATTGTGTATGACAAGTTGTTAAAACCCCTAAAATCAATCCGAATAACAATTTATATACCTGTGTCCGGCACAACGATTTCTGCATGTAGAAATAATGAAGCTGAAACAGCAGATAAACATTAGTAAATTGTGTGTATGAGGTTTATTGTAGTTACATTAACAATAGATATAAAACAATATAACAAATATTAGATTGATAAAAAAACAAATAATGCTGAATAATATTCCAGCACATAACCACACAGTGTACAGTTACTGGCAGGCACTGCTAACTGACCGTCACAAAGTGTCAGCACTGTGCAGCCAGTTACATTAACAGTAGATA
>Ga0123355_10010876_pt1 | contig 13997 bp, 11 predicted proteins | sample TergutEmb28metaG_3_FD_89872 | JGI IMG/M metagenome (GOLD analysis project Ga0123355, IMG submission 89872) | Embiratermes neotenicus P1 segment gut microbial communities from Petit-Saut dam, French Guiana - Emb289 P1 | ecosystem: Host-associated > Arthropoda: Insects > Digestive system > Gut ... | reverse complement strand
ATGAGGTGCAAGCATGGTTTCGTGGGCATTGGTCCATCTCGTATCGACAGGGTTTCGAAGAATTGATTTCCCGCCTAGACACGTGCATCAACAGAGAAGGTGACTACGTGAAAAAATCGTGAAAGATGTAAGTAATAATTGTAGAAAGAGGCATCTTATTATGTGAAGTATTTTGGTGGCAAAAAAATAGGGAACCTTACTTTCTGAAACACCCACGTAACTAAGGAACGGGACAGGAAACGGATTGCCAGCAAGGACTCTGGCGCCTAAAATTGAATGCGTTGCTAGCTGGCTATATACAGAGGAAAGAAGTTACACAAGGTAGCAGTTGCTGCCAGAATTGTGTACGTGTTGTGTAACAATGTGAAGAACGCCACGTGTTAACTGCGTTGCTCACGCGGCAAATACTGAACTGCCAGTAGCGATCCGCACTGCTCTCCTAATGTAGATTTGCCATCATAAGGCCGGGCCTGTTTGTCCGAACACAGCAGCACTGAACGACCCGTCTGAAGTGCCAGTGAAACTGAATCCTGTCAAGGCATAGCCCACATCTGTAGCAGCTATACACAAAAGGTCGCACAGTGACTGCCCCCTGACACTGATGGCGACACTATGTTCAGTGTGTCACAGTCACACACACACGCGTGTCCTCGGCTCACTGACGCCATCTCGGTGAGTGCACTGGTATTCGGACACTGTGCAGTGCCACTGTGTCACCACACCCCCTGACACTTCCAACGGACTGCTGGAGTGACGACAGTGACCACTGGACACAGACCTTTATTGTGCGCTCTGATATCTGGCTTAAGTACAGATATTTTGAATTAACGAGCTGCCACCCACGGGGCCTGCAGGTCGGCAAACAGGATCCAGAATTACCGGGAAATAGGAGACTGCAATGGAATGCGGCGACATAAAGGTAGACAGACAGAAAGACACAGATGGATAGATAGATAGATAGACAGACACACAGACAGGCAGGCAGGCAGGCAGGCTGGCAGGCAGGCAGGTAGGCAGGCAGGTAGGTAGGTAGATAGATAGATAGATAGATAGATGATGGGTGGGTGGGTGGGTGGATGGATGGATGGATGGATGGATGGATGTATGGATGGATGGATGGTTGGTAGGCAGGTTGGTAGGTAGGTTGGTAGGTAAGTAGGTTGGTAGGTAGGTAGGTAGGTAGGTAGGTAGGTAGTTTGATATGTTGGTAGGTAGGTTGGTAAGTAGGTAGGCAGGCAGGCAGGCAGATAGACAGACAGATAGACGGATAGACAGACCGATAAAGGGTAGATCCCACGGTATCCTACAAGACCCCAACCTATCGTAACCTCACCCAACCTAATCTCACCTAACCTATCCTAACATCACCCAACCTATTCTCAACTAACCTAGCCTAACCTAACCTAACCTAAACCAACACATTCCCAATATCAAATTCCAGTTTCACTCACCGGCTGTATAATGACGGTTTCCTGTGTTTGCTGCCAATACCATAGCTCAGTGTGCAATGGACCTTTCCAAGGTTTGAACTGGATTCCTCAGGTTCAGTAGTTCTGTTTACAATCCGCTGAATCGTGTCAATATCTGAGTGAGGAAAATGTCTGGACGAATAATAGAATTTTGTTAGAAATTTCTTTAATAATTGTGGGCGGTGCCCTGTTTCCTCTAACCTGTGGCTCGTTCTATCAGGAAGGCGTTTAGGTTAGCCTATTTGTATAATACTGCAGTCAATATTGTGGGGTTGATAATCGTTCTGTTGCTGGGATCTTAACACTGCAGTTAGGTGACAGCTTATTTATTGTCTCACTGAGTTAGTACTCATCAATATTACTTCTGATGTGTGACGGCGTGTGGTCTGACAGAAATTAACCATTGCTTCACAAGAATATACTACCTCCATCTTCAAGGACGCCAAAGTTGCATCCATAAATATGTAAATGACGAATGCAGTTAATTTCATGATCATTTAACCCTTTGACGCCTAATGATGACTATAGTGGTCGTACCGCACTGCTAACCTCTAAAAGTTACATTTTATATATTTATTCAACAAATGTAGGTACTGAATATTTTAAACACGGTATATACTCTCCGTTTTTTCCTCTTCAAAATGCAGTTTGTTTCATAAATCTAACTTATTTGGGTCCTGTCTTATTCGCATTTTATATATAGGGTGTGCTAAAATTAAAAAAAATAATTCCGGAGCCAAAATTTAACCGATCACTGGTGTCCAGTTGACGTAACGTGACGCTGTGTTGAACTGTACTCGGTGCACACCGCCAACCGTGAAGCCCCACGTAGATGTCCTCTCCACCAAACGCAGCTCTCGATAAGCTGACGTGTTGTTTGTCTTCTTCTAGTGATTGATGGCCATGACCTGTCGATAGACACTCGTAACATGGCGGCTGTTCAGCGTGTTAGTGCGGTGCGGATCGAGACAGCAGATGTCTTCTTTTGTATGGAAAATAAAATCTTCCCCTGGATGTTACTAAGACAAAGTGACAAGATGCCTCAGAGGTTTGGTTATGCTAAGGGGAGAGCGATGAAGCCATCAGGGAGAAATTTGTAAATATGTAGAAAGTAACTGATGGTGACGTAATTGGCGAAAAAGGGAAGTGCAGTTGAGACGGGCGATATTGGTTAGCGTTTAAGGCATTCCTAAGGAGACTTCCGGTTTGTTGTCTAAACTGTAGGGAAAATTTGAAGCCACCAAGTTGACTGAAAACTGCAGCATGTAGAATTGGGCACAGGAGGTGGGAAATTGAAGTTAATTTCATTAGCCCATTTTCAAATATTCTCAGGGAAGTGAAGGTTCATGATGCTAACGTGTCTTGTTTACAGTCTGTGTCATAAATGGGTAACCTCTTGAATTAATGTAATACGATCAGGTATGAAAATACCGCTGATACAGAGAACGGCACTGCTAAGATGGTCAATTTCATATCGTCAAAGATACGAACAGGAAGGAATTGAGAATTTCGACACGCGTTATCAATAACAGAGCCATTAGAATTTTAGTGATTTATGTTGACCTGAATAATAAATAAAAATTCAACCCGTACCGCGCAGTGTAAACTCTCCGTCTCTGTTATAAAAACTAGTCAGTTGATGCTGTATAGGGAAATAATGGCTGTTTGTTCTCAGATACACAAAAAACATAAATACACTGTGTGGGCAGAACGTAGAATTGTTGAATGATAAAATGGTGGTACGTATAGTGACCACTGGGCTTTAGAGGGTTAAATCTCTGTTATAAAAACCAGTCAGATAATGCTGTATAGGGAAATAATCACTGTTTGTTCTCAGATCCACACAAAACACAAAATTACACTGTGTGGGCAGAACGTAGAATCGTTGAATGTTAAACTGGCGGTACATATAGAGACCAGTGGGCTTTAAAGGGTTAAATTTCTGTTATAAAAACCAATCAGATAATGCTGTATAGGGAAATAATAACTGTTTGTTCTCAGATCCACACAAAACGCATAAATGCAGTGTGTGGGCAGAACATAGGATTGTTGAGTGTTAACCTGGCGGTATATATAGTGACCACTGGGTTTTACTCCTCAGATAGTGTGGCCATTGTAATCTGTCACAAATAGCCTTCCACGCGCGTTCCCCAGAGTACGCTTTGAAGAGGGCACATATGCTTGATAACTTTCTACGCGAAACCAACCTTTCCCAGTTCGGACGGTTTTTATAATGTGCAAATTTTGCCGCTTTCTTTTGCACCCAGTCTAACGCACTTATTTGACCCTCCCTGTACGGATCCCAGCACGTGGCCCCATATTCAAGAATCGGACGTGCAAGTGACATGTAGGCCAAAGTTTTGGTATTACTATTACTATTATTATTACTATTACTTGATCCGCCCAACTTAAGTCGCTACGTAACATTATTCCTAAATATTTACAACTGCTTGCTTCCGGTATTAATGTGCCCATTAACGAATAATTTAGTGCATCCTTTACCCTAGCTCTCGTGAAGCGAACTGCCTTGCTTTTTCTTGGGTTTATTTTCATTTCATTTTCAACCGCCCACTCCCCCAGCCTGTCCAGTTCTTTCTGCAATTTTCCATGTCTGTATTATTTATAATTATTCTGTAAATTACACAGTCATCAGCAAAAAGTCTAACAGTTGATTCCATATACCTCCAAATATCATTTACGTACGCTAGGAACAGAAGAGGACCTAACAAGCTTCCTTGAGTTACACCTGACGTTACTCTAACTTCTGAAGATAGCTGCCCTCCCACCCTGACTCTCTGCGTGCGACCTAAAAGGAATTCCCTTATCCACACAACTACCCTAGAATCCACGCCCGAGTTTGCAATTTTAGTTAGGAACCGACCATGAGGAACTAAACCAAAAGATTTCGAAAAATCAACTATAATAGCGTCAATCTTGTCTCCGTTATCCAGAGAGTCCGCAATGTCCTGGCATACCGTGATTACTTTACTTTCGCACGAATATCCCGTCCTGAACCCATGTTGACCCTCGTACAGCCAGTCATTCTTATCCCACACTTGCTTTAGAATTTGTTTATTATAAATGCTCCATTACTATAAGTAATACTATATGCTTTGTTGGCTTACATAGTTACTTGTTTTCTAAGATTGTTTACTTACTATATACACAAGTTAATGTCTCTTTTGCATGTTATTTTATACTGTATAAAATTTCAAAGGGCATGCTGTCCACACACTTGTTAAAAACTTTGGTATATTTGTTAATAAGAGTATCTTTACTTACGGGCCAGTTTTCTGTCCGTAGTATTTCAGCTTTCAGTTTATCTCTTTCCTGCTTCACAAGATCACAATCATATAATATATGGTCTGTTGTCTGCTCTCCTAATTTGCAGGGGCACATTGGATTGTCTGTAATTTTATATTTGTAGAGGTTGCCTTGGATATGAAGCTATAATAGATGTGAAGTTATGTAATGTACGCAAATTTTGGAAATCATTTGACTTCCTTGTAAAAATTGGAATGTGCTTGTAACGAAAGTTTGGTTGATGAAACTAGGAAATTGACGGGCAACTTGCCTCATAATTGTTGGTTGAGAGGTGGATGATTGCCCTGGCTAATTGAAGTAAGTATTAAGTAAAACTTATGATTCTTATGTTTATTGGACCGTGCATCATCTTGATAGTTGAATAAAGAGAGACCAACTTGATGTCACTTTCATTATTATTTCATTATTTAATGCTCAACATGTTTCGGATGTTAATAAATCCATCCTCTGGAGCTTGAGACTTATTTGTTGAGTTATTTCATGGGTTGTATTGCTCTGGTTCGATGTGTGTTGGTGTTATGTTGTGGTTTGGCTGGGGTGGTGTAGTATCCTTAAGTAGGCTGAAGAACTAGCGCCAAGAAAATATAATTTACTCTTGAGTTTGTAACACATTAGCTCAATCACTGAACCCAAAGAAGTCATTTATCTCCCGAGATACCTAGGTAAACGCGAAGCCCCCTAATTTAGCTATCAAACCCGTTCATTCACTGTCCCCGTGGGAAATCTTGGATAGGCCTCACAACGGCCACAATAGGCCCGCCCAAGCGTACCGTTCAGCTTGGGCACTACAGTAAAATGTAAATTTAGTTCAGCTGACTTGGCAAAAAGAAATTATGTTGATTAACAGGGAGAAAAGTTATACTGACCGTAGTGTCAGAAATGTTATAAAAACCGGAGTGTCAGAAATGTTATACTGACCAGAGTATCAGAAATGTTATACTGACCGGTGTGTCAGAATTGTTTGCTGACCGGAGTGACAGAAAATTTATACGGACCGGAGTGTCAGGAATGTTATACTGATTGGAGGGTCAGATACGTTACACAGACCGAAGTGTCAGAAATGATACACTGACCGGAGTGTCAGAAATGTTATACTGACCGGAGTGTCAGAAATGTTATACAGACCGGAGTGCAAGAAATGTTATATTAACCAGAGTGCAAGAAATGTTACACTGACGGAGTGTCAGAAAACTTATACTGACCGGAGTGACAGAAATGTTATACTGACTGGAGTGTCAGAAATGTTATACTGACCCGAGTGTCAGAAATGTTATACTGACCGGAGTGTCAGAAAATTTACACTGACCGGAGTGTTAGAAAAGTTATACCGACCTGAGTGCCAGAAATATTATACTGAGAGGAGTGTCAGAAATGTTATTTTGACCGCAGTGTAAGAAATGTTATACAAGCAGGAGTGTCAGAAAAGTTGTAATGACGGGAGCGTCAGAAATGTTATATTGAAGGGAGTGTCAGAAATGTTATAATCATCGGAGTGTCAGAAATGTTATACGGACCGAGTGTCAGAAATTTTATACTGACGGGAGAGCAGAAGTGTTATACTGACCGGAGTGTAAGAAATGATATATTGACCGGAGTGTCAGAAATGTTATACCGAACGGAGTGTCAGAAATTTAGTACTGATCGGAGTGTTAGAAATGATATACTGGTCGGAGTGTCAGAAAAGTTATACTGACCGGAGTGACAGAAAACTTATACTCACCGGGGAGACAGAAATGTTATATTGACCGGAGTGTAAGCAATGGTGTACTGACCGTAGCGTAAGAAATGTTGTACTGACCGGAGTGACAGAAATGTTATACTGGACGAAGTATCAGAACTGTTGTACTGACCGGAGTGTAAGAAATGTTATACTGACCGGAGTCGCAGAAATGTTATAATCACCGGAGTGTCAGAAATGTAATACTGACCGGAGTGTCAGAAATGTTAAACCGACCGGAGTGCCATAAATGTTATTCCGACCGGAATGACAGAAATGTTATACTGCCCGGGGTGCCAGAAGTGTCATAATGACCGGAGTGTCAGAAATGTTATACTGAACGTTGTGACAGAAATATTATACTGACCGGAGTGCCAGATATGTTATACTGGCCGGAGTGTCAGAAATGTTGTAATGACCGGAATATCAGAAAAGTTATACTGACCGGAGTGCCTGAAATGTTATACTGATCGGAAGTACAGAAACGTTATACTGACCGGAGTGTCAGAAATGTTATACTGACCGGAGTGTCAGAAATGTTGTAATGACCGGAGTGTCAGAAAAGTTATACTGACCGGAGTGCCAGAAATGTTATACTGATCGGAAGAACAGAAACGTTCTACCGACCGGAGTGTCAGAATTGTTATAATCACCGGAGTGTAAAAATGTGTTACTGACTGGAGTTCCAGAAATATTTTAATGACCTGAGTGCCAGGAATGTTATACTGACCGAAGTGTCAGAAATTTTATACTGACCGGAGTGCCAGAAATGTTATACTGATCGGAGAGTCAGAAAAGTTATACTGACCGGATTGTCAGAAATGTTATAGTGACCGGAGTGCAAGAAATGTTATACTGATCGCAGTGTCAGAAACGATATACTGACCGGGGTGTCCGAAACGTTTTACTGGCCGCCGTGAAGGAAACATTGTACTTACCGGAGTGACAGAAATGTTATACCGACCGGAGTGTAAAATATGTTTTACTGCCCGGAGTGTCAGAAATGTTGTACTGACCGGAGTGTCAGAAATGCATTACTGACCGGAGTGTCAGATATGGTGTACTGACCGGAGTGTCCGAAATGTACTCTGACCGGAGTGTTGGAAATGATATAATCGCCGGAGTGTCAGAAATGTTATACAGACCGGAGTGTCAGATATGTTATACTGAACGGAGTGCAAGAAATATTATACTGACCGGAGTGCCAAAAAGTTATACTACCGGAGAGCCAGAAATTTATACTGACCGGAGTGTCGGAAATATTATACTGACTGGAGTGTCAGAAATGCTCTAATGACCGGAGAGTCACAAACGTTATACTGACCGGAGTGACAGAAACGTTATACTGACCGGAGTTTCAGAAATGTTTTACTTACCGCAATGTCAGAAATATTATGCTGATCGGAGTGCCAGAAATGTTATAATGAACGGAGTGACAGGAAGGTTATAATAACCGGAGTGTCAGAAATTATATACTGACCGGAGCGTCAGAAACAATATACTGACCGGAGTGAGGGAAACGTTATATTTACCAGAGTGACAGAAATGTTGTACCTACCGGAGTGTCAGAAATCATATACTGACCGGAGTGTCAGAAATGTTATATTGACCGGTGTGTCACACCTGTTATAATCGCCGGAGTGTCAGTAATGTTATACTGTCCAGAGAGTCAGAAATGTTATACTGACAGGAGTGTCAGAGGAGTTACAATGACCGGAGTGTCAGAACATTTATACTAACCGGAGTGTCAGAAACTTTATACTGACCGTAATGCCAGAAATATTATACTGACCTGAGTTTCAGAAGTGTTATTCTGACCGGAGTGCCAGATATGATATACAGACGGCAGTGCCAGAAATTTGATACTGACCGGAGTGTCAGAAATGACATACTGACCGGAGTGTCTGAAATGGTATACTAACCGGCGTGCCAGAAATGTTATAAGGACCGGATTGAAAGAAATGTTTTACTGACCGGAGTGTCAGAAATGTTATATGGACCGGAGTGTCAGAATCGTTATACTGACCGGAGTGACAGAAACTTTATACGTATCGAAGTGGCAGAAAAGTTATACTGACCGGGGTGTCAGAAATGATTTACTGACCGGAATGCCAGAAATATTGTACTGACCGTAGTGTCAGAAATGTTATATCGATCAGAGAGTCAGAAAGATTATAATGACCGGAGTGCCAGAAATGATATTATGACCAGTTTGCCAGAAATGCTATACTGAAGGGAGTGTCATAAATGTTATACTCACCTTAATGTCAAAAATGTTATAGTGACCGGTGTGTCAGAAATGTTATACTGATCGGAGTGTCAGAAATATTATACTGACCGGAGTGTCAGAAATGTTATACTGACCTAGTGTCCGAACAATTACACTGACGGGAGTGCCATGAACGTTGCACTGACCGTAGTTTCTGAAATACTACACTTACGCGAGTGCCAGAAATGTTGTGCTAAACCGAGTTTCAAATGACCATAATACCAGAAATTTTATAATGACCGAAGTGTCTGAAATTTTGTACTGTCCGTAGTTTCAGAAAAATTACACTGCCCGAAGTGTCAGAAATGTTATACTGAACGGAGTATCAGAAATGTTATACTGACCGGAGTGACAGAAATGTTAGACTGACCGGAGTGTCAGATATGTTACACTGACTGTAGTTTGAGAAATATTATTCTGACCGGAGTGACAGAAATGTTAAATTGACCGGAGTGACAGAAATGTTAAATTGACCGGAGTGACAGATATGTTATACTGACCTTAGTGTCAGAAATATTATACTGACCGGCGTGTCAGAAATGTTTTACTGACCGGAGTGTTACAAGTGATATGATCACATGAGTGTCATAAATGTTATACATACCTGAGAGTCAGAAATGTTATACCGAACGGAGTGTCAGAAATGTTATACTGACCGGAGTGTCAGAAATGTTATAATGACCGGTGTGCCAGAAATTTAATAGTGACTGGAGTGTCAGAAATGTTATACTGACCGGAGTGTCTGAAATGTTTTTTTGGACCGGAGTGTCAGAAAAGTTTTACCGACCGGTGTGCCAGAAATGTTATTCTGCACGTAGTGTCAGAAATGTTATACTGACCGTAGTGTCAGAAATATTACACTGACCGTTGTGCCAGAAATGTTATACTAAACCGAATGTCAGATATGTTAAGCTGACCGTTGAGCCAGAAATGTCATACTGATCGGAGTTCCAGAAATGTTATCCCGATCGGAGTAAAAATATTTTATTCTGACCGGCGTGCCAAAAAATTTATACTGACCACAGTTTCAGAAATGTTTTACTTACCGGAATGTCAGAAATGTTATACGGACCACAGTGTCAGAAATGTTATATTTACCTGAAGTGATAGAAATGTTATACTGACCATTGTGTCAGAAAAGATATACTGACCTGAGTGCTGAAATATTGTACCGACCGGAGTGTCAGAAATGATATCCTGACCGGAGTGTCACAAATTTTATAATCACCGGAGTGTCAGAATTTTTATACTGACCAGAGAGTCAGAAACGTTATAATGACCGGAGGGCCAGAAATGATAGACTTACCGGTGTGTCATATATTTTATACAGACCGGAGTGTCAGAAATGTTATACTGACCGGAGTGTCAAAAATGTTATACTGACCGGAGCGTCAGAAATGTTATCCTGACCGGAGTGCCAGAAATGAAATTCTGACCGGAGCGTCAGAAATGTTATACTGACCTAGTGTCAGATATATTACACTGACCGGAGTGCCAGGTACCTTACACTGACCTAGTGTCAGAAATATTACACTGACCGGAGTGCCAGGAATCTTATATGTCCGTAGTGTCAGAAATATTACACTGACCGGAGTGTCAGAAATGTTTTGCTGCACGGTGTGTCAGTAATGTTATACTGACCGGAGTGAAAGAAATTTTATACTGACCGGAGTGTCAGATATGTTATACTAACTGTAGTGTCAGAAATAGTATCTGACCGAAGTGACAGAAATGTTATATTAACTGGAGCGACCGAAATGTTCTACTGACCGGAGTGACAGAAATGTTATACTGACCGGATGGCCAGAAATGTTTTACTGACCGGAGAGCCTGAAATGTTATACTGATAGGAGTACCAGAAATGTTATACTGACCGGATTGACAAAAATGTCATACTGCCCGGAGTGTCAGATATGTTTTACTGACCGTAGTGTCAGAAACATTATTCTGACCGGAGTTCCAAAAATGTTATACTGACCATAGTGTAAGAAATTTTATACTGACCGGAGTGTCAGAAATGTTATGCCGACCGGGGTGCAAGAAATGTTATACTGACCGGAGTGTCAGAAATGTTATTCCGACCGGAGTGCCAGAAATGTTATACTGACCAGTGAGTCAGAAATGTTATACTGACCCGAGTGACTGAAACGTTATACTGACCGGAGGGACAGAAATGTTAATCTTACCTAAGTGAGAGAAATGTTATACTGACCGGAGTGTCAGAAAAGATACTCTGACCTGAGTGTCAGAAAAGTTATACTGACCATAGTGTCATAAATGTTATACGGACCGGAGTGTCAGAAATGTAATACTGACCGTAGTTTCACAAGTGTTATACTGACCGGAGTGAAAGATATGTTATTCTGACCGGTGTGTCATATATGTTATACTGACTGCAGTGTCAGAAATAATATTCCGACTTGAGTTACAATTATGTTGTATTGACCGGAGTGACAGAAAAACTTATACTGACCGGAGTCAGGAATGTTTTACTGACCGGAGAACCACAAGTGTCATACAGATCGGAGTGCCAGAAATGTTATAGTGACCGGAGAACCACAAGTGTCATACTGATCGGAGTGCCAGAAATGTTACAGTGACCGGAGTGACAGAAATGTTTTACTGACCTTCGTGCCAGAAATGTTATAATGACCGGAGTGTCAGAAATGTTTTACTGACGGGAGTGTCAGAAATGTTATACGGACCGGTGTGATAGAAACGTTACACTGACCGAAGTGACACAAATGTTATTCTGACCGGAGTGTCAGAAAAGATATTATGACATGAGTGTCAGAAATATTGTACTGACCGGAGTGTCACAAATAATATCCTGACCGGAGTGTAACAAATGGTATCCGGAACGGAGTGTCACAAATGTTATAATCACCGGAGTGTGAAAAATGTTATACTGACCAGAGTGTCAGATATGTTATACTTACCGGAGTGTCAGAAACGTTATACTTATCGGAGTGTCAGAAATGTTATACTAACCAGAGTGTCAGATATGTTATACTAACCGGAGTGTCAAAAATGTTATAATGTCCGGATTGTCAGAAATGTTATACTGACCGGAGTACCAGAAATGTTATTCTTAAAGGAGTGTCAGAAAAGTTATATTGACCAACTGCCAGAAATTATATACTGAAAAGAGTTTCAGAAATGTTATACTGACCCTAGTTTCAGTAATATTTCACTGACCGGAGAGTCAGAAATGTTATACTGAACGGAGTGTAAGAAATGTTATACTAACCGGAGTGTCAGATATGCTATTCTGACCGTATTGTCAGAAATATTATTCTGACCGGTGTATCAGATATTTTAGACTTACTGGAGTTACAGAAATGTTATACTAACCGGAGTGAGAGAAATGTTATACTGACCGGAGTGTCAGAAATGTTTTACTGATCGGAGAGCTAGAAACGTTATACCGATAGGAGTGCCAAAAATGTTATACTGACCGGAGTGTCAGAAATGTTATACTGACCGGTGTGCCAGAAATGTTTACTGACCGGAGTGTCAGAAATGTTATTCTGAGCGGAATGCCAGAAATATTATACTGACCGGAGTGTCAGAAATGTTATACCGACCGGAGTGTCTGAAAATTTATACTTACCAGAGTGAAAGAAATATTATTCTAACCGGAGTGACAGAAATGTTATCCTGACCGGAGTGTCAGAAATGATATACTGACCAGATTGTCAGAAATGTTATACTGACCGTAGTGTCAGAAATGTTATACTGACCGGAGTGTCAGAAATGTTATACCGACCGCAGTGTCACAAGTGTTTAATCACCGGAGTGTCAGAAATGTTGTACTGACCAGAGAGTCAGAAATGTTATACTGACCGTAGTGCCAGAAATGATATACTGACCAGATTGCTAGAAATGTTATACCGAACGGATGGTCGGAAATGTTATACTGACCGGAGTGTCAGAAATGTTATACTGACCGGTGTGTCAGAAATTTTATACTGACCGGTGTGTCAGAAATGTTATACTTACCGGAGTGTCTGAAATGTTATACTGACCGGAGTGTCAGAAAAGTTTTACTGACTGGAGTGCTAGAAATGTTATTTTGACCCGAGTTTCAGAAATGTTATACTGACCGTAGTGTCTGAAATATTACACTGACCGGAGTGTTAGAAATGTTGTACTGACCGCAGTGTCAGAAATATTACTCTGACCGGAGTGCCAGAAATGTTATACTAAACCGAGTGTCAGATATGTTATACGGACCGTAGTGCCAGAAATTTTATACTGACCGGAATGTCAGAAATGTTATACTGACCGTAGTGTCAGAGATATTACAGTGACCGGAGTGTCAGAAATATTTTACTGACCAGAGTGTCAGAAATGTTATAGTGACCTGAGTGACAGAATTGTTATACTGACCGGAGTGTAAGATATGTTTTACAGACCGTAGTTTCAGAAATATTATTGTGACCGGAGTGACAATAATGATATATTGCCCGGAGTGATAGAAATATTATTTTAACCGGAGCGACAGAAATGTTATACTGACCGGATTGTGAGAAATGTTTTATTGACCGGTGAGCCAGTAATATTTTACTGATCGGAGTGCCAGAAATGTTGTACTGACCTGAGTGACAGAAATTTTATACTGACCGGAGTGTCGGTTATGTTATACTGACCGTAGTGTCAGAATTATTATTCTTATCGGAGTGTCATTAACTTTATACAGACCGGAGTGTCAGAAATGTTATACTGACCGGAATGACAGAAATGTTATACTGACCGTAGTGTCAGAAATGTTATACTGACCGGAGTGACAGAAATGTTATACTGACCTGAGTGTCAGAAATGTTATACTGACCGGAGTGACGAAAATGTTTTACTGACCGGAGTTTCAGTTAAGTTATTCTGTCCGTCGTGTCAGAAATATTATTCTGACCGGAGTGACGGGAATATTTTATTGACCGGTGTTACAGAAATGTTAATCTGACCGGAGTGTCCGAAATGTTATATTGACCGGTGTGACAGAAATGTTATACTGACCGGAGTGTCAGAAATGTTATACTGACCGGAGTGACAGAAATGTTTTACTGACCGGAGTTTCAGATATGTTATACTGACCGTCGTGTCAGAAATATTATTCTGACCTGAGTGACGGAAATGTTATATTGACCGGATTTACAGAAATGTTGTTCTGACCGGAGTGACAGAAATGTTATACTGACCGGAGTTTCAGAAAATTTTT